>Ga0123336_10001904_pt1 | contig 18591 bp, 16 predicted proteins | sample SSSSmetaG_FD_96466 | JGI IMG/M metagenome (GOLD analysis project Ga0123336, IMG submission 96466) | Glacier valley bacterial and archeal communities from Borup Fiord, Nunavut, Canada, to study Microbial Dark Matter (Phase II) - ​SSSS metaG | ecosystem: Environmental > Aquatic > Freshwater > Ice... | reverse complement strand
CCCTCCATTCAAGCTTCGCAGCGGAACTCGAGAAAAATCGGCTTGTTCACCGCCTTTGCGACGGTAAGAGCTTGATGATAATCGCTCAGCCAATCGATGGACTCCTGAGCGAACACGACAGGCACGAACAACGCAGCGAGAGCGATAAGACGAATCATGATAGGTCTAAAATACCATCTCGACTCCGTCGCTTATTTCATTGAAGGGCTGTCTTCCGCTTGCAGATCGCCTAACGCATATTGAATTCCAGCACGGAGATGTTCCAGCATGGGCGTCATCGCATAGACCCGGTCGCTGTGGCCATGCCCTTCGTAAAACACGCGTCCGCGCCCCTCCCGGCGAATATAGCTCAAAGCATAGTCCGCATCCGCCCGTGGAGACGATTCCTTGGCTTTATCGGTGGTAGTCATCTTGTCGTAATCGATGCTCGTCAACACGTGCACGTTTTTTCGCGTGAAAGATTCCTGCTCAAATGTGTATGTCTCATCGTGGATTTCAAACTCCTTGCCGCCGAACATGGCCGTCAATGGGCTGTTCGGATCATCGATCTTGACAGAAATCAGCTGCGGATCGGGCCAATGGAATTTGAAATAGCCGCCAATCAGAGTGTTGAATTCCGGCCACTGCAATACTGGTTTCGATTCGGGGCTTGGACGGCGCGTCTCCGCCGGTGGCAGCAAAGGATTGAAGTGCGAGAGAAATTCGGCGCGGCTAACTTTCCCTGCATGACTGGTGTCGAGCTTTTGGAACCAGTCTTCTGCAACGGTGCTCCATTCCTGCCGGCTCACGGCATCGTCATGGTTCTTATCCGCCGCCGTGATCAGCTGGCCTGCAAAAGTCAAGGCACCGAAATTATGGCCGGTCGTGACGCTTTTTGCAGCCGCTTGGTTCGCTATACAGTCGGTGTGATAAGAGTCCGTCGCCGCATGGATTCCGGCGATACCCTTCCCATTTCTGACAAAATCCAGAAATGCCGAGCGTCTCGCTGCCGTGACAGATTGGTCTGGATCGTCAAGAAAGCAGGCCGTTGTGCTGTCCAGGAAGATCGCATCATATTGCTTAAGGTTATTCGTGTTGATATCGGCTGCGTTGTAGCTGACGGTGGTTGCCCATAAGCCGCCCCGGTCTCCTAGAGCTTCCACCGCCTTTGCAGCAAGCGGGATGGAGGCATGCACGAATCCTCCAGCCCCCGTATGCGCCATCACCAGTACCTTGCGCGGGCGCGTTGGCTTCGTACCCGGTGTGTTGGGCAGTGCTGACATCATGGCGTCCACAGCCGCCTGCGGTACCGCAATCGGTGCCGAATTCCCGGCAGGGTTGAAGGTGCTGGCTTGCCCAGGTTTAGCGGCAGGCGGTGCGGGTAGTAACTTGTTTACTCCGGCTACAACTTGGTCCCGCGTCAAACTCCCGTCGTTGGCTCCTCCCCAAGCGGTGAACAGTGAATTGAAACCCGCAGTCATCTCGCTCCGCGTCAGCGTCCCATCGCCGTCCACATCCAGGGCAGTAAATAATGCTTGGGCATTTCGTCCACCGCCGGGCCCTTGTCCCCATAGGCTCGCAAGGGCCGTCGCGATCAGCACCGCCCACAGGGCCCAGGTACCTGTCTTCTTCATCAATCCGATTCGTTTCATGAAGCTGTTACCCTCGCAAGTTCTTATTGAATACTTCCAAAGTGCGCTGCCATGCCAACTTGGCGGCCGCTTCGTCGTACCGCGGGGTAGTGTCATTGTGGAAGCCGTGTTGCGCACCCTCATAGATGTAGCCGCTGTACTTGACACTGTTCGCTTTCAGCGCGGCCTCGTATGCTGGCCACCCACCCACCAGACGCGTGTCCATCGAGCCGTGATGCACCAGAACCACCGCTTTGATTTTCGCCACATCCTCAGGCGGTGGCGACGCACCGTAGAAAGCGACCGCGGCACCCAGGTCCGCGCCCATCCGTACCGCCAGCGTATTCGCCACGCCTCCGCCAAAGCAGAAACCCACCGCGCCGATCTTGCCGTTGCAATCCGGCCGTCCCTTCAACCATCGCGCCGCCGCTTCGAAATCCTGCATCATTTTCTGTTTATCTACCTTCTGAAACGCTTTCCCGCCCGCTTCATCATCACCGGGATATCCGCCCACGCTCGTCAACCCGTCGGGCGCGAACGCGATGAAGTTTTCCGTGCCAAGGCGTCGCGCGACATCCTCGATATATGGGTTCAATCCGCGGTTTTCGTGAACGACAAGAACGCCCGGCAGCTTGCCACTTGCTTTGGCGGGAGTCACCAAATATCCGCGGATACTGCCGGTACCCTCCGGCGAAGAAACTTTCACATACTCGGTCTTGAGCCGGTTATCATTCTTTGGAATCTGTTCCGCCCAGGCATAGTTTGCGCGCAAGCTCTCCCAAATCGCAATCGCGGTAACGGTGCCTGTCGCGAACTTCCTGGCTCCCTCCAGGAAAGCGCGCCGGTCCAGTTCACCGTGCACGTAAAGGTCGAAGAGGTCCAGCAGCTCCTGCGGGTAGTCACTTGCTTTCTTACGTTCCATAAAGATGCTCCGTTTATCAGGAATGGCCGGCTAAACCGGTCTTTAGATGATATCCCTGCAAGACAAAGTGGTTGGCTTGTAATCAGTACCGCTCGAAGAAGTTTACCAAACCTTAACTCGGGTGCAGTAACAACCAGGTGGTTACCATCGTTCTTCTCATTGAGTGAAGAATTCATAACTCAAGGAGAAATTACATGACGAACAGATCGAACCTCTTTTCCGGTACTTGCTTGGTGGTGGCCCTGTGCATCAGTTCCGCATCTGCCCAGATGCACGGAAGCCTGGGTGTGACACTTCCGCAGAGTTTCACCGTGAGCGGCTTGAAACTCCCGGCAGGCGAATATAGCATTCATGAACTCAGCGGTTCGGGCGTCAACAAGGTTTTACTTTTTCGGTCCGCGGCCGGCGTTAGCACCAACGTACTTGCCGAATCCATCACAAGAACCCAGCAGACCACGGCTACGGTAAGCTCGGTTACACTGCACCAGGTCGGGAGTCAATTGCAGTTGGAACAAGTTTGGCTTGCCGGAAGTGACGTTGGATATCAAATTATTTCGTTAGATAAGTAAACCCGTTCGTCTTGGGTCGGAGTTGTCCTTTGTTTTTAACTGGGCTAAGCTGTTGTTTAACAAGTTCAATTTCGTCTTCCGCTCCAGTCCCAGCGTGCCGGCGTAGCTCAGTTGGTAGAGCGCCCGATTTGTAATCGGATGGTCGTCAGTTCAATTCTGATCGCCGGCTCCATCTTCCAGATTTCGGCAATTCGCGTGTTTATCGTGAGCGCAAGGAGTGTCACACTATGCAATACCTCTTTGTTCGGCTTTTAGGTGTCCCGGGCGGTTTGTTCCTGATCTGGTTCCTATTCAGCCACATGCACTAACCGGAAACCGAATCGTTGAAGCGCGTTCTGATTGTCTCTCCGCACCGAGATGATGCGGCATTCTCCTGCGCTATTGCAATCAGTCAATTGACCCGGCACTGGTCCGTCACCGTCGCTAATTGTTTTACGGTAAGCAGGTACGCCCCCTTGGCCGATGTTCCGTCCGCTGCTGTTACTGAACTACGGCTCCAGGAAGACGTCACTTTCTCAACCTTGGCCAATGTGTCGCTCAGCGATTTGCACTTGCTGGATGCTCCCGAACGTCTCTCGATTGGTGTATCCGAAATATCTACCCTCCGGCCTTTGGATGAAAGGGATCGTGAGCCTCTCGTTAAAATTCGGCAGCATGTGCTTGAATTCGCCGCAGACATTGTATTTGCTCCGCTCGGTCTCGGAAATCACATCGATCACAGGATTGCGCAGAGCGCGACAGTAGCCGCTAAAACGGGGAGGTTGGCATTTTATGAAGACTTGCCCTATGCCGCTCGCCTCCCGTATTCTGCCCCGCGTGAGCGTGCCGCACTTCTGGGTCTGAATTTGGTTCCACACGTGATCCGGTCCACAGAGGGAAACACCTGGAAAGCACGATGCGTCAACTGTTACCCTTCACAGGTGGGAAGTGAAACCGTGGCGGAAATCTCACAGTTCAGCAAACGTTATGGGAATGGCGAATGCCTTTGGGCGGCTCCTGAAGTCGCGGCTTGGCTGAGCGCCTCTGTTGCATGAGTTCGCTGCTCGCAACGCTCCAGGGAATCGACCTCGATTCCGGTGTTGGCACCTTCCCGAAAAATCAGACTGAAGCGGTAAAGGCGGCTCTGCTGTATCGGGCTGGCAAGTGGGAGCAGGCTCACAAAATTGCGCAAGGGATCCCTAGCAGCGAAGGAAGTTTTTGGCACGCGATTCTTCATCGGACAGAAGGCGATTGGGAAAACGCGGCATACTGGTTTCGGCAGGTCGGTGACCACCCAATATACCCGCTGATTTATGCGGACGCGGTCCAGATTCTTGCGGTCCACACGCATTCAGATTGGGACGCGGGCAATCAGTGGGACCCGTTCGAGTTTGTGCGATGGTGCAAGGCAGCCTCGCTGCTGCCCGGCTCCGCGGAAGAGAATATCGTGAACCAGATTCAAGTTTCTGAGTGGCGGCATTTATTTAGTTGGTGTGTCCGTTGAGGTATGCCCGTTGAGGGTTTCCCCAACACTGGCCTTGGACGGTTATTGCGTCTTGCCTCATTTTTTGGACCCCGAAAGAGTGGAACAGCTTATCGCTGAGGTGGAAAGGCTGTATGCCGCCGAGGGTGACCGCGCAGGATCGGAATTTCGCCAGGAACCGAACTGTCGGCGTTTGGCCAATTTGGTAGACAAAGGGCCACTCTTTCGCCAGTTGATTGCCGAGCCCGCGGTGTTGGATCTGGTCGCCAAGGTTCTGGGGCCCCATTTCAAACTCAGCAGCTTGAACGCGAGGTCGGCCGACCCCCATTCCGACAGTGCGCAACCGCTGCACGCCGATATCGGTGCCATTCCCGATGACGCCGGGTTCTGGGTCTGCAATACGGTCTGGATGCTGGACGATTTCACGGAAACTAACGGTGCTTTGCGCGTTGTCCCGGGGACTCACCGGGCCGGCAAATTGCCCGTGAGCGACAAAGGTTCTCATCCTGAAGACGTTCTTGTGACGGGCAAAGCGGGTTCCGTCGTTATAATGAATGCTCATCTATGGCACGGGGGTTCCGCGAACCGTACGTCCTCTCCGCGCCGCGCGATACACGGTTTTTACTGCCGCGCGAATAAGCCCCAACAGCAGTATCAGAAAGGTCTGCTCGGGCCCGAAACACTGGCCAGTTTGTCGCCGGAGGAGCGAATAATTCTTGCAATTGACGACCCGGCGAATGACAGGATGAGCTCTGACCCAAATATCACGAAGAGCGGATTTCTACCCGCCCGATAAAGCGCGTTGTTGGCTGAATTCCTGGCAGGTAACCGCGAGCCTGTGCTACTCTACTTCCGTGGGTTCGGGAGCAATTGGACCGAACACGCTCAAGCGATTGTTCGCTTCAGTTTTGATCGCCTGGACAGGTGGGTGAGTGGTTAATACCAGCAGACTGTAAATCTGCCGTCCTATGGGCTACGAAGGTTCGAATCCTTCCCTGTCCACCATAGACTGGGTTGTTCAAAATTGTTTTTCGCACGCAGGCCGTTGTAGCTCAGATGGTAGAGCGCGTCCTTGGTAAGGACGAGGTCACCGGTTCAATCCCGGTCAACGGCTCCATTCTTCCTTCAAGCGTCGCCCAGGCGGTAATTCAGCGTGGCCGTCTCAGAACAGGTCCTTTCTTCCCGTACACAGCACGGTCCCATTCCTTCGGAGCCAGCAAGTTTCCTTTCACGCGCCATTGAAGCGGAGCACGGCTTCCAGTCAGGGTGACACCTAAGTCCTGTTTTTGAACAGACCACTGCCCGGCTTTCTTCTCAGCAGCATCGCGGAACTCAGCGGTCCCGTCCTGCTGAAGCGTGAGCGTAAGCTTTCTTGCATCCGAACCTTTGACCGGGATCGATCCCTCATACACACCAGCCACCTGTGCCGGATGTGGATTCTCAGCCTGAGCAACAAATGTGCAGCAAATAGCTACGAAGAGCATTATTCTCATTCGCTTCACATTCTAACGTTTTCAACTCGGCGATACTGAAATTAGCCCGTTCGAATGGCCTCTAGAACCAAAGTCAGCCGCGCGACGGCCTTAACGGTCGCTTCGGTGATCCCGAAGTTTCCGATTTGGGGATATCTGATCAGCTTCGCGGTGGCGCTTTACGCCCTTTTCGAGGTGTATGGCCCCGCTTTGCGCGGCCCCTTCGTTTTCGACGACATTTACCTGCCTTACAGCAACTCTCACGCAGCTTCCATCCCTTTGAAAACGTGGCTTGGGGGGAGGCCCATTTTGGGTCTCTCATTCTGGACCGATTTCCACTTGTGGGGCTCAAACACCCTGCCGTATCACGTCACGAATTTGCTGTTACATTTTTTTGCCGCCATCATTTTGTTTTTCATCTTCAAAAAGCTGCTGGCGATAGCGGCAACCCCTGAACCAACCCTCACCATCCTATCCGCGTTCGGTGGTGCTCTCTTTCTTTTTCACCCTATCCAGACCGAAGTGGCGGCATATGTCGCCAGCCGTTCTGAAGCGCTGAGTGTATTGTTCTTTCTTGCCGCCTTCTGCGTTTTTCTGTACCGCCGTACCGCCGCCATCAACTGGCAGGATACTGCGTTGGTGCTGCTTCTGTTTCTGCTTGCAATCGGATCGAAAGAACACACCGTCACCCTGCCGGCGCTTCTGCTTCTGACCGATTACTTCTGGAACCCAGGGTTCAGCTTTTCTGGCATACGCGCAAACGCCCGCCTTTACGTGCCAATCGCATGTTTTGGGCTCGCGGGTGCCGCGATGGTGTTCCGGTATATCGCCTCTGACCCTATGATCGGGTTCCATATTGAGGGATTGGGCCCAGGCACTTATTTCCTTACGGAGTGCCGTGCCGTTTTCAAGTACATTCAGTTATTCTTTGTACCGGTTTCTCAGAATATCGATTACGATTTTCCGTTGTCGCATAATCTTGCGGAACATGGAGCGCTCATCGCTCTCGCTGGTCTGCTCCTTCTGGCCATCGCCGCATTTCTATTCCGTAAGCTGTACCCATTTGCCGCGTATGGCTTTCTCGCTTTCCTGCTGCTCCTCAGCCCCACTTCTTCATTCGTGCCGATCAACGACGTTCTGGTGGAACGGCGCCTCTATCTTCCGCTGTTTGCGCTGATTCTGGTCCTATTCGAGCCTTTGCGCCGCCTCAGAATCCGTTCTGCTTACCTGGCCGGAGGCCTTGCGATCGTATGTTGTGCATCCGCTTACGCCACGTGGGAACGCGCACACGTTTGGAGCAGCGTGACGGAGCTGTTTGCCGATGCCGCTGCAAAATCTCCAGGAAAAGCGCGAGTGCATATTGGATATGCGAACGCGCTGTACCATCAGGGCCGCTGCCGTGAAGCCATCACTGAATATGGCGCGGCGACGCCCCTCAAGACCGCCGATTACATCTTGTACTTCAATCTGGCGGCGGCATACGATTGCGTCAATGCTTCTGACGACGCCGTCAATATGCTGAACCGGTCTATCGCGATAAAGCCACAAGCAAACGCGTACGCGCTGCTTGGCAAAATCCAAAGTAAGCAGGGTAAGTTCGATCCGAGTCTGGATTCGTTCAATTCCGCTATCAGCCTGAACTATCATTTCGCGGCAACCTACCTTTACCGCGCGGCCGTCTATGTGGCGATGGGTAGGCCTCAGTTGGCGTATGAAGACTATGCCGAATGCCTTCGTCTCGATCCGGGAAATCAGGCGGCGCAACAGGGAATGGCCCTGCTCACCCAGCGGCGGTAGCCGGCGTAATTTGATAAAATCTCGGCAGCCGTTCAGAAGGAGCAATCATGATCCGCCTTGATGCCGATAAACCTGCCGAGTTTTGCGACGGTCTGAGGCGGCGCGATTTCCTGCACGCCGGGGCTCTTACCGGTTTAGGATTCGGTCTCACTGATTTGTTTGGATTGCGCGCGCTCGGCGCGGCACCCGCGGAGAAAAAAGAAACCAACTGCATCTTTCTTTTTCTAGTAGGAGGGCCCTCGCAGCTCGACACGTGGGACATGAAGCCCAACGCTCCTATTGAGATTCGCGGTCCTTACAACCCCATAAAAACCAATGTTCCGGGTATAGAGATCTCGGAAAACTTCCCTCGCATGGCCAGGCACGCGGACAAGTACACGCTCATTCGCGGAATGAACCACACGGCTGCGGCGGTCCACGACACCGGCCATCAAATGATGCAGACCGGCCGGCTGTTTACTGGTGGTGTGGAGTTTCCCCACGTGGGCTGTGTCCTCTCAAAATTGAAAGGTCCGAACGGAGACGTCCCTGCGCATGTTCTGATGCCGCACCCGATCGGCAACACCGGGGGCAACATGCCCCATGGTCAAAATGCGGGATTTCTGGGAAAAACTTTCGATCCCTTCGTGCTAAATGCCGACCCGTCAGATCCTAACTTCCGGGTTCCGGACATGCTACCGCCGGATTACCTGACGGCTCTTCGTGTGGATCGCCGGAAGAACTGGCGTGAGATGGTGGACCGCACGGTAAGTAAATTTGAAACATCACAGGATGCGCGCCTCCTCGATTCCACTTTTCATCAGGCTTATACGCTGATGTCGTCCCAAAAGGCCCGCGACGCGTTCGATCTTTCGAAAGAGCCCCAGAAAGTCAGGGAAAAGTACGGCTTGAACCGATTTGGGCAGAGTTGCCTTCTGTCCCGCCGCATGATTGAAGCGGGAGTTCGTTTCGTAACTGTCAATATGTTCGAAACGGTGTTCGATGAGATTACCTGGGATATTCACGGCTCGAAACCATTTAGCCCGATCAGTTGCTATCGCGATCTGGTGGGCCCCATGTACGATATGGCCTACAGCGCCCTCCTCGAAGACCTTTCCGACCGCGGTTTGCTGTCCAGCACGCTAGTCGTCTCGACCGGTGAGTTTGGCCGGACGCCCAAGGTAAACCCGGCTGGTGGCCGCGATCACTGGCCCCAATGCTGGACCATGATGATGGCCGGCGGCGGCGTGAAAGGTGGAGAGGTTCACGGCTCCTCTGACGAAATCGGAGGTGCCCCGCGCGACAAACCCAGTAACCCCGCGCAGGTGGCGGCAACAATTTACCAGGCACTCGGAATCCCGCTCGAACTCGAACTGCCCGGATCGCAGGGTAGGCCTATTCCTCTGGTGGAACGCGGTACGGAGCCGTTGAAAATCTTCTCGTAGCTTGAGACCATGCTGAAACTTTCTTGGGCCGTCATCATTGCGCTACCTCTATTCGCGGCAGATTCACTGCGGATACTCCCCCATGCCGTCACGCTTCTGGGTCCCGAAGCGCGGCACCAATTGCTGGCGGAAGCGTCAGTCTCCGGTCACGAAGAAGATTGGACCAGGCAAGCAAAATGGTCCTCGTCGAACCCGGGAATCGCCTCCGTAGATCAAACTGGACAGGTCCAGCCGATTGCCGACGGCAATGTGCTGATAACGGCGGAATCTGCTGGATATAAGGCCTCGGCGGAGATCGCAGTAAAGAGTACTCAAGTACCGTTCACGTGGAACTTTCGCAATCACGTGATTCCTGTGCTCACCAAAGCAGGCTGCAACCAAGGCGCGTGCCATGGTGCGCTTGCGGGAAAGAACGGCTTCAAGCTCACCCTACGCGGCTACGATCCAGAGGTGGATTACGACACCTTGACCCGCCAATCCGCTGGCCGCCGCGTTTCGCTTCCGCAGCCCGCACACTCCCTCATGCTCTTGAAGCCCACCATGGCTGTGCCTCACGGCGGTGGCAAGAGGTTCGATACGAACTCTCTGGAATATCGTGTGATCGCGGAGTGGATCGCCGCCGGGGCGCTGCCGCCCGCCGAATCCGATCCAACCGTAACCGGCCTTGAAGTCTATCCTGCAGCGGCCACACTGAAACCTTCGGCGGAACAGCAGCTTGTGGTGCGAGCGCGCTATTCAACGGGCGAATTGAAGGACGTCACCAGGTGGGTGAAGTTTTCCTCCAGCGATGAAGGCGTAGCGTCTGTGGATGATCTTGGCCACGTGAAGATGAACGGCTCTGGTGAGGCCGCAATCACTCTTTATTACTCCAGCCGCGTTCTTTATTCGCGCCTCAGTGTCCCCAATCAGATTCCTGTTGATCCGTCTGTTTACTCGAATGCCCGCCGCAACAATTACGTCGATGATTTAGTACTGGCCAAACTGAAAAAACTGGGGCTCGCCCCTTCGGCACCGGCGACGGATTCCGTATTTCTGCGTCGGGTTTACCTGGATTCAATGGGCGTTCTGCCCACGGCTGAACAGGTGGAAAATTTCCTGGGCTCTAAAGATCCAGAGAAAAGAGCCAAACTCGTCGATTCGCTGTTTACCCGCGACGAGTTTGTCGATTATTGGGCGTACAAGTACTCCGATTTGCTTCTTGTTTCGAGTAAGAAGCTGAGGGCCAACGCGATGTGGGCCTTCTACAACTGGATTCGCGACAGTGTTAAAGAGAACAAACCGTGGGACCAGTTTACTCGTGAGATATTCACCGGGACGGGAGACACGTTACACAACGGCGCACTCAATTACTTCGTGCTCCATAAAGACCCGATCGATTTGACCGAGAACGTGACACTCGCCTTTATGGGCCAACGCCTGACCTGCGCCCGCTGCCATAACCATCCCCTTGAAAAGTGGACGCAGAAACAGTATTACCAAATGGCGAATATATTCTCCCGCGTGGGACTGAAGAATGGCTCGGAGCCGGGCGACACGGTCGTGTTTGCCAAAGCATCGGGCGACATCAATCATCCGCGTTTGCTGAAACCGCTTGCGCCCACGCCGCTCGATGGCACGTCCATGCCGCTTGATTCCACTGAAGACCGGCGTCTTCCTTTTGCCGCATGGCTCACCAGTCCGAAGAACGATATGTTCGCCCGCGCAATCGTCAATCGCATCTGGGGTAATTTTTTCGGACGCGGCATTGTGGACGCGGTGGATGACCTGCGCGCGACCAATCCGGCGACGAATGAAGAATTGCTGGCGGCACTCACGAAAGATTTCGTTGCGCACAAGTTCGACACTCAATATCTGATGCGGGTGATCATGAACTCCGCCACGTATCAGCTTTCGTCCGAAGCCAACGCGACCAATCAGAATGACAATCGCTATTTTTCGAAATACATTGTGAAGCGCCTGCCGGCGGAGGTCTTGCTTGACGCCATGTCGCAGGTGACGGGTGTTCCCACGGCCTTCGTTAACTACCCCAAAGGCTTCCGCGCGATGCAGTTGCCCGATGTCCAGGTGAAGTCTGATTTTCTGTCTGCATTCGGCCGGCCCCCCCGGGTGCTTTGCGATGCGGCGGAGCGATCGGTTGAGCCCAGCATTGCTCAGGCCTTGCACGTCATCAATGGCGACACATTGAACAAGAAGCTGAGCGCTCCTGACGGATTTGCCGCGCTTTCGCTGAAGCTTGGCCTATCGAATGCACGCCTCATTGAAACGCTGTTCCTGTCCGCCTATAGCCGCTACCCCAGCGAGCAGGAGAAGACCGCTATCCTGAATGCCTTGAATAGCGCCGTCGTCTCTCCCACCAGCGCGATACGCCAGAAGCAGATTGAGGACATGATGTGGGCCTTGCTGACCAGCAAAGAATTTATGTTCAATTACTAGCTGTCCTTCTCTTTGCAGGTCCCTTGCTGGCGGAGGTGACGCTCACCATAGCTCAAACTCCTTCCAATACCTTCGATCCGAAAATCGCCTTGGGTGCTGGAATCGACGGACATGAAGAGGGTGACATTGCAGGCAAGCTCTCCCCTGCGAATATTGCCCGGATGCATAGCGCTGGTTTGAAGCCGCTCATCTACCGGCTTCGAACCGAGCTTGCCGGAGAGGCATGGCATTGGAACAGCCAGGGCACCTGGAGCGATCCTGCGCACAACCAAGGGTACTGGACAGGCACCGCGCGGCCCTCTGCGGAGCCCATCAACGTAAGCTACGGGTTCCGGTTGCCTCGGCGCGGTAACAGCATCGATCAGGCGAATAACGACGGTTATTCGCGGATTGACGACGGCGACCCCGCCACTTTCTGGAAAAGCAACCCGTACCTGGGCGATCGGCCTCAATGGATTGCCGTCGATCTTGGGCGCAAGGAACGTATCAACACGGTCCGGATTTTATGGGGTGAACCGCACGCGACCAAGTTCCATCTGGAGTATTCTCCCGAACGCTTCATCGACCTTACAGCGGATGCCGGCTGGCTGCTTCTCCCGCAAGGTGAAACACAAGAGGTTCACTGGCTCCGTGTGGTGCTGGAGAAAGGGTCGGGCGCTGTGTCGGCAGACTGGCGGGATGGTACCGGTTTCGCTGTCCGCGAGTTGTCAGCCGGATACACAGATGCAGCGGGACACTTTACAGACGCGCTGAAGCATGGCCGGTCCCGCGCACGGCAAACCACAGTTTGGGTCTCCTCCACCGACCCCTGGCACCGCGCTCTGGACCGCGATTCAAGCGTTGAGCAGCCCGGTATCGATCTAACCTTCGAAAGTGGTCTGGCGAACGGACTTCCGGTAGTCTTGGCGGCACCCGTTCTCTACGACACACCGGAAAATTCAGCCGCACTAATGGCTTACGTTCGTGCAAGGGGCTACCCCGTCACGGACGTCGAGCTGGGTGAAGAGCCCGAAGAACAGTTCACCATGCCGGAAGATTATGGTGCCTTGAGCCGCAAAACCATGGCCGCCATTCGTGCTGCTGGAGTGAACCCACGTTTCGGCGGCCCCAGCCTGATTCTTCTGCTTCCTGGCCTGAATACCGATGCGGAATGGATGGCGCGTCTCTATCGCTACTACAGAACGAACAACAGCCTGGACGCGCTCGGCTTCTTCAGCTTCGAATGGTATCCCTTCGACGATGTTTGCGCGGATAGTGCGAAGCAACTGGCCCAATCCGCGGACCTGCTATCCGGCTCCCTGCGCAAGTTGGCAAATGCCGGAATTCCTCCTGACCTGCCCTGGTATATGACGGAGTACGGTTTTTCAGCTTATGGGGCCCAAGCCGAAGTAGATCTGCCCGGTGCGCTCCTCAATGCGGAGTCAGTGGCACTGTTCCTGACGAGCGGCGGAGCAAAGGCGTTCCTGTATGGCTATGAACCGGGCGAACTTCTGCACGACAGATTCTGCACCTGGGGAAATAATATGCTTTTCCTGGATGATCAGCCGACGGCCACCTACTGGGCCGCACGGGTTCTGTCGGAATCGTGGGCCGCTCCCGAAGGCGGCTTTCACCAAGTTTTTCCGGTAATCACCAGCAATCGGCTGGTGAGCGCTTATGCCCTACTCAGGCCCTCGGGGGAATTCTCGATCCTGATCGTAAACAAAAGCCCTACCATGCCCGAATCGGTGAATTCGCCTTTTGAAGGACCGTTCACAGTGACGAGTTTCTCCGGGGTGCAATACAAATGGCAAGCCGCGGGGAGCCGCAGCCGTCCGCTCCGTTCAAACCCGCCTGCGCGGTCGCAACAGATTGCAAAATCCGTTCAGATTCTTCCGTATTCACTTACCGTGATTACCGGTCAGATGACCAGGTGACGGATTCTCCTGAGAACAATTCAGGTTGCTCTTTACTTCTGCTGCATGGATGAACGCGAACGCCGTAAAGCTATTGATATTGCCCTGGCCCAGATGGATAAGCAGTTTGGCAAGGGTGCCGTTCTTCGCTTAGGCTCCAGCGCGGTGGTTCCAGTGCAGGTCATTTCCTCCGGATCCATTTCCATAGACACCGCACTGGGCGTGGGAGGCTTTCCCCGCGGTCGCGTTGTTGAGGTTTTTGGCCCTGAGTCCTCAGGAAAGACAACTATCTGTCTGCAGGTGATCGCGCAAGCCCAGAAGCTGGGCGGAACCGCAGCCTTCATCGATGCCGAGCACGCACTTGACCCCATATACGCCCACAAGTTGGGCGTGGACGTGGACAACCTCCTGGTGTCGCAACCTGATTCTGGCGAACAAGCCCTTGAGATCACGGCCGGGTTGATCGCCTCAGGTGCACTCGATGTAGTCGTGATCGATTCCGTTGCGGCGCTGGTCCCCAAAGCGGAACTGGACGGCGAAATGGGCGACAGCCATATGGGCCTTCACGCGCGGCTCATGTCGCAGGCACTTCGCAAGCTGACCGGCGTCGTCTCCCGAACGAACACCTGCCTGATTTTCATCAATCAGATTCGCGAAAAGATCGGCGTGATGTTCGGCAGCCCCGAAACGACAACCGGCGGCCGTGCCCTCAAATTCTATTCTTCTGTTCGAATCGACATTCGCCGCATCGGGCCGCTCAAAGACGGTGATGTCATCATTGGCAATCGGACCAAGGTTAAGGTGGTCAAAAACAAGGTCGCTCCGCCTTTCCGTGAAGCGGAGTTCGACATTCTCTATGGCGAAGGAACGTCCCGCGAAGGCGACCTCTTAGACAGTGCGGTAACTCGGAATGTGATTGAAAAGGCAGGTTCCTGGTTCAGCTATAAGGGCGAGAGAATCGGTCAGGGACGGGAAAATGCGCGTCAATTTCTAAAAAGCCGTCCGGATGTGCTTGGGCGTCTGGATATCGAGATGCGCGAACTGCTAAAACTCGGAACCACAATCGAGGGCGCGCCTGCTGGAAGCGGGCCAAAGCCGGTCGATTCCGACCGGCTGGTTCTGGTATAACTTCCAAATCCTTAAAAACAGCTTATTTTTCGCTATTTTTCTCTTTACTTCCGGGGCACTGTTCTTTATGATTAAGACGTTTTGATGACATCGCTTTACCGGAACAGCGGTTTGCGTTATTCATACTGACGGAATTTTAGGAGGAACAATTTGGCCAATCAACGCATGACGCAGACGCAGCTGGTGAGAACTCTCGCGGAAGCTTGCGAGCTAACAAATAAACAGTCACGGGCAATGCTGGATCATTTGGCCAGCATGGCGGTAGCGGAAGTAAAGAAGAACGGAGTGTTTGTACTGCCGGGTTTGGGCCGGCTGGTTCGTGTGGATCGCAAGGCTCGCATGGGCCGCAACCCCGCCACCGGTGAATCCATCAAGATTCCCGCGAAGAAGGTCGTGAAGTTCCGCGTTGCGAAAGCAGCTAAAGACGCGATTGTTCCCCCCAAAGTGAAGAAAGAAGCGAAGTAGGCGCAATTTTTACAACTGACTCAAAACGACAAACCCCGCGGGCTGGTGTGCCGCGGGGTCTGTATTTGGCAGACAAAATTTGAGACCGAAGGGGATTCTCCCACCGTGCGGGAGCTTCCGGGAAGCCTAAACCTGCTTCTTTTCGTCGACCTTTTCTTCTTCCTTCATGGACGTCTTGAAGTTGCGAATCCCTTCTCCCAAACCCTTAGCCAGTTCCGGAATCTTCTTACCGCCGAACAGAAGTACAGCGACAACGAGAATCAGCAGGATTTCTTGGGTGCCAAGGCCACCAATCAAAAACGATATAGGGGTAACCATAGAGCCTCCTCTCTTTAATATATCCTATTTGAGATGACATCTATCCCGGTTGAGAAGCAGCAACCTCTAGTCGAGCGTCTTATGGCTGCGTGCGGAGGGTCTTACAGCCCTGAAACCCGACGGAAGCACTTCATTACGGGTCCTCAGTGGGCTGGCTCATACGAAGGGCATGCCTTGTTCCATGCACCGACGCGTGAGCCCGTTAGCTTTGAGCGCGTAATTGAGGAGTACGGCAAAATTGGAATCGGGTGGTGGTGTACCCACGATACCGACGTAATTCCCACAGCGGATTTAGGCAAAGCCGGGCAGCACGAAACTGTTGCACGCATTAAGAAATCTCTGGCAGAGAATGGCCTGAAGTGCTCCATGGTCACAACGGAAACGTTTCACCATGCCGTGTGGGCCGCCAGCCCCGCCGCTGAATCGCCTGCGGTGCGCGCGTATGCCGCGTTCCGGGTGAAGAACACAGTCGAGATCGGGCACGAACTCGGAGCCCAATTTGCGGTGTACTGGCCCGGTTCGCTCGGTTACTACGTGCAGGGCGCGGTGGAAGAAACGGAGACGCTTCGCTGGTACGCCGAAGCGCTGAATGCCGCCTGTGAGCACGATATTCAAATCGCGAAAAAATACAATCGCCCGACGCTAAAGCACTGCATGGAAGCAAAGCCCTTCGAGCCTCAGGCCGAAATTCTGCTGCCCACCAGTGACGCAATGCTCGGCTTTATCAGCTCCGGTTTGCTCACTCACCCGGAAATGGTAGGCCTGAACCCGGAGTACTTGCACGAACTCATGTGGGGAGGAGCACCGCGTGCGGCACTCGCGCGCGCGCTCCTCGCGGGCAAGCTTTGGCACTTCGACATTAACGATGGTTACCGGTTGAAGCACGATGTGGATATCGCGGTCGGGCTCGTGAACCCGCTCGATTGGCTGAACGTATTAGTGCTGCTGCGCAGCCATGGCTATAACGGGCCGTTCAATTTGGACTACAAGCCACCGCGCACCACCAGCAACCATGGCGTGTTCCACGTCAGCTTCCCCACCGCGATCGACCGCTTCATAACGCTCTGGGAGATGGCCGGCGAGGTCCTGACCGACCCTATTCTCAAAGAAGCCACCGACGCGCTCAAAGCAGGTGGAGAGGTGAAGCCGGGGGCAGACGCCGAAGAGATCACGCGCGCCAACCGCGAATTGCTTACCCTGCACGAGTTGATCGCTCATCGCCTGGTTCAGATTCTGCTGGGCCTGCACAAGGGCCGGGTCTTCGCGTAAGCGGGCCCTTACCTGACAGTCCCCATCTTGTCGAGCGGCCAGTAGACGAACACTGCTTTGCCGTAAATCAGCTTCCGATCGACGAACCCCCAGGCCCGGCTATCGTTCGAGGAAGTCCGGTGGTCGCCCAGGACAAAGTAGTGCCCCACCGGCACTATTTCCGGCTGCATGGAAAGATGGTCGCGGTACTCCTCTGGGACATAAGGCTCGCTGATCGGGTTCTTGTTGACGTAGACTTTTCCCTCGTCAATCTCAATCCGGTCCCCGGGCACGCCGATGATCCGTTTGATATAGCTCTTGCTGGTGTCCCACGGAAATAAAAACACCACCATGTCGCCGCGATCGATCCGGTCCGGTCCCAATCGGTACGTGAACTTATTGATGAAGATCCGCTCCTGATCCGCCAGGGTGGGCATCATGCTGGTGCCTTCCACTTTCACCGGCTGATAGAGAAATACAATCAGCACAACAGCGAACACGATCGACAAAGCCAGATCGCGTAGCCAGGATATCCCGCTCAGAAATCCGGCACTTGGTTCGTCCTGTTCGCTCATCGCTCGAGTTCCTTGCCTGTGAGGAGCCGGTACAGTACGGGGAGGGGAACCGCGCCCTCTTTCAGAGCCGAATCGTGAAAGGCTTGTTCCCGGAATTCACTGCCCTTTGCCTTTTCATATTGTGCCCGGACGCGTCGCCAGTCCCGCCAGCCAACGAAATAGGCCGGCAACTGCGCTGAAGACAGTTGAGCGCGCTGTAGTTTGGCGATAGCTTCCTCGTGCTCCTGGAACGTATCTTTTTCCATCAGATCCATCGCCTGCTGTTCCGTCATGCGGTTCGTCTGGAGCCGGATATCCATGATGGCGTTTGCTATCACACGTAGCTCCTGCTTCAAGAAGGTGAGCCGTAACTCCGGAGCGCCGCCCAGGAAACCCCGGTCCAACATCACCTGCGTGATGTATTGCGCCCAGCCTTCTATATAAGGGGTGTTACCCCAGACCGCCCGCAGCACCCGCCTCGTTTTGGGCTGCACATCGTTCGCAAACTCGAACTGCACGTAGTGCCCGGGCATGGCTTCATGGATCGTCAGCAGCTTGAGATTGTAGTAATTGTATTCTCGGAGCTTCGATTCGATCCGGCTCTTTTCCCATGCTGTGGGGATGGGCGTAATCCAGTAGAACGCACCCAGTTCGGGTTGAAGCGCTGGTGCCGGGTTGAAGCCGCCCACTGCATAGGTGCCGCGGAGGAAAGCAGGGGTTTCAATCACCTGAAGATTCTCGCGCCCCGGTAAAGTAAGCAGATGTTTCTGCTCCGCAAAGCTTCTTGCTTCGGCTAAATCTCCGCGCGCGTCATCAAGGTAAGTCGCTACTGTAGAGCTTCTTTCAGCCACTAAGGCCAGCGCCGCGGCAATGTCTGCCCCTTCATCACTCCCGGATGTTTTGCCGCGCGCCAACAAAATCTGTTTAGCTAGCGTATGCATCTGGCCGCGAACCCGCTTCAGATCTGCTTCGGCCGCACTTAGAACCTGATCGGGCGATTGATCGGTGCCTAGCGCGAACCGAAATTTTGTTTTGTAGTTTGCTTCGCCTAGCCGCCAATCGGGTACATCCCTGGTCCGCGCGGGCAGCGTATCGCCCAGCCAAGCGTCGAACGATTTCAGCGCTACCAGTGCAGTCGTCGCCGCCCGATCGTACGCCGCGCGCTGATCATCTGGAACAAAGGAGCGCAATGTCTTGTCGACCAGCTCGATATTGCCTTGATTTTCCTGCCGCGCAACTTTAGTCCAGACAGCCGGCGCGGCAGATAGATTTCGATTCGCCTGATCGAGAAATG
>Ga0123336_10001899_pt1 | contig 18632 bp, 17 predicted proteins | sample SSSSmetaG_FD_96466 | JGI IMG/M metagenome (GOLD analysis project Ga0123336, IMG submission 96466) | Glacier valley bacterial and archeal communities from Borup Fiord, Nunavut, Canada, to study Microbial Dark Matter (Phase II) - ​SSSS metaG | ecosystem: Environmental > Aquatic > Freshwater > Ice... | reverse complement strand
GTATCTTCAATTGTATGATGTTCATCGATATGAAGATCCCCTTTGACATCAACAGCCAAATCTAAATGTCCATGACGGGCAAGCTGATCTAACATGTGATCAAAAAATCCGAGGCCAGTTTTTAATTGAGATTGACCGGTTCCGTCAATGTTAAGATCGATTAAAATATCAGTCTCTTTTGTCTTGCGCTGAAAACTTGCTTTGCGGGGATTAGAAGTTAAGAAAGTACTTATTTCATTCCATGATGTGGTGATAAGACCGCAATAATCTGTCAGACCGGCTTCTTCAACCAGCTGTTTTATTTCTGGATTTCCGATAAGTATTCCCTTTGCACCAAGATTTTTTGCAAGCTCCACGTCTGTTACCCGGTCTCCGATGACATACGAACTTGCAAGGTCATATTCTCCTGTTAAATATGCTGATAGCAAACCTGTTCCGGGTTTACGTGTCGGGAGATTTTCATGTTTGAACGATCGATCAACAAATACATCACTAAATACTATTCCTTCGTTCGCAAATGCTTTGATCATTTTATTTTGAGCAGGCCAGAATGTTTCCTCAGGAAAGGATGGTGTTCCAAGTCCATCCTGATTGGTTATAATTACAAGTTGATACGTCGAGAGTGCGACTACTTTTGCCAATCCCTTGAAAACGCCGGGATAATATTCAAGTTTTTCGAGACTATCGATTTGTTCGTCAGCGGGTTCATTAATTAGCGTTCCGTCTCGGTCAATAAATAACACTTTCTTCATAGTAAGCTGATTGCCTGGATTAATTGTTTATTTTCTTCTTTTGTTCCTATCGTAATGCGAAGACAATCATCACAAAGAATTACAGTTGAGCGATCACGTACAACAATACCCTTGTCAATTAATTGTTTGTAAAGACTTTTTGCATTTGTTACCTGCACCAGTAGAAAGTTTGCCTGCGATGGATAAATCTTTTTTACCCGAGATAATGCTGAAAGTGAATTTCTTAAAGTCTCACGTTCCAACGTTAAGTCTTTCACCATTTTTTCTTTTAGTGCCTTTTTGGTAGTGATTGTTTTCAGTGCTTCCGACTGACTAAATGCGTTAATATTATACGGAGGTTTTATTTTATTGATTAAGGAAACGATTTCTTCATTCGCAAAGCACATTCCAATTCGTAGACCCGCAAGTCCCCAGGCTTTTGAAAGTGTTTGCAGAATGACAAGATTTTTAAACTCCACAATTCGCTTCGACCAGCTTTCGGATTCTGTAAAATCAATATAGGCTTCATCAACGACCACTATTCCGTTAAAGGATCTTAACAGTGCTTCGATTTCTGACCTGTTAATAAGATTTCCGGAAGGGTTATTCGGACTGCAAAGAAAAATAATTTTAGTAGTTGGCTGAATTAACGAAAGCAGGGCTGAGGTATTGAGATCAAATTCGGGCGTAAGGGTTGCTTTTATAATTTCCACATCGTTCACATCAGCACCCACGGCATACATTCCATACGTGGGCTGGGGGGCGATCATTGAATCTTTTCCAGGTTCACAGAAAACACGGAACAATAGATCAATAGCTTCATCACTTCCATTACCCAAAAAAATCTGATCTGGTTTTATTCCTTTGAGCTCGGCGATAACTGCTTTTAAAATTCTCTGATGTGGATCGGGATAACGATTATAATCTTGCGGAAATGGATTCTCGTTCGCATCCAGAAAGATGGAAGCCGTTCCCTCAAAGTCATCACGCGCAGAAGAATACGGCTTCATCCTCTTCACGTTCTCCCTGGCAAGACTAAGTATATCGATCTCTCTCATTTTATTTTCTTTAAACGAACAGATACAGCTTGTTTGTGTCCAATCAATTGTTCTGCTTCTGCCATAAGCTCTACAGACGGACCAAGTAAACTCATGCCCTCACGAGTCAGCTTTTGATACGTAATCATTTTGCTAAAACTTTCAAGTGAAACGCCACTATACGCTTTTGCGAATCCATTGGTTGGTAATGTATGATTCGTTCCTGATGCATAATCACCAATTGCTTCCGGTGAATAAGCTCCAAGAAAGACAGAACCGGCATTCAATACTTTTTCAGAAAGTATGTCGCAGTCCTGTGTATTAATGATCAGGTGTTCTGGAGCATACGCGTTGGTAAATTCCAATGCTGTCTCTTTGGAAGGAAAATAAATTGAAAGACTGTTTAGAAGTGCCTTTTCTGCAATTTCTTTTCTCGGTAATGTTTGAAGTTGATCCTTCATTTCTTTTTGAACTTCGGCTATTTTTGATTCGCTCAATGAGAGCAGAACCACTTGACTATCGGTACCATGTTCTGCTTGTGAAAGTAAATCAGCCGCAATAAAGGAAGAGTCTGCCGTTTCGTCGGCAATCACCATTACTTCTGACGGACCAGCCGGCATGTCGATGGCAATACCTTCCTGGCTGATCATCTGCTTTGCCTTCGTTACGAATTGATTACCCGGTCCAAAGATTTTATAAACAGGTGGGATGGTTTGAGTACCGTATGCCATCGCTGCGATTGCCTGTGAACCACCGACCTTGAAGATCTTTTTAATTCCGGAAATGGATGCAGCGAAAAGAATAGCCGGATTGATCGATCCATCTTTGTTTGGAGGTGTGCAAAGAATAATTTCATCACATCCTGCAAGGGAAGCAGGTATCGCTAACATCAGAACAGTGGAAAATAACGGAGCGGTTCCGCCAGGAATATAGATCCCAATTTTTTGTATGGGAACAGATTTTCTCCAGCATGTTACACCAGGCATAGTTTCGACCGTAAGGACTTCCCTTTTTTGTTTTGAGTGAAAGGCCCTGATATTTTCTGCGGCAATGTAAATTGCTTTCTTCAAAGAATTATCCAGTGATGATATGGCATCCTCTATCTCTTTTTGAGAAACGCTGATGTTCTCAATAGAAACTCCGTCAAATTGAAGTGTCAACTCATGAAGCGCACGATCCCCGGAGAGTTTCACCCGCGTGAGTGTATTACGGACAGAGCTTTCCAGAAACTCAAGCTCCAGTTGTGGACGCTTAACGAGCTCACTCCACAGTGAGGAAGGTGGGTTATTCAGAACTTTCATCTTACGCAATCATTTTTTCAATGGGAATTACTAATATGCCTTCAGCGCCAAATGATTTCAACTGATCAATCTTTTCCCAGAAATCATTTTCATTTACTACCGAGTGTAGCGATGACCAACCAACACGCGTAAGGGGCATTATCGTTGGACTCTTCATTCCTGGAATAAGCGAAGTGATCTTTTCAATCGCGTCATTCGGACAGTTCAATAAAATGTATTTGCTATTCTTAGCAGAATTAACAGCTTCAATGCGAAATAAAAGCTTGTCAAGAATCTCTTGCTTGGCTGGAGATAGTTTAGGGCCACCAATGAGAACTGATTCTGATTGCATCACAGTTTCCACTTCTTTTAGCCCATTGCTCATCAACGTGCTTCCTGTGCTCACGATATCACAGATTGCGTCTGCAAGCCCTATGCCTGGAGCAATCTCAACAGATCCACTGATTTCATGGATACCGGCTTTAACTCCATTCTTTGTTAAAAACTGTCGAACAATATTGGGATAAGATGTGGCAATATTCTTTCCTTCCAGCCATGACACATCCGAATAATTTTCAGATCGAGGTACTGCAATTGATACTCTGCACTTGGCGAAATCAAGACGCTTGATAAGTGTATTGTTCTTTTGCTTTTCTATAAAGATATTTTCTCCCACGATACCAACATCTGCAACATTGTCCTCAATGTATTGAGGGATATCATCATCTCTCAGGAAAAGAACCTCCACGGGAAAATTTCGTGCCTGTGTTTTCAGTTGATCACGTCCATTGCTAATGGAGAGTCCGGCTTCTTTCAAAAGTTCAAGAGATCCTTCTTGTAGTCTGCCTGATTTTTGAATTGCAATTCGTAATAGTTCCTTCATAATTCAATCATTTTTTTGTCTTGTTTTCTCAAAAAGACAGCCCCAAATAAAAAAGGCCTGCCCTGTGGCAAGCCTTTCAATATGCTTTGTATTTTTTCAAAACATAAACCTGCCAGTCAACATGCTATTGCATGATGGTGGTTCAGATATATGTTTTGCGTTTTGATCAATGCGGATGCAAAGAAAGGTCTGTTTCGACAATAAACAAAATCAATTTTAGGAAAAATGAGAACTAAAAAAGCCCTGTTAACCGAAAATCAGGGTAAAAATTCCTTGAATACTTGCGTCAGCTGGTTATCAGGAGCAAACAGTGTTCAATAATTTCTGAAAAAACAAAATTGCTTTCATTTCTGTTTACCAATTGATTTATAAGTAAATCGCTGATGAAATGAGACTTGTTATATTTTTCTTGCTTCTGATTGTTCTGGGGTGTTCCGATAGTAAAGAGCTTCGCTTACAGAAATTTCTTTTAAAAGGAAATCTTTCTTTAAAAGAACACAGCACAGAGCAGGCTATCTATTATCTGGAGGAAGCACTGGCAATTGATCCGTGTTATGCACCTGCATTAAACAATCTTGGAACACTTCATTACCAGGCAAAACGGTGGGAGGAGGCTTTACCTTTTTATAACCGGACTATTGCGTGTCATCCCGAATTCATAGGAGCATATTTCAATAGAGCCAATACCTATTATGAATTAAAAGAGTATTTCAATTCGCTAAAAGACGTTGAAAAAATAATTACTGCGAAGCCAGACACCGCGGTAGGATTTTTTATGAAAGGGCTTATCGAAACTAAATTGCATGATTTCAATAACGCCTTGGCTTCCTTTGCAAAAGCAATTGATATTGATAAAAATAACGTTGAATATCGCGTCAACCACGGAACGGTGAATTACTACCTTCAGCGATTTGATGACGCAGAAGAGGACCTAAAAATTGCCCTTCAGCTTAGCCCTGATGAACCGAATATCTATAATACTCTTTCAATGATTGAGATCAGCAGGGGACATCTTGATAAGGCAATGACTGAGATTGAAAAAGCTCTAAAGCTTGCTCCTGATCAACCTTTTTTTTTAAATAACAGGGGATATATTTTATTAATGCAAAAACGTCTTCCGGAAGCACTGATAGACATAGATCAAAGTATTTTACTTGATGCTGAAAACGGCTGGGCTTACCGCAATAAAGGAATATATCGTTTTCTTTCAGGAGATTATGAGAATGCTATTCGCTTATTGAAGCAAAGTCTTTCAATGGATTCATTTATAGATAAGACTCATTTTTATCTGGGCATGGCTTACTTTAAAAATAATCAGAAAAAAGAAGCGTGCGAGCAGTTTGATCTTTCCGAAAAGGCAGGGGACAAGATGGTGCCCGCTGAATTCTTTAAGCAATGCAGGTAGATGTACTCATTAGTAAGCTATCCGACAGGCTAAAGAAGTCGCTTCCTGGTTCCGTGGCTCATGAGCCAATGCGAGCGACATCCATTGGTGAACTCCGCCCGGACTTTACACATAAGCTTCCTCCAAAGCCAGGGGCAGTTCTTATTCTTCTCTATAAAGAGAACGGGGATCTTAGATTTCCGTTGACACAACGAGCGGAGTATGTTGGTACGCACAGTGGACAAATAAGTTTGCCCGGAGGTAAAGCAGAGAAAGGAGAGACAGCTGTTCAAACTGCATTACGAGAGGCAAATGAAGAGATCGGTGTCGATCCATTGGATGTTGAAGTACTTGGAACACTCAGTGATTTCTTTGTGATGCCCAGCAATTTTACGGTAACTCCCGTAGTTGGATTTTACAGAGGTCAATCTCGTTTTAAACCTGATCCATTGGAGGTTGCAAAAATATTAAATGGAAGCATTAAAGAATTGATTAAGAATGATGCTATTCAGGTAAAAGAAATACTTGCTGCGGGAATGTTCAAAATGAATGCGCCACATTTTATGATTGATGGACAAGTTGTTTGGGGAGCGACGGCAATGATGCTGAATGAGTTAAGGTTGATATTGCGTGAGATCCATCAAGAAAAATAAAAAATTAACACATCGATTGCGTAGAGATACAATTAAAAATTTACGTATTTTTTGAGCCTTACGTGATTAAAAAATATTCGTATAGGTTTAAAAGAATTCTCCCAGTCCGATCGCAATCGTAAAGGAATCCTTCCCAAACCCAAAGTCAAGTGTAAAATTGGTATTTGATTCTTTATTAAATTTAATACGGGCACCAAAACCTCCGGCGGGATTAAGCGATGAAAATTGATTGTTAGTTGGTTCTAGCAGCGACTGAGCGTTAGCAAAAATAACTCCACCAAAGAGTCCATTGTTTGAAATATCAAATCGGTACTCTGCTTCAAAGTAAAGCATTTGTTTTCCGCGAAAACGACCTTGCGCAAAACCTCTTCCTGACCGCTGGCCAAATTCTAACTCCGTTCCGGGCAACAAGAAATAGGGAACATCACCAAAAGAGGCCCAATAAAATGCCCAAAAAGCAATTATTTTTCTTTTTTGATCATCAAGTGATTTGTATTCCCGGTAATCCAGATAAGCAGATCCCCAACGTGTCTCATTGCCGAGGTATGTTGGATTTATTCTATAGATAAAGTTTATATAATGTCCGTGATCGGGATTGATTGAATTTCTCCGGTCATCATACAGTGCATTAATAGTCATGCCGGTGGAAAATGAAGTCTCTTGAGTACCTATTCCATAACTGTCAAAAGCACTTGGAAGGGTTGGAGCGCCTGAATTACTCACTTTATAATATCTGTCATAGTTAAGGCCGAGTCCTGCATACAGATAACCTTTGATACGCCTGTTGCCAGTGATATATGCTCGGACATTATTATACTTTAGCCTGAACTGATCACTTTTCCCAGTATAACTTCCTAAACCATACGTGTATTGAGCCAAACTACTTATCCTGAATTCAGCAGGAATATTCCAGTTATTCATCGGAGTCCATATATTTATTTTCGTTCCGAAGCCAATATTTTCAACAAGGTCGGTGTAAGGAAGAAAATATACGCTCGATACGTTTGTGGAATCTATGTGTCCTAATGTAAAAGCAGCATTTATCGATGAAACAAGGACCTGATCACCTCCTGATGAAGTGGTTGAAGCAGGAACGATCGAAAAAGAAACTCGTTTTCTGTCCGGAGATTTTTGAGAAATATTGATCTTTAATGCTTTTACGAGCACTTCAATAATGTCCGTTTGAGGATGATTCTTATTTGATCTATTGGAATAATTCATCTGAGCAAAACAGTCTTGCATTGCGACTACGCAGATCATTACAAGGAATAAATGCCGCATTGAGACGTTACGAGCCAGGTTAATGGATGAATTATTTAATTAATACTAAAAAACTATGCCACGGTAAAAGAAAAAGCCCCGACTTGTTCAGGGCTTTTTTTCAATGCTTTGTGGAATTCTACTTTTTCTTCTTTACAACTTTCTTGGCTGCCTTCGCTGTTTTCTTCACAGCCTTTTTCACCGTTTTCCTGGCAGCCGTTTTAGTTACTTTCTTCACAATTTTTTTGGCAACTTTCTTAGTTGACTTAGTTGTGATTTTCTTGAAAGCTTTCTTTGCTGTTTTTACAACCTTCATAATTGTCTTAACTGCTTTGCTTGATGCTGGCTTTGCTACTGCTTTAGAAGGAGTTGGAGCTGTAACTTTTGGTCTTGAAGCAATTTCCTTTGCCATTAGATTCAATGCTGAACCAGCTTTAAACCATCCGATCTGTCCGGCATTATAAGTATGATTTACTTTTATGGTGTCTTTGCTACGATCTTTATGATTCAATACCAATGTCAATTGCTTTTCAGGAGCAAATGAAGTTAAGTCAGTGAAGTCAATTGTGTCGTCTTCCTGGAACTTATCATAATCCAATTCATTTGAAAATGTGATTGCAAGCATTCCCTGTTTCTTCAAATTCGTTTCATGGATACGGGCGAATGATTTTACAAGTATTGCTTTCACTCCCAGGTGGCGTGGCTGCATTGCTGCGTGCTCACGTGATGAACCTTCACCATAATTCTGATCTCCGACAACGATAGAAGATATACCAGCGGATTTATAAGCACGTTGTGTAGCAGGAACAGGACCATACTGACCTGTTATTTCATTCTTAACACTATCTGTCTTGTCATTAAAGAAATTAGTAGCACCGGTTAATGTGTTATCAGAGATATTGTCCAAATGACCGCGGAACCTCAACCATGGACCAGCCATAGAAATGTGGTCCGTTGTACATTTTCCTTTTGCTTTGATGAGAAGTTTCAATCCCGCCCAATTCTTGCCATCCCACGGCGTAAACGGAGTCAATGCCTGGAGACGTTTCGATGCTGGATCGATTCTTACAACAACACCACTTCCATCCTTTGCCGGAGCAATGAAACCCGGATCTTTTACTTCAAAACCCTTTGGAGGGAATTCAACACCTTTAGGTTCGTCAATCTTTACAGCAACACCATCTTCATTCAATAATGTATCTGTTAATGGGTTAAACGTAAGATCGCCTGCAATCGCAAATGCAGTAGTGATCTCGGGGGACGCTACAAATGCGTGTGTATTTGGATTACCATCATTTCTTTTTGCAAAATTTCTATTGAAAGAAGTGATGATCGAGTTTCTTCTGTTAGGATCATTTGTATGGCGTGACCACTGACCGATACAAGGTCCGCAAGCATTTGCCAAAACAACGCCACCCATCTTTCCGAAAATTTCAAGAAAGCCATCACGATCAACGGTGTACCGAACTTTTTCAGAGCCTGGTGTAATAGTAAATTCGGCTTTTGCTTTTAATTTTTTGTCAACTGCTTGTTTTGCAATTGATGCAGAACGTGAGATGTCCTCGTAAGACGAGTTTGTACATGAGCCTATCAAACCAACTTCCAAAACCTGAGGCCATCCATTTGCACGGACTTCATCCGCAAATTTTGAAATAGGAATTGCCCGATCCGGAGTGAACGGACCATTTACGTGTGGTTCAAGAGTTGAAAGATCAATTTCAATTACTTCGTCAAAATACTTTTCGGGATTTTTATAAACTTCAGGATCCCCTGTTAAATGTTCTTTTACTTTATCAGCAAACTTGGCAACTTCTGCGCGGTCAGTACCTCGTAAGTACTGTGCCATTTTTTCATCATAACCGAAGGTAGAGGTTGTCGCCCCAATTTCAGCACCCATATTACAGATCGTTCCTTTTCCTGTTGCAGATAAAGACTTAGCGCCATCTCCGAAATACTCTACAATGGCACCAGTTCCTCCTTTTACAGTAAGGATACCAGCTACTTTCAGAATAACATCTTTCGATGAAGTCCATCCGCTGAGTTTGCCAATTAATTTTATACCAATAAGCTTAGGCCATTTCAATTCCCACGCCATGCCCGACATCACGTCTACCGCATCCGCACCACCAACGCCAATCGCCACCATACCAAGTCCACCCGCATTCACAGTATGTGAGTCTGTTCCGATCATCATTCCGCCTGGGAAGGCATAGTTTTCAATTACAACCTGGTGAATGATACCTGCACCAGGTTTCCAGAAACCGATACCATATTTGTTGGAAACAGATTCAAGGAAGTTGAACACTTCGCCACTCGCAGTGATTGAGTCAGCTAAGTCTTGCTTGGCACCGTTTTTTGCCAATACAAGGTGATCGCAATGAACGGTAGAAGGTACTAGTACTTTTGGTATTCCACCGGACATGAACTGCAGCAATGCCATCTGAGCTGTAGCATCCTGCATTGCAACACGATCCGGAGCGAAATCAACATATGATTTACCCCGCCCGAAAGCCTGGTAATCCTGAGATGAGTGCAAATGTGAATAAAGAATCTTTTCAGAAAGGGTAAGAGGCTTACCAACGGCTTTTCGCGCCATAGCAATGCGGCCAGGCATAGCTTCGTAGAAAGCCTTGATCATGTCTAAGTCGAACACCATACAATTCGTTTTTCAGGGTTAGATGCGCTAATGTACCACACCTTTGACCATGATTCAAACTAAAAAAAGAACCGTAACAAGCTTGGTTATCATGTTTTGAACGATTCTAAACAAATTGGTTGATGTAGGAAAGAAGGAGCCAGGCACTGCGCAATGGTCCAGGTGTGTAAAATTATGATGGAGAGGCATAAGCACAACATCATTGGAGATACATGTCGGCAGACACGTATCGCCTAACGACAGTGCCGAATATTTCTATAAACGGGGCTGTGGGCTATTTATAAAATTCAGAAATTCACGCTTCACATTTTCATCCCTGAATTTTCCGGAAAAATACGCGCTTCCTGTTTTGCTATTGGTATCGCCTACACCGCGCATAGCTACGCACATGTGATTTGCATCCATCACCACTCCAACACTCTCTGTGTCGAGTATTCTTTCAAGTTCTTTGCCGATTTGTACGGTAAGTCGTTCCTGGACTTGTGGGCGTTTTGAAAAGTATTGAACAATGCGATTGATCTTAGAGAGACCTATGACCTTACCGCTCGAAAAATAGGCTACATGCGCTCTTCCATAAATCGGAACGAGGTGGTGCTCGCAATGAGAATAGAATGTGATCTCTTTCTCAACAAGCATCTCATCATAATTATATTTGTTGTCGAACAACTTTATCTGAGGTCTGTTCTTTGGATTAAGTCCGCTGAAAACTTCTTTCACATACATTTTCGCCACGCGCTTCGGCGTGCCGCTAAGACTGTCGTCTGTTAAATCAAGACCCAGCGTTGTCATGATCTCACGAATATTCACTTCTATTCTTTCTATCTTTTCTTCATCGGATAAAGAGAACGCATCTTCGCGCAGGGGCGTGTTGAACGAACTTCCTGACTGGTCATCTTCCTGATCGTCTATGTTAAACGGCTGGATATTCAACGAAATTTCTTTCTGTCTCATAAAGTCTGATTTTCAATTCAAATTTGGTGTCAATTAAAGGTCGTAAGATGTTCCAGATCACAATTGCAATATTCTCTGCGGTTGGATTGAGTGTCTTGAAACTGGTAGTATCTAGGTTAAGGTTTTTGTGATCAAATTGGTTAAGAATATTTTCTTTTATCAGGTCACTAAGTATTTTAAGATCAAACACATATCCCGTTGTTGGCTCAGGTTCCCCGATAAGGGTTACTGTCAAGTCATAATTATGACCGTGATAGTTTGGGTTATTGCACTTCCCGAATACGCTATCGTTCTTCTCATTCGTCCATTCGGGATTGAACAGCCTGTGGGCAGCATTAAAATGTTCGTTTCTTGAAACCGCAATACGCATACTCTTCAAACAGGTCGAGGTTTAAAAGGTTCAAAAATAAAGTTATGAACCAAATGCCATAAGGTACTAACCATTGATGAAACCTGCGCGTCTTCGCGCAGATGCGATGATGATGTCTCACAGGTTTAAGGGCAATGGGCACTAAGGCGTTCAGACAAAACTTATGCGTTACCCAAATGTCTGCAATAGTAATAGTGTAATGTTCTTAATGACAAAGGAATAAGGCTGGCAAAACTGGACCATCATCGCACGCATTTAAATATTAGATGGGTCTGCCCTAAGTATCCCACGCCTAAAATCTTCCAACAAAAAAGCCTTCCCGAAATCATTGAGAAGGCTTTTGATTTATATACGTTATCAATTAACAGAACTCATCGAACACTTCTACGAGATGCTCACCAATCATCTGTGCATTTCTGCCTTCAATGTGATGACGCTCTACGAAGTGGAGTAATTCCCCGTCCTTGAACAATGCTATCGCAGGTGAAGAAGGTGGATAAGGCATCGTTAATTTTCTTGCCATAGAAACTGCTTCTGTATCTACTCCGGCAAAAACTGTTGTAAGATGATCGGGTTTCTTAGTGCTGTTTTGCAACGCCCATTTCACTCCCGGACGGGCAGCACCGGCTGCGCAACCACACACTGAATTAATAACAAGAAGGGTAGTGCCCTTCACCTCTTTAATAGATTTTTGAACCTCTGCAGGCGTTTTTAACTCTTGAAATCCAGCTGTGGTCAGGTCTGATCTCATGGGAGCCACCAGTTGTTCGGGATACATGCTCATAATTGTATTTTTTAATCGTTTATATAACAAGTTTAAAGAAATCCTAGTTCCAATTTAGCAGCCTCGCTCATCATGTCCTGAGAATAGGGTGGTTCCCAGCTAATCTCAACCTTCACATCGTTCACCCCTGTAATTGCCTTGATCTTTTGCTCTACTTCCGTTGGAATCGCTTCCGCCGACGGACAAGACGGTGAGGTCAATGTCATTATTACGTGGACATTGTTGATAGGATAGATGCTGACTTCATAAATTAATCCGAGTTCATAGATATCTACTGGTATTTCAGGATCGTAGATTGTCTTGATTGCAGCCATTATCTTCTCCCTTAAATCAGGAACTTCTAATACTGTTGGGGCCGTGGTCTCGTTGTTTTGTATTTCCTCCCTCATGCTTGTATTTCTGATTTGGTTTTATAGGCTAACGCATATAATTTCATTTGCTTGATCATCGCCGCGAACCCATTTGAACGTTGTGTTCCGATGAACCGGCCCATTCCGATCTTTTGCATAAAGAACAATTCACTGGGAAGAATCTCTTCCGGCGAATGGCCATTGTAAATTCGTATCAGCATACTCACGAGTCCTTTGGTGATCGCTGTGTTACTATCCGCTGAGAAAAATAGTCGTTCGTGAACCAGAGATGCTGTAAGCCAGACTTTCGATTGACAGCCTTTTACCACATTCTCTTCTATTTTTTCTTCAGCTTTCATTTCAGGCAGCTTCTGCCCTAATTCCATCAGGTACATAACAGACATCTCAAGATCACCATCCAAAATGGAAAAGTCCCTAATGATGTCTTCTTGTGTTTCTCCGATGGTCATTTTAAAAACGAAATAATTCTATCAACTCCTTCTACCAACTTATCGATTTCCTTTTTTGTATTATAGACAGCAAATGATGCCCTGACAGTCCCTTCAATTCCAAAATGATACATCAAAGGCTCTGTGCAATGATGTCCTGTTCTCACTGCAACGCCACGTGCATCCAGCATTTGTCCAATGTCAAAAGGATGAATTCCTTCAATGATGAAAGACTGTACGCTTACTTTTTCGGGAGCGGTGCCAATAAGACGAACTCCTTTTAATTGACTCAATTCTTTCGAAGCGTAGTGTAATAATGCCTGCTCATGAGAAGCTGCCACTTTCTTTCCAACCTGATTGATGAATAGAAATGCTTCTTTATAGGCTACTACATCGGCAATGTTTGGAGTGCCTGCCTCAAACTTATACGGCAGATCATTGTACGTAGTCTTTTCAAACGTAACGTTTTTGATCATTTCCCCACCGCCCATGTACGGCGGCATCTTTTCCAATAATTCTTTCTTTCCGTAAAGGAACCCGATACCGGTCGGTCCATACATTTTGTGTCCTGATACACAATAGAAATCACAATCTAATTGCTGAACATCTATTTCGATATGAGCAGAAGCCTGAGCCCCGTCAATTAAAACAACAGCGCCAACCTGATGTGACTTATCAATGATTGTTTGAATTGGATTTATTGTTCCGAGGCTATTGGAAGCATGATTAACAGCAACGATCTTCGTTTTCGTTGAAAGCAATTTCTCAAAAGCATCCATGTCCAATTCTCCGGCAGGAGTAACTGGTATAACACGGATCCTTACGCCTTTCTCTTCCGCAATCAACTGCCATGGAACGATATTTGAATGATGTTCGAGCCCTGATAGGATTATTTCATCACCTTCTTTCAGAAATGCTCTCCCGTACGTGGACGCTACCAGATTTATTGCTTCTGTGACGCCACGAAGAAAAATGATCTCTTCTTTATGTGCAGCATTTATAAATTCTTGTGCGATAACGCGGGTTTCCTCGAATGACTTTGTTGCTTTCTCAGCAAGGGTGTGGATCCCTCTGTGAATATTTGCATTGAAACCTGAATAGTAATTAACGAGTGACTGGATTACAGCCTGTGGCTTCTGAGTTGTGGCAGCATTGTCAAAATAGACAAGGTCGTGACCATTGACTTTCTGGTGAAGGACCGGAAACTGTTTTCTGATCGATTCTATGTCAAGTTGTTTATGAATTAAGGCAGCTACTTCCATGTTTTAATAGCTCTTCCGGAGCCTGTCTGATATAAGACCTTCAACAAAATTTCTTACGGTTATGTTTTTCATTGTTGCTAATGTTTGTGCTGCAAAGGCATTCAACATCATTCCGCGGGCCTCTTCCTTCGAGATCCCGCGTGAGCGCAGGTAAAACAATGCTTCTTCATCCAACTGACCGGTTGTACAGCCGTGAGAGCATTTCACATCATCCGCCCAAATTTCGAGCTGAGGTTTTGTGTTTACCGTTGCGTTTTCACTCAGGAGAATATTTCTATTCGATTGGAATGCGTTTGTCTTCTGTGCGTGAGGACGCACATAGATCTTTCCATTAAAAACTCCCTTTGAGCCTTTATCCATCACGCCTTTGTAAAGTTCGTTACTGTTTGAATTAGGTTGACGATGATCGACCGTTGTATGATTATCAGCGATTGTCTTTCCTGATAAAAGATACAGCCCATGAAGATGAGCGTCAACGCCCTGACCATCGATTACAACGGTAAGGTTGTTTCGTATGATCTGACCTTCAAACGTAAAGGTAAAACAGGAAGCCGTTGAATTTGAGGCAAGATTGATCTGAGTATTGTTAACCTGGATGTCAGTGTCCAGACCGTTTTGAATTACAGTATACTCAATGTGTGAATTTTCTTCAACACTGATTGATGATTGCTTGTTATTAATATATTTTGTTTCGCCGGCAACCTGCACGTATTCAAGGAATGATACCTGGCTTTGCCGGCCAATGTTGCATTGCCATCGTGGGTTGGCAAAAACAAATTCAGAAGAATCGAAATAGTAAACAATTGCTATTGTATGTTCGATTGATTTTTTAGACGCGATATCGATCGTAACTACATCATTTGCAAACGCCTGATTCAGGAGATCAAATGGATCATTGGCTGCATCGGAATCAAATGTGTTTACAGTTACAATTTTTAACTCTCTGTCAAGAATGACAGAATGCTCCCTGGAGAATACGCCATTCACAAACGCAATAACACTGCACGTGAGATCAGTGATTAAGTTTGAGATTGCGACAGGTGATTGCTTTGTTTTTATGGTTGAAGCAGAAAAGACTTTTTCAAGTATCCCTGTAACAGGAGTGAACTTGTATTCTTCACTTTTTGAAGTTGGTAATCCTTTTTCGATCAGCAAATCCATGGCACGTTTGCGTGAAAGACTTTGATCCAGGCCTTGTTGAATAAAACTGGTCTGTAATTCTTTAAGTAAATTTCTTTTCTCAGTGAGAGTACCCATACGGTTATGCCAACGCTAGTTCGTTCTTAATCCAATCATACCCTTTTGCTTCAAGTTCCAGTGCAAGTTCCTTCGTTCCTGATTTTACAATCTTTCCTTTGTACAATACGTGAACGTAATCAGGAACAATGTATTCCAGTAAGCGCTGGTAGTGAGTAACGAGAATGATTGCATTATTTTTTGACCGAAGTGTGTTCACTCCATTCGACACAATTCTCAATGCGTCTATATCAAGACCTGAATCTGTTTCATCAAGAATAGCAAGCTTTGGTTCAAGCATTGCCATTTGAAAGATCTCATTGCGTTTCTTTTCCCCGCCGGAGAACCCTTCGTTCAGTGAACGATTCAAAAGTGTTTGATCTATTTCAACCAGCTTGATCTTTTCTTTCATCAATTGAAGAAATGAAACCGCATCCAATGTATTCTGACCACGGTATTCACGGATCTTATTCAAAGCAGTCTTCATGAAATTGATTGTGCTCACACCTGGAATTTCAACAGGATACTGGAACGCCAGAAATACACCCTCACGCGCTCGTACTTCAGGGTCCATATCAAGAAGATTCTTTCCCATGAAATCAACTTCACCACCTGTCACTTCGTATTCTTCTCTTCCCGCCAACACGGAAGCAAGTGTGCTCTTACCTGATCCGTTAGGACCCATGATCGCATGAACTTCGCCCGCCTTTACCTCCAGGTTTATTCCATTAAGTATCTGTTTATCTTCAACTTTTGCTTGTAAATTTTTTATCGATAGCATATTACTTTCTTCTGTCTTCTTACTTAACCTACACTTCCCTCTAAAGTGAGGGCTAACAATTTTTGTGCTTCTACAGCAAACTCCATTGGGAGCTGACTTAATACTTCTTTTGCATAACCGTTTACAATTAATGCAACGGCTGCTTCTTCATCTATTCCGCGTTGGCGGCAATAAAAAATCTGATCTTCACCAATCTTCGAGGTTGTTGCTTCATGTTCCACTTTGGCAGAACTGTTTTCAACGTCAATATAAGGAAACGTATGAGCGCCACACTGATCGCCCATCAACAATGAATCGCACTGAGAAAAATTCAATGAATTTTCGGCACGTTTCAAAATATGTACTTGTCCCCGATAGCTGTTTTGTGATTTACCAGCGGAAATTCCTTTCGAAACTATCCGTGACCTGGTGTTTTTTCCGATGTGAATCATCTTCGTACCTGTGTCTGCCTGCTGATAGTTATTCGTAACCGCAACCGAATAAAATTCACCAATCGAATAATCACCTTTTAAAATACAGGAAGGATATTTCCATGTAATAGCTGAGCCCGTTTCAACCTGTGTCCAGCTTATCTTTGAATGATCGCCAAAGCAAAGTCCCCGTTTGGTAACGAAATTGTAGATACCACCGACGCCTTCTTTATTTCCAGGATACCAGTTCTGAACTGTTGAATATTTTACTTCAGCATTCTTCATCGCGTAGATTTCCACAACGGCAGCATGCAATTGATTTTCATCACGACTGGGAGCGGTGCAGCCTTCAAGATAACTGACATAGCTTCCTTCGTCTGCAATAATCAGAGTTCTTTCAAACTGACCTGTGTTGGCTGCATTGATGCGGAAGTAGGTAGACAATTCCATGGGGCAACGAACGCCTCTCGGAATGTAACAGAAAGATCCGTCAGAGAAGACCGCAGAGTTTAAGGCAGCAAAGTAATTATCATTTGCAGGGACAACCGATCCCAGATATTTCTTGATAAGCTCAGGGTGTTCTTTGACTGCTTCCGAAAAAGAGCAGAATACAATTCCCAGTTCGCCTAATTTGTCTTTGAATGTGGTGGCAACAGAAACGCTGTCAAACACAGCATCCACGGCAATTCCGCTAAGACGTTTTTGCTCTGTGAGTGAAATTCCTAGTCGCTCGAATGTTTTAATCAACTCTGGATCGATGTCTTCAAGATTTTTAGCTGTTACTTTCTGTCTGGGGGCAGAGTAATATATAATGTCCTGGTAGTTAATTGCCGGGTACGTAACATTCGGCCACTTTGGCTCTACCATTGTTTCCCAGTGACGGAAAGCGCTTAATCGCCACTCCAATAACCACTGCGGTTCATTTTTTCTTTTCGATATAAAGCGCACAATATCCTCGCTCAGGCCTTTGGGGGCAGAGTCAGTCTCAAGATCTACCGTCCAGCCGTGTTCGTATTCTTTGGAGGTAATTTCTTCGAGGAATTGATTGTCTTTACTCATTTAGGTATTTAGACTTATTTTAAATAGCAAAAATATCAACAAATATCCGCTTTTAAGGTTCTTTGTGTGTAATAATTATTTGAGTTGGGATCGCTCTGGATATGTCCCATGCTACTGTGTGACTTTAAAATCTGTAGCACAAGCAATAAATCATTTCCACAACTTTGCGTTAAAATGCCGTTGGATGGATTTCAAGCCAAATTAAAGTGAAGTACTTAGTTTGAAAGAGACACCGATCTGTCAAGGCTTTCTTCCAACGAGATAATCGTCTCAGTTCTCTCAATTCCCTCAACTTGCTGCATCTTTTCATGAAGGACCTCTTTCAAGTGGGCAGTATCGCGACAATGGATTTTCACGAACATAGACCAGTTTCCGGTGGTGTAATGGACATTGGTGATCTCAGGAATATCTTTGAGTTTTTCCAGCACTTGCTCGTATAAGCTGCTCTTTTGCAGATAGATACCGATGAAGGCAGTGACATCATATCCCAATTTGGAGTAATTGATTTTTAGCGTTGTTTTCTCAACAATTCCGGCCTCCTGCAACTTGTTCATGCGTACATGAACCGTTCCTTGTGAAACAAATGCCCTCTTTGCTACTTCTGTGAATGGCTTTTTAGCATCTTCTATCAGTATCTCGATAATTTTGAGGTCCGTTTTATCAATTTCATAATTATTCGACTTTTTTGGATCCATATTTTAAGTATTTATATACAAATATCTTAATTAGTTTAAAATTAAGTAAATTTTAGTATCATCTATTGAATAGAGTAATAGTAAATGGCTTACTTTACATCGTTAAATACAATGTAGGGTGTTGAAACTGGCAGACAAGCCCTCCTGTCTCGGGGGTGGAGAGTCAAGGATAAACGCAGGATAATGACCGCCTTCACAGGCGGACAATGGATTGACCACTAACGTTTTTCTCTGTCCTGTAGCTAACTTCTCCGTGGAGGTTCGAAGCCTTCCTCTACAGCAGAAGCCTCTCCGAGAAATCGGAGAGGCTTTTTTATTCTTCTACTGATGTAATTTCCTGCACATCTTCTCGAAATTCTTAATCAGAAGCTAGAGAAGATCTGTGTGAAAGTATTTCATCC
>Ga0123336_10001896_pt1 | contig 18653 bp, 18 predicted proteins | sample SSSSmetaG_FD_96466 | JGI IMG/M metagenome (GOLD analysis project Ga0123336, IMG submission 96466) | Glacier valley bacterial and archeal communities from Borup Fiord, Nunavut, Canada, to study Microbial Dark Matter (Phase II) - ​SSSS metaG | ecosystem: Environmental > Aquatic > Freshwater > Ice... | reverse complement strand
GACGCGGTGTACTACTGCGCGTTTCATCCGCAGCATGGGATAGGCGAATACAAACGCGAACATGAGGATCGAAAGCCTGGCCCCGGGATGCTGCGACGTGGCGCGCAGGAGTTTGGGCTGGATTTGAGCGAGTGTGTGATGGTGGGTGATCGTTGTACGGATATTGGGGCTGCCAACGCAGCCAACCTGCGGCAGGCGTTTCTGATTGCGGGCACGGAAGAGCCGGATGTCTGCACCGGAGATTTTCTTGCAGTGCAGGCGCTGGGCGACGTCGAGCGGTGGCTGCTGGAGCGCGGTTAGGCTCTGTAGGGTGGGGGGAACTCGGCTGCGGTAAACAGGGTGCCGGAGGCGTCCTTGCTGCTTACGGCCGGGGAAAGGCCGTCCAGAGCCAGGAGCGGCCAGGCGATGTTCAGGGTTGGGTCGTTCCACAGGATGGAGCGTTCCCCGGCAGGATGGTAGAGGTCGGTGGTCTTGTAGAGGACCTCTGCGGTTTCAGAGAGAACCAGAAATCCGTGCGCGAAGCCTTCAGGAATCCACAGCATCTGTGGATCTTCCGTGGCGGAGGGTGCTTTCAGGTCAAATCCGGCCCAGCGGCTAAAATCAGACGAATTGGGGCGAATGTCCACCGCGACGTCCCAGATGTGCCCGGAGAGTACCCGAACCAGTTTTCCCTGCGGTTTGCCCAACTGGTAGTGGAGTCCACGGAGAACTCCCTTACGCGAAAACGACTGATTATCCTGCAAAAATCGGGTCGGAAGGCCGGCAGCGGCAAAGGTGTCATGATTGAAAAACTCGGCAAACCAGCCGCGCTCATCGCCAAAACGTCGTGGCTGGAGAAGTTTTACGTCCTGCAAAGGGGTGTCGAGAACCTGCATTTGTGAAGTTTATCGGCAGAATGGTCGTTGCGCGCAACGCGGCACCGGTTCCCGGGTTGATACGGCTAGCAGGGCAATGATGGCATATTCAGTTTTTAATCTGCATTGGACGTTCCAGCAATTAGAATGAAAGAGTTATCAACGCCGAATTGAAGTTTTTTCCCCTTGTTGTCGATAAGAGAAAGCGACTGAGCTCTGAAGCCTTGCAAAGAGAAACCAGCGCTTTACCTGATGTGTATCGACGAAGAACGATAGGAATATCGGAGGCGGACATCCACTGACGCGCGATGCGTCATGGGTGAGAATGCAGTAAGGCCGCCACACCCTACAGGTACGCGTAACAGTCCGACAGTACTGGTTGGACGGATACAGGACCGTAATGCAGAGCGAATCGCATTTGACCGAGGCCAGGTCAGCAACACTTGAAAGCTCGTATTCCTATACAGAGGTTGGCGGCGGTACGACGACACGCACACAGCGTGCCAATCTAGCGCCTTCGGGCCTGTTCCGGTACCGGGTTATCAAGCGTGTCATGGATATCGGGCTGGTGCTGTTGACGATGCCTTTGCTGCTGTCGCTGATTGGGATCGTGTCGGCTATGGTAGTGCTAAGCTCTCCGGGGCCAATCTTCTATTCGCATCGCCGGGTGAGGCGTAGTGGATCCTTCTTTTCGATGTGGAAATTCCGCACGATGTGTGTGAACTCCGCTGAAGTACTGGAGAATTACCTGTCCCGCCATCCCGAAGCGCGGTCAGAGTGGAACAAGACCCACAAACTACGGAATGATCCCCGCATTACACCGATTGGCTCGTTCCTGCGGCGCTATAGTGTCGACGAGCTGCCGCAGCTATGGAATGTGTTGCGCGGCGACATGAGCCTGGTCGGGCCGCGGCCGATTGTGGCGGCTGAAGTAGAAAAATATGGTGCTTGCTTTGAGTGCTACTGCCGCGTCAAACCAGGTCTGACGGGGCTTTGGCAGGTATCGGGGCGTAGCCAGTTAAGCTACGAGGCGCGGGTCGCGATCGACTGCCAGTACGTGAAGACCTGGTCGCTGCGGCGTGACTTTGTCATCGTGCTCAAGACGTTCCTGTCGGTGGCGAACCAGGACGGCGCTTACTGAGTCTGCCTGCAACGGGCCGGCGGTGATGGATGTTGGCGCGAGTCCTTGCGGTCAGGATACGGTGGAACAAGACGGCAAACTGAAGATTTGAGGGATAAAGACGGGTGCGGGTCGCCATCGTTCATCATTGGTTTGTGACACGAGGCGGCGGAGAGCGCGTCGCGGAGTGTATCGCTTCGCTGTTTCCCGAGGCAGAGATCTTTACCCTGGTTGCGGACGATCCGGGGATTCCGGATGGGCTCCGTGGTCGCAGAATCAATACGTCCTTGCTGCAAAAGATTCCAATGGCAAAGAGTCACCACCGGCACATGATGCCACTCTATTCCACGGCTGTGGAAAGCCTGGATCTGCGCGGGTTCGATCTCGTTATCTCGTCAGATAGCGGCCCTGTGAAGGGCGTGCGCGTCGATCCTGGAGCGGTGCATATCTGTTACTGCCACTCGCCCATGCGCTATCTCTATGACGGCTATGAGGCTTACCGGGCGCAGATGGGTTCGCTGACCCGTGCCGTGTTCACCGCGAGTGCGGGCAGGTTGCGTGCCTGGGATTTGAAAGCTGCGGCACGGGTGACCTGGTTCATCGCAAACTCGGAGTATGTGGCGGCACGGATCCGGAAGTTCTATGGGCGCGAAAGCGTGGTGATCCATCCTCCGATCGATCTGCATCGGGCGCGGACGGTTGCGACTCCCGGTAAGCACTATCTCTGCGCCGGGCGGCTGGTGGGGTACAAGCGGACGGAGCTGATGGTGGAGGCTTGTAAACGGTTGGGCAGGCCGTTGCGCGTAGCTGGTACGGGGCCAGATCTGGCAGCTCTAAAGAAGCTGGTAAATGTTGGGGATGTCGTGTTTACGGGCGAGCTTTCGACAGACGCGCTGTGGCAGGAGTATGCCGAGTGCTGTGCTTTGCTCTTCGCGGCGGATGAGGACTTTGGCATGGTTTCGCTGGAGGCGCAGGCGTGTGGGCGACCCGTAATTGCGTATGGTGCGGGCGGATCGCTGGAGACAGTGCGGGGCACCGGGGATGCGCCGACGGGGGTTTATTTTGTGAAGCAGACGGTGGAGTCGCTGATGGAAGGGATACTGCGGTTCGAGGCGATGGAAGCTGCGGGAGAGTTTGCTCCGAAGACAATTCAGAGCTGGGCGGAGCAGTTTGCTACTCCGCTATTTTTGCAGCGGTTACGGAATTTTGTGCTGGAGAAAGTTCCAGGAGCTGCGGTTGCGATGACGCCTGCGGAGGTGTTGTGATGGAAGGGATGCGCGATCTGTTGAAGAGTTCCCTGGGGCGTAGCCTGGAGGCTTTGACGGAAGAAGATAAGCTGGCGGCGGCGTGGCCGGTGGCTTGTGGTAAGGCGATGGCGGGTCATGGGACGGTGATCAGCTACGCGGAAGGTGTTGTAACGATTGAGGTTGTGGATGGAGCATGGCTGCGCCAGATGATGGCGATGCGCGGCCAGTTGACTGGGGAGTTGAGGAGAATCGCGGGAGTGAAGGTGAGCGCGATACACTTCGAAGTGAGGAGGAATGTGTGATGAGTGACGCAACTGGAGTATCGATCGAAGACGTAAAGCGCGTAGCGGAGTTGGCGAATCTGGAGCTGACGGCTGCGGAAGAGCCGAAGATGCAACGCGACTTGAATGCGATTCTGGCGCACATTGCCCAATTGAATGAACTGGATACGGCCGGTGTCCCAGCGATGGCGCAGGTGGGCGAGATGCTGGGGAATGAAGTGCATCAGGCTGGGCAGTCGCTGCGCGCGGATGTGGTGCGGCCCTCTGTAGATCGAGCTGCGGTGATGGCTGCCGCGCCAGAGACGGATGGGCGGTTCTTCAAGGTTCCAAAGGTAATTGAGCGGTAGTCTGGACCGGGTTGGAACGAGCTAAGGGGTTTGGAATGTTGACGATTGACGGAGTGAAGGCGGCGATTGCCGCGGGAGAAGTGACGGCGACGGCGCTGGCGGAGCAACATTACGCTCAAATTGCCGCGGAAGACGGTCCAGATGGGCCTAAGGCCAAAGGAATCAATAGCTTTCTGGCGCTGAGCCGGGAGCGCGCGATGGCCCAGGCGGCGCGGGTGGACGAGGCTGCGGCGAAAGGGGAGGCGCTGGGAGCTTTGGCTGGTGTGCCTGTGGGGATCAAGGATGTACTGACGATGACGGGGTCGCCGGCTACGGCTGGCTCGTTGACTCTAAAGGGATATATGCCGCCTTACGATGCGACTTCGGTGGCGAAGCTGGAGGCTGCGGGGGCGGTTCTGCTGGGGAAGATTAACTGCGATGAGTTCGCGATGGGCAGCTCGAACGAGAATTCGGCGTACGGTATCGTTAGGAATCCAAGGGCTTTAGACCGAGTTCCGGGGGGCTCGAGCGGGGGGAGTGCGGCGGCGGTGGCGGCGGGTTTTGCGGTGACTACGCTGGGGACGGATACGGGTGGTTCGATTCGGCAACCGGCGGCGTTCTGCGGGGTGGTGGGGGTGCTGCCAACTTATGGCAGGGTAAGCCGTTACGGGCTCATTGCGTTTGCTTCTTCACTGGACCGGGTGGGACCGTTTACGAATACGGTGAAGGATGCCGCTACTGTGCTGCAAGTGCTTGCAGGGCAGGATGTTATGGATGGGACGTCGTCGGACCGGCCGGTGGACGATTATGTGGGGGCACTGGCTAAGCCCGTGGAGGGATTGAGGATAGGGATTCCGGCAGAGTATTTTGGCGAGGGGCTGGATCCGGAGATTCGGGCTGCAATTGAGCGTGTTATTTCTGGACTCAAAGCGGTGGGGTGCTGCATAACAACGGCCACATTGCCTCACACGAAATACGCCATCCCGACTTACTACGTGATTGCGACGGCGGAGGCATCGTCGAACCTTTCGCGGTTCGACGGGGTGCGTTTTGGGCTGAGGGCGGAGGAGGCGAACACGCTTTCAGCGATGTTCCGGAAGACGCGCGATGCGGGCTTCGGGGCGGAGGTGAAGCGGCGGATTCTGCTGGGGACGTATGCGCTCTCGGCGGGGTACTACGACGCGTACTACAAGAAGGCGCAGCAGGTGCGGACGCTGCTGACGCGGGACTTCTTGGCGGCGTTTGAAGAGTGCGACGTGATCCTGGGGCCGGTGACGCCGACGCCCGCATTCAAGATTGGCGAGAAGACGGACGACCCGGTGAAGATGTATCTGGAAGACATCTACTCGGTGGCGGCGAGTTTGGCGGGGATCTGCGGGATGAGCGTGCCGTGCGGCGAGACGAAGGAAGGGCTGCCGATCGGGGTGCAGGTGCTGGCGAAGCACTTTGATGAGGCGACGATGCTGCGGGTGGGGTTGGCGATCGAGACTTTGCAGAAGGGGTAATACGGGGGGCCGTACGGGGAGTGGATGTGTGTATTCGAGGAGGATACACATCCCTAAAGCGGGAGGTGGGGTCCATGATTTTGTCGTGGAATGTCAGATATGGGCCACCCGCCACGTCTGATTGTCCCCGCACAAATTTGGGTGCCCCATGTCTCGCCTTTGAGACATGGGCTGGTGCGGCACAATGCTGTTGATGCGACGATCCTAACTTACGCTTCTAGCGGACCGACTGCTAGCCTGAGTGCCCGGGCTGAAGCCCGCTTTGGGTTGGGTTGATTCCTGAGGCTGAAGCCTTAAACTCCCTCCGGTACGGCAAAGGCTTTGGGGTGGTGACGATGGTGCGAGTGGGTTGGTGAGTGAGATTTTTGAGAAGGGGTAAGGTGGGGCTGTACGGCTACTGCACGTGTGCGCAGCGGAAGTGGAACCCACATCTCAGAAGCGAGATGTGGGGCACCCAGCTTTGTGATGTGGCGTCAGATTTGGGCACCGTTCTGCAGCAATGGTGAAGGACGGAACAATTCCACGTCAGGCTAAGGGCTGCCTGACATGGGGCACCCCTTTTGTCACGGCGCATTATGTCGGACTTGAGTCAGTTCTGCGGGGAATCAATCCGTGGGTGGCTTAGATTGCGTCCTATGGGGTGAGGGCGTGATGCGATTGATGAGATGGTTCGGGAGTTTGGCGGGAGTTGGGGTATGGGTGGGTGTGGCTGTATTGCTTGGGGCGTCGGGAGCGGGGCTGAAGGCGGAGGACCGTTGCCGTGATTTGAAGGGGGCGAAGGTTGGTGTGGCGGAGATTGGGTTGCCGACTTCGGGTGCGGTGGTTAAGTCGGTTGGGAGCGTGGGTGGGGCTGGTGGGGGGTATTGCAGGGTCTATGGTGAGATTGGGGCGGTGGATCTTGCTGCGCAGCCGATTCGGTTTGCTTTGAATCTGCCGGCGACTTGGAATGGTAAGGCTGTGCAGTTTGGCGGCGGCGCGTTTGATGGGTATCTGAAGCAGTCGGATGGGCGGGGGCGCGGGGTGGTGGGAGTGCTGGGTGCGGCGACTCCGCTGGAGCGGGGGTATGCGACGTTTGGAAGTGATGCGGGGCATCATCATCACTATCTTCTGCTGCCGGATGCGTTGAATGCGGTGCACGCGGAGTTTGCGTTGAACGTGGAGCAGCGGCGGAACTTTGCGCAGGACTCGCTGAAGAAGACACATGATGTGGCGGTGGCGCTGATCCGGATGCACTATGGGCGTGCGACGCAGCGGATGTATTTTCTGGGTGGTTCGACGGGTGGGCGCGAGGCGCTGAAGGTGGTGCAGAACTGGCCGCAGGACTATGACGGCGTGCTGGCGGCGTATGCTGCGTGGGACCAGATTGAGAGCGATCTTCAGTTCATCCGGGTGTCGCAGGCGCTGTATGCGCAGGGCGACCGGGCGGAGCGGGGGTGGCTGCCGACGAGCAAGACGAAGCTGGTGCTGCGGGAGTCGATGGCGGCGTGCGATGCGCAGGATGGGCTGCGAGACGGGATGATCAGCGACGTGGCAGGGTGCCACTTCGAGCCGGAGAAGCTGATGTGCGCGGATGGGAAGGACCATCGCGGGTGTCTTTCGAAGGGGCAACTGCGGACGGTGGAGACGTATGCGACGGCGCAGGTGAGCGACTATGCGATGGTGCATGGGATGAGGTTGATGCCAGGGTACAACGTGCTGGCGGGGGCGAATCTGCGGGACAACCGCGGGCTGCTACGGCGTCCGATGCATCGGCCGTTTGTGTTTTTGAACTCGTTCCAACTGCTGGTGGGAGATGGGGTGCTGCGATATTTTCTGACGCGTGACAAGGCCTTCGACGCGTTGAAGTTCGATGTGAAGACGGGGGGCAAGTGGCGGGACGGGATATTGGAGCAGTCGCTGGAGGATGATGCGAGCGATGCGGATCTCACGGTGTTTGAGCGGCGCGGCGGGAAGTTGCTGCTGGTGCATGGGACGGCGGATGCGACGATTCCGACGAACTCGTCGGTGGCCTACTACCAGCGGGTGGTGAAGGAGATGGGGCAGGCGCGTGCGGATGGGTTCATGCGGCTTTATTTGCTGCCGGGGTTCGCGCATGGGTATGGGACGTTTAACGCGGGGTTCGATGGACTGGGAGTGCTGGATAGTTGGGCGGAGAAAAGGATTGCGCCTGCAGGGTTGGTGATGCGGGATGGCAACAAAGCGAGTAAAGGGCGGACACGGCCGATGTGCGAGTGGCCACTTTGGGCGAAGTATCGTGGGAGCGGGGACGTGACGAATGCGGGGAGTTTTGTTTGTGTGGATCGTTAGCGAGTGAGGCGCAGGGCTAGTTGGAGGACTCTGGGGTCGGTGGTGGTGGCGGTGATGGAGCCGAAGGCTGTGGTTCCGAAGCTGCCGTTGGGTTGGGCGAAGGCTGGGGTGTTGGTGATGTTGAAGAGCTCTGCGCGGAGTTCAAGGTGGGTGTGTTCGGAGAGGGCGGTGTTTTTGACGAGGGCGAGGTCGAGGTCGCGGTAGGCTGGGCCGCGGACGGGGTTGCGGGAGGCGGTGCCGATGGCGAATCCGGCGGATGTGAAGGCGGAGGTGTCGAAGAATTTTGCGGGGGTGCGCTGGGCGGGATCCAGTGACGCGGAGTGGAGTAAGTCTGGGCGTTGGAGGACGAAGCCTCCGAAGGCGATGTTGTTGGTGGCCTGGATGATGGCGACGGGGGCTCCGGACTGCATGGCGTAGATGGCGTTGAGATTCCAGCCGCCGAAGAAGGTATTGAGCAGGGCGGTGTGGGCGAAGAGATGGTTGCGGCCGGCGGGGAGCTGCCAGGTTCCGCTGAGCGCGAGGACGTTGGGGACGTCGCCGGTGGAGGAGTCGCGTTCGAGCCAGGGGCGGAAGCTGTCGGCGGCGGTGAGGCTGGAGGAGTTGGGCGAGGAGAGGACGGTGGAGGAGAAGACGGAGGAGGCATCGTCGATGAGTTTGGAGTGGGTGTAGCTGAGGAGGAAGGAGAGGCCGTGGTGGAGGCGCTGCTCGACCTTAGCCTCGATGGCGTTGTAGTTGGTCTGGCCGGAGTTGTTGCGGTAGGCGGCGACGTTGACGAAGCGGGGGTAGGGCTTGATGGACTGGGCGTAGGTGATGGTCTTGCCGCCGATGGAGGAGCTGGCAGGAATGGCTCCGAAATAGGGGTTGGTGACAGGTGCGGTGAGGGCGGTGGAGCCGAGGGCGAGCTGGGCGGCGGTGAGCTGGTTGAGGTTCTGGTCGGGGATGCCGACGCGGACGATGTGGGAGCCGACGTAGGCGACGTCTACGGAGAGGTTGGCGGTGACGGCGCGCTGGATGGCGAGGTTCCACTGCTGGACGTAGCCGGAGCCGTGGTTGCGGTTGGCGGTGTAGACGGACTGGCCGAGGCCGGCGTCGGCGGTGAGGGGTAAGGGCGCGACGGTGGGTCCGTTGGAGAGGGCGAAGGCGGCGTTGACGCTGTCGGCGGTTTTCTGGATGATGTTCTGGATGAAGGGGAATTGCGGCGTGGTGAAGGGGGTGGTGATGCCGGACTGGTCGATGAAGACGATGCCGAAGCCGGAACGGATGACGGTGCCGGGCGTGATGGCGTAAGTGACGCCGATGCGCGGGGCGAGGTTGTCGTAGTGCAGGGTTCGGGCGGAGCGGGAGAAGCCGGCCTGGCCGAGATACTGGAGCTGCTGGGTGGCGAGGTTGAAGACGGCTCCCTGGTTGCTGGCTTCGGTGGAGGGGTGGTGGAGGGTGTAGCGTGCGCCGAGGTTGAGGGTGAGGTTGGGGAGGAGCTTCCAATCGTCCTGGGCGAAGTACTCTTCGATGTGGTCGCGGGGGCGGATGATGCTGGTCTGGAGGTCGATGGCGAAGGTGTCGACCTGGCCGAGAAGGAAGCTGGCGAGGGCGGAGCCGGTTCCGGTGAGTCCCTGCTGGTTGGTGCCGGTGGTGGTGAAGGCGAAGGAGCCGGTGGGATTGGGCGGAGCGACGGCGTTGAGCTGGTAGAGGCGGGCGTCGATGCCGAACTTGAGATTGTGATGGCCGTGGGTGCGGTTGAAGGTGTCGACGAGCTGGGCTACGGCGGTTTGATACTGCGAGAAGGTGCTGGCCGAGGGGCCTAGCTGCTGGAGGCCGGTGATGGTGAAAAGGGGGAGAGCGTTGTTGAAGGCGGCGTTGGTAGGGATGCCGGGGATGCCGAGCGCGGTGGAGGCGGTGCTGCCGAAGGTGGCTCCGTGGATGGTGTTGCCGCGGCGGGTGTAGCCGAGGCGGAGGTCGTTGAGCATGCGGTCGCCAAAGGTGTGGGTTTCGCCGAGGACGACCTGCTGGCCGAGGACGTTGGAGAGGCCGGCGACGTTGCCGGCTCCGATGATGGACCCGGTGATGGCTCCGCTGCCGTCGGGAAGAGGGGAGACTGGCTGCTCGACATCGTTGAAGTAGGAGTAGCGGAGGAAGGCGCGGTCGTGCTGGTGGAGAGAGAGGTCTTTTCCACTACCGACAAAATCGATGCGGGTATCGAACTGGGCCTGGTGGTCGGAGTCGTTGGCGGTGCGGGTGTAGTTGTTGGCGGTGGCGACGGTGTCGGTAGGCAGAGGGTAACGATTAAGGAGGGCTGTGGCGGCGGGGTCAAGGGGGCGGTTGATGGTGTTGTTAGGGAACTGCTGACGTACATATTTGGTGGCGTTGAAGACGGTGGTGGCGGGATCGTAGATGGCGGTGGAACCGAAATTTCCCTGGCGCTGGGCGAGGGTGGGGAGGGTGGAGATGCGGGTAATTCCGGCGAGGAAGCGCTGGCCCTGGAAGCCGCCGAAGAAGAAGAGCTTGTCTCGGAGAATGGGGGCGCTGATGGTTCCGCCGTACTGGTTGCGTCGGTACTCGGGCTTGCGGGCGGGGAGGCGGGAGAAGTAGTTGCGGGCGTTGAGATCTTCGTTACGGAAGAAGTCGTAGAGGGAGCCGTGGATGTCGTTGGATCCGGAGCGGGTGGAGAGATTGACGACGCCGCCGTTGAATCGGCCGAACTCGGCGGGGACGTTGTTGGCTTCGACGTTGAACTCGCGGATGTCGTCGACGATGGGGAAGAAGGCGACCTGGCCGGGTTCGGGCTGGAGGGCGGAGATGCCGTCGAAGAGGTACTCGTTGGTGCGGGGGCGGCCGCCATTGATGCGGGGGAGCAGGGTTCCGGGGGGGAGGGCGACGCCCGGTGCCAGGGCAGCTAGCAGGACGAAGTTGCGACCATTGAGCGGGATGGCGGTGATGGTGGCGGTGGGGATGACGGTCTGGATGTTGCTGGTCTGGGATTGGAGGAGTGGGGCGTCGGCGGTGACGGTGACGGTGCTGGAGTCGGGGCCGAGGGTGAGTCTGAGATCGAGCCCGGTGGTGGTGCCGGTAGTGAGGTAGATGCCGTCACGTACGAGACGCTGGAAGCCAGGGGCGACGACTTCGACGCGGTAGGTACCGGGTTGGAGGGCGGAGAAGACGTAGGTGCCGTCGGCGGTGGTGGTGGTAACGCGGGAGGAGGCGCTGGTGGTTTCGGTGGCGGTGACCTGGGCTGCGCGGAGGGGGAGGCTGGCGGGATCGGTGATGCGGCCCTTGAGCTCGGAGGCAACCTGGGCATGGAGCGTTGCGGTGGAGAGGAGCAGGAGCGCGGAGAAGATGGAGCGAATAAGGGACACGGGTTCTCCGGGCAGTGGCTGGATGCTTGATTGGCTGATGCTGGCAGGATGCGCGCCGGGGAGATTGGTTGCGGGGCGCAGCTACCAATATCGAATTTATTCGATTCTATTCACATGGTCAAAGGAGCTGGTGTGGTGCGGGGTGGGAGCTAAAGAAGCTCGATCATGACGTCGGTGGATTTGACGAGGGCGGCGGCGGTGTCGCCGGGTTTGAGCTGCATTTCGCGGACGGCGTCGGAGGTGATGATGGAGGTGATGCGCTGGTCGCCGATGGCGAGGACGACTTTGGCCATGAGGCCGTCGATCTTGACGTCGAGGACTTTGCCGACGAGCTGGTTGCGTCCGCTGACCTTGCGGTAGCGCTCGCGGGAGCGTGCGGGGGCAGCCTCCTGCTCGCGTTTGAGGAAGGGCTTGAGCGCGGAGACAGCGATGCGGTGGTGACCGCCGGGGGTGGGCGTGGTGGCGAGCTTGCCGGAGAGGATCCACTGCTTGATGGTGGGATAGCTGACGTTGATCATGCCAGCGGCCTGGCGCGGGGTGAGGAGGGATTGGGTTCGGGGTGCTGGCGTGCGGGGGGCCATGGCTCTTCCTTTGCGGACCGTCGCGGTCGTGACTCCATCATCCCATCGTTTGGCCCTGGAGGGGGTGGAAGTGGCTGACGGTGAGGATGAGCAGAAAACCGCATTTGAAAAATTTCCGAGAGGTTGAAAATTAACAATTCATTGCTTGACTCTGAGTTTGGTATGGGCGTAACAGTCGCGCACCGTCAGAACCCATGACGTAGATCAGCCAAGCAGCAGACTTCTCCCAGTAAATTTTGCCGAGCAATACAAGGAGTGGAACATGCGCACTGGTACACGTTTCGTCGTGCTTTTCGTCTGCTTATTCAGTGTTTGTGGGTTTTCGCAGCAGCCCAGCCCAACGCCGGCGGCTCTCAGGGCAGCCCACCCTACTGCACCACAGACACCGCAAGAGGTTTTGCTTTTGTTCGCCGGCAGCCGTGCGGACGAACGTACCCTACTCACCCTTAACAACAATCATGTTGCAGACTTGCTGGTGAAAGCCACTGTCTATACAGCGTCTGGCCAAGAGACCGCATTGCCGGATTTTCGTCTTTTCGGCAGCGAAAGCCGAATCGTCGAGCTAAGTGCCATTCTGCAAACGGCTGGTCTGGGCAGGGAAGAGCTTGGGTGATTGAAGATCAATTACACGGGTGTTTATCTTGGGCTGGGCGCTCAACTGACGCTGTATGGTGTTGGGAACAGTCCAAGTGTAGATTCACCGCGAAGTCTGAGCAATGATTTCAGCAGCCAGACGCGGCGCGCCGTCTTCTGGATGCCAAGAGGCGCGAACGCCAGAATCACTTTGACTAATTCTTCCTCAAGTAGCCTTCATGTTGAGTTGCAATGTGGCCTTATCCTGGAAAGCTTTACAGTTGCCACGCAAAAACGAAGGTCCGCAAGATGGGCATTGGGGATTTGAGTGGGTCACTTGCACCGCCTGAGATGCCTGCATCCTGCGAGATCACGTCGGATGGAGCTGTATCGGCGCTTCGGGTGATTGGGGTCGTCGAAGCGGAGCGAAACTATGCCGCGCCGATCCGGTTTTATGACACGGCGACCGCAACCTTTCCGAGCCTAACCGCTGTCGGGGTTGAGACTTGGGCCGAGGTCCACGTCGTTGTGCACAACGTGACAGACGCGCCCGTACTGTTTACTCCCGTGCTCAGCGAAGCAACCCTTGGGGTACCACGGAAAACCAATCTTGAGCCAAGAGTGCTGCTGCCTCACGCTCACATGCTAGTCCCGCTGCGGCGAGGACTGGCTGAACTTGCGGGCCTGGGGATTGCCAATGCAACGCTCACCTTGCAGTCCGATGCCCCAAAGGGGGCATTCATCGGAGCTTTGACACAAGAAACATTCGACGGCCTGATCGAAGACGTGCCCTTGAGAACGGCAAATCGCGCTCGAAATGCGGCTGGTGCCTATCCCTTGCGTTGGCAAGGTGATTACACCAATCTGATTACAGTTACGAATACATCACAGAAGACCTTGGTGGCTCGTTCACTGATTACCGTTGGCGGCGTGACCTACGTTCCCCTAAAGCGCAGCATTGAGCCGGGGCGCACTGCTATCTATGACGTAGACAAGATGAGAAGTTTGCATGAGAAGGACGTCAACGGGAAAGTGATTCCACTCGATGCTGTCTACGGTAAATTTATGTGGTTCGACTCCAGCCTGGTCCCTCAACTCTAGTAGTGTAGGTACGCATACGTTTGTCAATAGCACTTCTTACCCCATCTGGGTCACCTATGTGGACTCGGTTGGCCCGCCTATTAGTGGAGTGACATGTTATTTAGCTCAAAGAAGGTTAAACTCATTGATGTTTATCTATATCTGATTATCATTAGCGTGCTTGCATCACAGCTTCTGGGCCAAGAGACCAAGAGGCCGTTTTCAATCTCGATTAGCGCACCCTCGGCTACAGTTAAAGCGGGAAAGATGTGCGATCTGACAATAGTCAGCACTAATATCTCCATAAAAGAGTTAGCTTTATCTAAGATCAATGGCATGCGGGTAGGTCATCTCGACTACACAGTGGAAGTGATTCTAGTGCTCACGAATAGTAAGAAAAATTTACCGCTTAAGATAAAGGCTCGTACGGACGAAAATCAATCAGGTAGCTCGAGTTTCCAGTTTGTCTTTCTGAAACCTGGCGAAAGCATGTCAGAGACGGTCGCTCTTTGTTCTGTTTTTGATCTGTCAAAGTCTGGGTCATATCGCGTTAAGGTGTCCAGGGATGTGCCGAAAGGATATGGACTTGGTCGCGTGATCTCAAATGAGGTCGAAATCAAAATCGTACCGTGACCAAGATTTCGCACCTGTTTTATTCTGCTGGGCGGTAGACCCGGATGCGGCGAAAGGTTGCGCGCAACCGCTGCGGTGAATGGGGGTTCACTACAATGTGGCCGGTATCTGATTCTGAGAACTGGACCCCGGAGGTCGTTATGAAATTCTCAAACGTGAAAGCGATGTTGGTGAAGGCAGCGATGGTCGGCGCGGCGGCAGGTGCGTTTGCGATGGTGGCACCGGCCAAGGCACAGGCGCAGGGTATTTCGGTTGGCGCGCAGTTTGGGCGTCCTGCGTATGGTGGCTACTATGAGCCGCGGCATGACTACTACGAACGAATGCGTTTTGAGCAGGCTCGTCGTGAAGCGTTTGAGCGGCAGCAGGCGTATCTGCGGCATGAGCAGTGGGAGCGGGAACACAGCTTCCATGGATACTATGGCCGCGATTGGGACCGTGACCGGGACCACGACCGTGGAGATCGTGACCGCGGAGACCATGACCGGGATGGACGCCGGGATTGGGACCGTCGGTAAGTTTTGAACGAGGTTCGGAAGGCCGGGGCGCTATGCTCCGGCCTTCCTGTTTGCGTGCAGGACAAGGCGTAACGGGGATAAAACGGATAAAGGCTGATAAGAGCAAGACCAGGGCGGCGACCGCGGATTGTGCGGATTAGAACGGATAAGGGCAAAAGCTAATACGGATAGGGACAGACAACGGCAACGGCAATTACAAGGGCAACTGCAACCGCAACCGCAACCGCGACTATAACAGCAACTGCAACTGCAACTGCAACTACAACTGCAACTGCAACGGCTGGGGGTTATAGGGGTTGGTAGTAGCGGGTTTCGGGGTGGGCGCAGCCCTGGCAGAGAGTCTGGTCGTTGCGAGTGACTTCGCGGTCGTAGTTGATGCCTTCTCCGCATTGGTCGCAGGCGATGCGGGCGGATTTGTAGCCGGGCATCTCGCGGGGGTGGAGGGGAACCTGGACCCACTCTTCGGTGAAGAGGTCTTCGATGGGCAGCTCGCGGTAGGCGAGCATTTGCTGCTGATTCTTGTCGGACATGTGAGGGTAAAGGTCGCGGGCGCGCTGCTTGGAAGACTCGCGGGCGGCGATGCGGATGGCTTTGTAGGTGGGGTCGGCGTTGGCGAAGGGCGATGCGAGGGCTGGGTCAAACAAAGAGTTCAAGTCGACGAAGGTGGCGGCCATTTTGCCCCAGTCGCGGAGTTTGAGGGCTCGTTTGCCGAGGCGACAGCCGGTGACGACGCCGATGGCGTCGGTGGCGCAGCGGTCAATCTCGAGGAAGGTGACGAGGCGCTTGCGATCGAGGTTGGGGGAGCCGTCGGGGAGCGTTTTGGACTTGGGGTCCGTGATGCCCAGGCGCTGGAGGCCAAGGATGGCCATGCGGACGCCGAGGATCTGGCCGGCGCAGAGGTGGCCGTGGGCCAGTTCGGCCTCGCGGACGAGGGTGTCGAAGTCGAGGGGGTTGGTCAGCGTGGACGGCATGACGTGATGATACTGCGGTTATGGCGGGTGATAGATCTCGCGGCGGCGGATGTGGGGGCGCGGGGGCATGACGGCGTTGGTTCTGGCGGCGACCGTGGCTCCGATGGCGCCCCCAAGGGTGATGCAGCCGAGGATCTCGCCTGCAGTGCCATCTTTGCAGGCTGCGCCTAAGAGGAAGGCACCGATGCCTGCGGGGACGAGGATGAGGGCGATGCTGTGGGTGTAGACCTGCTCTTCCGTGTAGACGGCGCCGATGCTGTGCAGCGGATAGACGACGCGGCGTGGGGCGGCGAAGGGCGGGGAGACGATGCAGGTGAGGGTGTCGTCGGTGACGTCGTCGAAGTGGCAGGGGATGGGGGAGTGGCGGCCAGTTTGGAGGATGGCGATGGGGTCACCGGGCTGCAGGGATTCGACCTTCAGCCACTGGGAGCTGGGCGTTTGGCTGGGCGCAGGGTTGGGCGTCGCCTGCTGCTGGTGAGTTGCGGAGGGCGCGTCGAGCAGGTCTGTGTTGACCGGGCGGGGGCTGGGGGCGGGGAGCAGGATGAGGACTGCGGTGAGGGTGAGCATGGGCTTCTCCTTGGCGTCGGGGATGACGTCAAGTGAGAGCTTAGTGAATGGGATGTTCAAGGTTCGCGCGGTTTGGGACACTTTTGCAAGTGTCCCAAACCGCTGCGTAGGGGGCTAGCGTAGGGGGCTAGCGAACGCTGTTAGCGAACGGGATGTTCGGAGAGGCGGGAGGCGCGTCCGTCGGTGGCTTTGAGGAAGTGGAGGCCAGCGGCGCAGTACTCGGAGTCCACCTTGAGCTTGTGCTCGATGTGAGCAGCGGGGGCTTCGCCGGCGACGTCGGTGGTGCGCCGCTTGTAGAGCTTGACCGGGCCGGAACAGGTCATGCAGCGGAACTCGGTGTCGTTGTCGATGAGAGCTTCGGCGATGGCTTTGACCTTCCAGAACGGCTCGTAGCCGCCGGTGGCACGAACCCGCCGACGTTTTACTTCACACTCGTAGAACCGTTCGCGTTCGACTGCCATGCTGCACCTCGACTTACGACTTCGTTATGGTGCGTTGGTTGTGCTCTTCCGTTGTGGTTCTCGCGGATGGGGCCGCGTTGAAGAGTCGTCCGGAGCTGAAACCTCCGCAGGACTAAAGTGTGGTGTTACTCGACGGGCTTGGCGGAGGGCCGGGCTTCGCGTCCGTCGGTGGCCTTCTTGAAGAGCATGCCGTTGGCGCAGTATTCCGAATCGGCGGAGGACTTGTGCTCGACGTAGGCTACGGTGGCGGTCTTGCCGTTGCGGCCAAGGATCTTGACCTCGCCGAAGCAGTCTTTGCAGCGCATCTCGGTATCGGCATCGACAAGAGCTTCGGCGACGGTCTTTACTTTCCAGAAGGGCTCGTAGCCACCGCCAACTTTGACGCGTCGACGCTTCACTTCGCACTCGTAGATCTTTTCGCGTTCGACTGCCATGGATATTCCCCGTTCTGGTTGGTGAAGCGGTTACTGTCCTGTGCCGCCTGCTGCTATTGCCCGGTGCCGCCAACGGTCATGCGATCGAGTTTGATGGTGGGCATGCCTACGCCTACCGGGACGCTCTGTCCGGCCTTGCCGCAGGTTCCGATGCCTTCATCCAAGGCGAGATCGTTTCCGACCATCGACACATACTTGAGTGCTTCGGGGCCGTTGCCGATGAGGGTTGCTCCCTTGACGGGGCGGGTAACCTTGCCGTCTTCGATGAGGTAGGCCTCGCTGGCGGAGAAGACGAATTTGCCGTTGGTGATATCGACCTGGCCGCCGCCGAAGTTGACGGCGTAGAGCCCGCGCTTGACGCTCTTGATGATGTCTTCGGGCATGTCGTCGCCGTTAAGCATGTAGGTGTTGGTCATGCGCGGCATGGGGATGTGGTGATAGCTCTCGCGGCGTCCGCTGCCGGTGTTGGCGATGCCCATCAGGCGGGAGTTGAGCTTGTCGGAAAGGAAGCCCTTGAGGATACCGTTTTCGATAAGCACGGTCTCCTGGGTGGGGGTGCCTTCGTCGTCGACGTTGAGCGAGCCGCGACGGCCCGGCATGGTGCCGTTGTCGACGACGGTAACCTTGCTGGAGGCGACCTGCTGGCCGATGAGTCCGGCGAAGGCGGAGGTCTTCTTGCGGTTGAAGTCGGCTTCGAGGCCGTGGCCTACGGCTTCGTGGAGCAGAACGCCGGGCCAGCCGGGGCCGAGGACGACGGGCATCTCGCCGGCGGGGGCCTCTATGGCTCCAAGTTGCAGGATGGCGCCGCGTGCGGCCTCCTGGGCATAGTGCTCGGGGGAGCTGGCGCCTTCGAAGAAGTCGAGCGTGACACGACCGCCGCCGCCACTGGTTCCGCGGGCGGTGCTGCCGGCGCCCTGGTCGCCACTGGCGTCCTTGGCGATGACGAAGACGTTGAGGCGGGCGAGGGGCTGGGTGTCGGAGGCGAAGGTGCCGTCGGAGGCGGCGACGAGGATGCGGCGGAGCTCGTCGTTGAAGCCGGCACGGACCTGCGTGATGCGGGGGTCGTAGGCACGGGCGGCCTTGTCGGCGCGCTGGATGAGGGCAAGCTTGAGGGCGATTTCGGCGTCGGCGGTGGCTCCGGCGATGGGGTAGAGGGAGGGAGAGCCTTCGGGCTGGCGGAAGCCGCTCATCAGCTCCTTCGCGGGGCCGCTGGCGATGAGGGCGGCGGTGCGGGCGGCGCGGAGGAGGCGGTCGGTGGAGAGATCGTCGGTGTAGGCGTAGCCGGTGCGCTCGCCGGAGACGACGCGGATGCCGCAGCCTACGCTGATGCCCTGGCTGGCGGATTTGACCAGCGACTCGTCGATGCCGAGGGAGGTGGAGGTGACGGACTCGAAGTAGAGGTCGGCGTAGTCGCCGCCCGCGGACAGGGCTTCGCCCAGACAGCGCTCCATGAGGCGCTCGGAAATACCCAATTTTTCAATAAAATAGCGCTTGTGGTCCGGAGCGGGTATCGTCACATTTTCGATTCTAGGCTTCGGGGGGCACTCCGGCAAATGGCGGGCGCTCAAGGACAGCTTCTACCTTGCCTTTGGTGATGGATTTATGAGTCGCGCCTTCAGCGCTCTGATGGTTTGGCGGCCCCAACCTAGGCCTTCGGCCTAGGCTGTTATGTGACGGGCCTTCGGCCCTAAGTCGGACTCATTCTGCTTTACTGACGGGGCTCTCACGGCCCTTCTGCGTGGTTACCAGCCATACTGCTCGACGGCGCTGAGAAGTTCGAGCTTGCGTTCGGGGGGCAGGAAGCTGGCTTCGACGGCGTTGGCGGCGAGCTCGCGCATCTGGTCGAGG
>Ga0123336_10001895_pt1 | contig 18657 bp, 13 predicted proteins | sample SSSSmetaG_FD_96466 | JGI IMG/M metagenome (GOLD analysis project Ga0123336, IMG submission 96466) | Glacier valley bacterial and archeal communities from Borup Fiord, Nunavut, Canada, to study Microbial Dark Matter (Phase II) - ​SSSS metaG | ecosystem: Environmental > Aquatic > Freshwater > Ice... | reverse complement strand
CGGTTATGAGTTATGAGTTATGAGTTATGAGTTATGAGTTATGAGTTATGAGTTATGAGTTATGAGTTATGAGTTATGAGTTATGAGTTATGAGTTATGAGTTATGAGTTTAACTATACAAGTTATTTCATAATTCGTAACTCATCACTATTTTCCACCATTAACTATCGGTGCAATCTTTGTCCCGATCAACTCGATAGCTTGCATCAATTTTTCGTGCGACAAAGCCGCGTTATCCATTTGAAAGGTGACTCTTGAAATACCGCCAAGCGCCTTGCTGTGCCGGAGTATTCTCTCTGCTATTTCTTCCGGACCACCGATAAGCAACGCGCCTTTGGCACCACGCTGCGCATCAAAATGAGCACGCGTTACAGGTGGCCAGCCACGCTCTTTGCCAATCCTGGTAAAGGTTTCAGCGTATCCCGGGTAAAAATCAGCAATGGCTTCTTCTGTAGTGTTGCTTACATAACCAAGAGAATGCAATCCTACTTTTAATTTTTCGGGAGAATGGCCTGCCCTTTTTCCGGCTTCTCTGTAAAGATCAACCAACGGACGAAAGCGATGTGTTTCACCACCGATAACGGCCACCATTAATGGTAAGCCAAGCGTGCCGGCGCGAACAAAAGATTCGGGTGTGCCACCAACGCCGATCCAGATAGGTAAAGGCTTTTGTAATGGTCTTGGGTAGATGGCCTGGTTCTTCAGGGCAGGTCTGAATTTTCCCGACCAGGTAACAAATTCATTGTCCCTGATATTGAGTAAGAGGTGCAGCTTTTCGGTAAACAGCTCGTCATACTCCTGGAGGTTTAAACCAAACAGCGGGAACGATTCAATGAATGATCCTCTGCCCACCACCATCTCAGCTCTCCCTCCCGAGATCAAATCCAGCGTAGCAAAATTTTGAAATACTCTTACCGGGTCGGCGGCACTAAGCACCGTAACAGCGCTGGTAAGCCGAATACGTTTGGTACGTGCCGCCGCCGCAGCGAGTATCATGGTGGGTGCTGAATCAAGAAACTCTTTGCGGTGGTGTTCGCCGATACCAAATATGTCAAGACCTACCTTGTCGGCATGTTCCATTCTTTCCAGTAGCTGCGCAATTGAATCCATATTATTGATTGAAGAACCGGAATCCTTACTAACGATGGCTGCTGCAAAACTGTCTATTCCTATTTCCATATTTATTTATTTAATGAAGCACCTTTAAAATTAATCTAATAGATATTTGTTCGGATGAATAAACAGGGTCTGATGATTATCAAAATGAGGCTTTCAAAACGCGATCGGCCCGCGGCCTGATACAATTTTATAAATGAAAAAGCACAAATACCTCAAATGCTTAAGCTATTATCTTTTAGTTATACTATAATGTTTTGCCTCATCAAATAATACCAGCACCCAATCCTGTCCGTAGGAAGGGGAGGGTGGTGTAAATAGTTTAGTACCGGAGTTGGTAATAGTTGCGATAACAGTCGTTTTTCCGGTACGTGGATCATACCAGTAACCCTGCAATTGCCGGCCGCTGACTTTGCCCATAACGATGTTAAATGGTTTTCCCGCGGTGCTGTAAACCATCAGGTAATCATTGCCTCGCGTAGCTTGTATTCTTTCGGCGGGATTCGTATTACCTTGCACCAGGATAGATTGATCCGGAACGCGATCCACCATGGGAAAGGCTTCCATCAGTCGCCGTAGAAAAATCATCTGACTGGCGCCAGGCAAATTAAGCGCTTCCTGCCAGGGAAAATGCGGACCGTTGACAGGCTCCCGACCAGAGGAATACATTTGCCAGATATCATGACAACCATAAGTATGTCCGAAAGCGCCTGCAAACAAATCAAGGTAAGCAGACCTTCGTACATCATAAGCGTTTGAAGTACCAAGATCTTTTGCGTTAAAGCACACCGGGTGATCTTCGTAAATAGGTTCCGCGTCCATCACCGGTCTTACCGGTGCCAGGTTGTACACTGCCTGTATCTTATCGTAAACGGCGACATTTCTGCAATGACCTGTTTGAAACATGTGGAAGCCAATCCATGAATCCTGTTGAAACCATTCCGCGGAGCCGAGGTTGTTAGGTTGGGGATGAAAGCTGATAACAGCTTTATTATTGGTGGCTTTCATGATCGCCTTACCCATGGCACGCCAAATGTTTATATCCGATTCGTTCCGTGGCAATCGGTCGCCACCTAATACCCATATTATATTCTTCTTATCCTTAAATCTCATTGCAAGCCACTGCGCATATTGGGCAGCGTTTGTTTCATTAAAGATCTCAGGTCCTTTTCCCCAGGCATCTTTAAAAATTTTATCACCCCAGGTTGGCAGCAACGCGATGTTAATATTACAAGAAGCCGCTTTGTCAATAATATAATCTACATGCGCGAAATATTTTTCATTGGGTTTAGCGGGATCGTCATTTATTAAGGGCGTATCACCATAAGCATTGGGTGTATGAAGGCCATCCAATTCAGCCAGCACCACAGCTTGTATTACGGTGAAGCCCTGCTCACTGCGTCTTTTAAGATAGGTATCCGCGTCGATTCTGTTAAGGCGGTGAAAGAGTTCCCAGGCAGTATCGCCTAACCAGAAAAAAGGTTTGCCGTCTTTTAAAAGATATCTTTTGTTAGTGCTGATACTGAATTGTGAAAAGCTTTGATGAGTTGCCGTGAATAGCAAAACAAACAGCAGTATTTTGTTCATCGTTGGTTGTATTTAAGATAAACCGGAAATAAGTATTAAACGTATTTTTGCAAAATCCAGCTAAGAATGATTAATGACAAAAGAAATAAAGTTACCATTTGATCTTGAATTACCGCAGGCGCAAATTTTAAAGGCGGGTATGCTTACCTGCTTGTTTGATACAGGAAACCTGCGTTATATATGCCTGAACAGAACAGAGCTGGTGAGAAAGATATATGGTGCTGTCCGCGATGAACAATGGACAACCATGCCTTACGAAATTCAAGATGAAATAGTAGCAGCCGATGCTACCGGGTTCGTAATTACATACACTGCGATCTATGGTGACAAAATAAAGTTGTACAAGGCTGATTATATAATCCAAGGCAAACCGGATAACACCATCAGCTTTTCCATGAAAGGCACAGCGCTTGCGGGTTTTAAAAGAAACAGGATAGGGCTGTGCCTTCATCATCCGCTGAAAGAATGTTATGGCAGAGCAGTAAAGGTTACAAGACCTGATGGCCCGATGTATCATTCGGTGTTTCCGGTACTGGTAAGTCCGTCGCTGCTATTTCTGGAAATACATCAACTGGAATGGATAACCGAAGATAGGATAAGGGTAAAACAGATTTTTGAAGGGGATGTTTTTGATACGGAAGACCAGCGTAACTGGTCAGACAGTTCTTATAAAACCTATTCAACAAGATCGAACCTGCCTATCCCGGTGGACGTAGTGGCGGGTGAAACCATCGAACAAAGAATTACACTTGAAGTGTCAGGTAACGGAAATACTGGTACAACGGAATCTTCAACTGACAAAAGCGAAATTAAGATTCCATTTCCGCAAATTGGTTACGCTAAAAGCGCTGATAGCCCGCCAATGAATAGTAAGGTAATTAACTGGCTGATTAAAATTCCATTCGATCATTATCGGGTAACTATTACAATGAACCAAACAAACTGGCACAGCCAGTTACAGGAGGCGCTTATGGAAGCCAGCTTGATTAATATGAGGCTTGAGCTGGTAGTTTTTTTTTCTCATGATTATAAGAATGAAATCGTACAGTTGACAGACCGGCTTAAAGAAAAACAACTGCTTGTAAGAAGCATACTGGTACTTCAGCTTACACACAACGTGTCTCCGGGAGAGGTTCTTGAGTATGTATATCCTTTTATTAAAGCCGGGCTTCCTGCTGTAAAAACCGGTTACGGCACGAATGCGATTTTTGTAGATGTCAATCAGCATCGCCCTGCCGGGGTGGTTTATGATTTTATAAGTTTTGGGATACATCCCCAGGCGCATGCATTTGATAACAGGTCTATCTTAGAGAATCTTTCCGGCCAGCCGGATATGATGAAGACCGCCATGAAAATTGCCGCGGGACAACCGGTATTCATCTCACCTGTAACACTGAAAGACACCCATTCAGATCCGGATAAAAGGCAACACGCTTTTTTCACGGCACTATGGACGCTGCTAACACTGCAAAATTTCAGTGAAGCCTACAGCATTACTTTTTTTGAACTGTTTGGCGCCGCAGGAATATTATCTGCAGAAAAGCAGGAGAGTGAGCTAACGGTTACCATTAAGCCATCACCTGTTTACGGAGTGTTAGCCACTATATTTGATTTTAAACCGGTATGGGTTATCAAAAGATTTCTTGGCGATGCGTTGCTGATGGATGGATTATTACTCGAAGATGAAAATGGAAACAGGTTATTTTTTGAAGCGCCGGAAGAATATAAGCATTCGCATGGCTGGAGGTCTTTACGATAAAACAACTTCAAGATAACAGTGATAAATGAGCCTGCAGATATTCAAAGCCTTCTTGGTCAGTCAAGGTTAAGTTCAGATAAGTTGAAGTAGTCTCCTTTTGTTTTGTCAAGTGCCAATAAAATTATTTTATAATTATCAGCCGTTGCTTTAAAATTTATAAACTTGTCGATGATTGTTCTGTGTTTATAAATGATAAATGTATTTTCTACGCCTGGATTTATTTTATTTAGGTTTACTTCGCTATCAGTGTCTGCCAGTGAAGGAACAAAAGTTAACGCGATATTTTTTAAGTTAAGTTCAAGCCCCATATTTTCTAATTCCTTTTGTCTTGTGTTTTTGTTATAATCTTTTTCATTTCCGCAAACGAAATAAGCTTTCAAATATTTAACTCGGGTTACACTTTCCTGCTCTAAAAAAGTTAGCCATTTTTTTATGTCGTGCCAATTTGGATCATTTCCTACGAATAAAATTATTCCGTGAAAACGACCATACTTGCAAACCGGGCAAGTTCTTGTTTCTGTGTCTGGTCCAAAGGCGTGGTAAGGAATAAAAGAAGGATTATCTTCTCCTATGGCAAGTCCGGATTTTTTTTCAGGTATATTTTTTCCGGGATAATTTGGAATGTTAAGTCCTAAAATAATATTGTGTTCAGCAATTTGCAGTTTGTCCGAAATTAAAACTCTTAATATTCCACTACCACCACGATTTTCAAGGGCTTTTCTTTTTTTTCCTGTCAATAGTTTGTCATCATCAAATATAAATTCGTCGATGTAATATTCATTTTTAATATTCGATTCTTTGATTGAAGTATGAATGTGTGCAGGAATATTTTCGTTTGGATAAGGGGCAGGTTTGATAGTGTAAATTGAGTAGTTACCTTTTTCGTCAGTCTTTACCCAACCTCTAATGTGTCCGTGTCGTTTGGCTCTTTCGTCCATTCCTGGTCTTGGTGAATAGTAGCCGTTATTATCGGTCTGCCAATAGTATATTATGACATTAGGTGCTGGTATCTTTCCGTCAAGTTTGTAAACTGTTCCTGTTATTAAAAGTTTTTGCCCTATTTCAGACCAACCAGAACTTGTATCCACAGATCTAATACTTGTGGGCATACCAACAAACATAATTTCGCAACCATCGAAACCGCCACCAACAAGGTTTTTTATTTTGCTATTATTTTGTGTAGAGGTATTGGTTTTTGTCTGCCCGTTGCAGCCTGTCAAAATACTGGACAGAAAAACAAAAAGTGCTAAATGAGTTAGTCGTTTCATAATTGGGGTGTTTGTTTAGCGTTGCACGCAAATGTTGAAGCATTAGCAAATTCTTTCAGATTAAGTTTCAATCCCCTGGTTACGCATTCGTCAAGTAAGATTTTCATGTAGTATATCGGTTGATATCTCAATGAACTTTTGACATATTTCTAATAATTTAATTACCTGCTCCCTTTGCACTCCTTCAAAATTATCAAGAAAGATGTCAATTTAATCACCTGTTTCTAAATAGTCAAACAAATTATCCATTAAAAAATTTATATGAGTGATTAAGGAGGTGAATCATAACCGGCAGGTATTGATGCGAGTGTAGTATTTATTTATTTCTTGTTTATTTTTTTATCAACAGGCTATTGTTTTGATCTATTAATGGCAACCTGTCCGCTCGCGTGTACGTTATGGTGTTAGCATGCGCTGGTGGATTGTATTCTCTCAAATGTTGCTTTACCTGTTTAGCGCTTATATTTTGTATAATCACAAATTTGCCACTTGCTTAGTACAATTTCAAAAGTTATTTTATTCGACATATAACGCCCGCGTTATTCAATAGCTGACAGCTGACAGCTGACGGCTGATAGCTGATAGCTCATAGCTGATAGCTGATAGCCAAATAAATTCAACCGCCGCTTGACATAACACAAGAATGTCTTTTCTTTACTTATAACAACACAGCAGTGATAAATTTTGCATTAATAGGTATTTGTATAGTAGCGGGGATGTTATTCAGGCAATCGAAAACATTGCCGGTGGATGCGCATAAAGGAATTAACGCGTGGATTATTTATATTGCATTACCGGCGCTTTCATTAAAGTACCTGCCTCACATTCAATGGAGTATGCACCTCTTACTGGCAGCTCTCGCGCCTCTTATAGTGTGGCTGGGGGGATGGTTGTATTGCTCAATATATATTTCAAGATCGGTCATTGATAAGTCCACGCAGGGAGCTATGAAAATAACTTCCGGATTAAGTAATACCGGCTTCATAGGATTTCCTTTGGTGATGGCTTATTTTGGTGAGCAACATTTAGGCATTGCCGTTATATGCGACCAGATGTCGTTTACATTGTTATCAACGGCGGGGGTGATCGTTGCTATTAACTCCTCAAAGAAACAGGTGCTGTCGGCAAGTGTGGTATTAAAAAAGCTATTTCGTTTCCCTCCTTTCCTTGGATGCCTGGCAGGCTTGATACTTCCTCATTTCATTAGCCTGTCTCCTGCGGAGCCATTGTTTGATAAACTTGCTGCGACTGTTGGTCCGCTGGCGCTTTTCTCAATGGGGCTTCAACTAAAATTCAGCGGATGGCAAAAGAATATCAAAAATATTTCTGTAGTGTTAGTGTATAAATTATTGATATCGCCACTGCTGGTATTGTTTGTCACGCTGCTCTTACACCTGAAAGGCACAGTAGCACAAACAAGTATTTTTGAAGCAGCCATGCCAACGGTACTTACTGCCGGAGTGATCGCTGATGAATACCATCTGAATCCGGAATTGTCAAACCAGATAATCGGGATAGGGATTATTATTTCTTTTGCCAGCACTTTTTTATGGTATGAAATTATACAATGGCTTGTATGAAAAAAAACTTTAGCCGGCGTTTTAAAGAACGGTTAATTTTTTCGAATTGCTTATATGGAAGGGAATATTGTATGCTACCAGTCATTAAAAAAAAGTTTTCCAGGCGTAGCCTGCTGGTAGCCGACAGCTGACAGCTGACAGCCGATCGCATTCCTTGCGATCAGATTTTAATAGTAAGCAGTTCTTTATAGTTGGTAGTATATCTTTTAGACAGATAGGCAGCTTTTAACTTCCATTTCTTTTCATATCCCTGCACCGCAAATCTTACCATATCTTTTCCGAGGGTTTTGTTAACATTATCAAGTGCAGCCATCAGCCGGTTGTTTTTCTCCCGGTTAACAGTATCGAATAGGCCATGCTGAACCTGGTCTTCAGGGATTATTTCTATCACTATAACTCCTGCTTTTAAAAATTTAAAACCCGTTTTATAAATGATGTCAAGTCCCTTAAGTGCATAGTGAATTATTTCAGCACTGATATTTGTAGGCACCGGTAAGTCAAGATCTACCGATTTGATATACAATTCTTTTTCATTGTTGAAAGGACTGGTTTGAAGAAATACCTGCATGTGTCCTGCGCAGCTATGTTCTCTCCTTAGCTTAAGCGCCACGTTAGCGGCATAAGTAGATACGGCTTCCTGAAGTTCGGATTTGCTTGTTACTAAATAAGCAAAGGATCTGCTGGTACACATACCCTTTTTTGGTGGCGGCTGGTCTTCCCATTTGATGGATGGTATGCCGCACAATTCGTTTAGCATCCGTTGCCCGACGACTGACATATTCTTTCTTACCCACTCGTCTGGTAACTTGATAAAGTCGCCTGCGGTTTTTACATGATGCCTGAGCAATAGTTTTTCATGCTGCCGCCCAATGCCCCACACTTCGCTGATCTTTGAATGATCAAGCACTTCCTGAATCTGCACCGGATCTAAAAGACAATGAATGCCTGGTGTAAGTTTCTTTTTCTTAGCAAAACGATTGGCAAGTTTTGCCAACGTTTTAGTAGGTGCAATGCCTACCGTTACAGGAAGACCAGTGTATTGTTTGATGGTCTGCCTGATTTTTACAGCCAGCTCCGTCATGTCCTGGTATTTTAACTCAGACAGGTCGAGGAAGGCTTCGTCTATAGAGTAGTATTCTATGCTGGGAGTAAATGATGATAGTATCTCCATCACCCTTGAGCTCATGTCTCCATACAGCGTGTAATTGGAAGAGAACACTTTCACATCATGTTCTTTAATAAGATCTTCCAGCATAAAAGCCGGCGTTGCCATTTTAATACCTATGGCTTTAGCTTCTTTACTTCGCGCGATAGCGCAGCCGTCGTTGTTAGATAATACGATTACCGGCTTGCCTTCCAGCGCCGGATTGAATACCCGCTCACAGGAAGCATAAAAGTTATTGCAATCTACCAGCGCAAACATTTATAACTCTTTTGGATTTATAATAATACTAACAACTACACCCCAGATCTTAAAATCCATATCATCTGTTATCGCTATTGATTTAAATTTTGGATTTGCGGGTACCAGGAAGATACCTTTGGATGTTTTTATAAAACGTTTTATAGTGAACTCGGCATTTACAACGGCAACTATAATGTCACTCGTGCAGGCTGGTATGGATTTATCAACGACAAGCAATGCCTTATGAGGAATAAATGCTTCTATCATTGATTCGCCGTCTACTTTAACCAGGAAAGTCGCTGAAGGTGTTTTGACAAGTAACTTATTAAAGTCGATTTTTTCTTCGATGTAATCTGCTGCAGGGGAGGGGAAACCCGCCGGTACCGATGATTGATAAAATGGAACGCCGGAAAATGTTCCTGGTTTTATTCTTTCTGTTTTAAAGTTGCACCTGATAAAATCCATTACTAATATGTTTAGCAAATTGGCTAAAAATATTATATCTACCAAACAATGTTTTTAAAGTAAAGTACAAGACAAGTAATTTGACCGGTTATTCAGGAGTGCGGATTATAAGGTAGTCCGTATAAAAGTCATTAGAAGTTATATGAACAACACTTAATTTTTCAATGTAAACAAAACAATATTAATGATAGTATATTCCAGCGCAATCATATACGTAACATAACGCTCGCGTTATGCTATCACTGATAGCTTAGAGCAAATCCTTTTATTTAATATTGAGATACCTCTAGCAGGCTACAAAGAATTTTAACTTAAAACGATCAGTGAATAGATAATCTCTTAAACTTTTTTTTGGCACAGCGGTTAGACCCCGGTCAGCTGTCTGTAAATTTTTAATTTGAATTTGAACCAATTGATACATCCAGGTAAATAACCTGCACTTATCCTGGTTGTACTCGGCGATGTTGTGCCATATATTCATGAAAACCGATTGCATTAATTGTTCGCTTGCTTTAACATCACTTGTTTCTTTTACGAGCATTCCCCATAATGCAGGACTATATTTTTTATAAAGAAACCGAAATGCGTCAATATCGCGTGCTTGTAATGACTGAAGGAGTTGCTGATCAGTGTACATGAAATTTTCAAATGGTAGTGATTAAATAACAACGATATACTGCAACTGCAGTAAATAGATTTGAATATTCTTTTAGAGGATAAAATTTTTGTAATCGATGATACAACATCAAACTTAATGCCCTCAATTAGTTATCGGGAGAGAATATGATTATTGTTAATGAAGTTGTTACGGGATCACCAGGAAGTTTAATATTTAACGGAGTTCTACGCATTAGAAAATAGCAAGAAGCATAAGACAGTGGTTAATAAGCACTTTTACTAATGAGATTATATTCCCAACTCTATAATTTTACTACGATAGTGTCCATATTATACCCCAAAAAAGATTGGCACTATGCGAACAATTCCATTAAAGCCCGCGATTTAAAGTATATCTGCATTTCATAAAAAATAATAGCAATTCATAAAAGTGTTTTGAATAAATTCATTTGGGTATGAATTGCAATGTTATAACAGTTAAAAAAATAGTCGGCTATAATCGCGAATAAAGGATTATCAGGATTTATTGATTTATGCCATACACATCAGCATAGCGCTAATACAGTTAACATCATTCATCTTACCGGTACATAGAATATTTATGTCGGTTGGTTAAACACAATATAATTCTGTTATAAATTATTGAGCACACCCCAACCCGTACATGCATCCCAGCCAATACCAGCTTTATAGCCCTTATTGGTGGCCGTTGTAATATTATCACCTACAGTTATATCGCGGCAACCGGAAGGGTTTGCATATAGTTTAGGATTGATAAAACCTGCGGGCTTACCATTCTTTTCATTTAGCAAAGCAATTAAACCGGCCATTAGCGGAGCAACAGCGCTGGTGCCGCCGATCACTAAATTCTGACCGTCTACCCTGACCCTGTAACCTGTCGCAGGATCTGCGTTGCCGGCGACATCAGGAACTCCGCGTCCTTTAAATTTTGTATCAATAGAGAGAGGGACTTTAGCGTTCTTCTGATAATCAGGCAGCGGAAAGAAATCGCTTACCCCGCCACCAGTAGCAGAATTAGTTGCTGCATGCCAGACAATCTCACTTTTTATTTTTTTTAAACTGGCAATCAGTTTGGTACCACCACATGATAAAACATAAGGACTGCTGGAGGGAAAATCTGCATGCACCTTTCCATCACCGACGTTATCATCGCTGCCTTCGTCACCTGCTGCTACACAAATGGTCACGCCCAATAGCGCGGCAGATTTAAATGCTTCATTAAAATTTGTCAGTGACTGTGCGGTCCACGATTTTTCAGCAGCACCCCAGCTGATGCTGATAACGGATGGCTTGTTTTGATTGTCGTGAATCGCGGTAGTGATAGCATCCAGGAAACCTTTATCGGTGTTAGGGGCAAAATACACTACGATGGTTGAACCCGGTGCCACAGCGCCTGCTACTTCTATATCGAGCATCACCTCGCCATCAGCGCTGTTAGCAGTTGTTGGTTTATTGATTCCGCCGTCTACTGAGATTGCTTTCACAACGGGTGTTGCTATTCCTAAGCCGGCAAAATAAGTTGTTAAGTCGGTATTACGGTAACCACCGCCGAGCTCTATGATCCCGATACATTGCTTTTTGCCGGTTACTGTTTTTGGAAAACCGTATATCTTACTCAGATCATTGGGATTATAACCGGCAACTGTTGTATGAGATGCAAACATTCCATTGTCATTTGTCGTGATGATAAACTTTGGATTGGCATTAGGTCTGTTGTCAAGTCCGAATACGCCTTCCACCACACCTTCCAGCGCCGCGGGTATATTTATATCGCCGGAGCGTCCATGGAATACTTTGCCATCTTTATCTTTATAATCCGCAAGGTGTACCTGGAAAGCTTTTTCCATATCGCTGATAGCCCCTTTAACGATAACACTTCTTCGTGCCTTACTGCTCTCAACAACCGATAGATGATTCGATGCCGCGAAAGTTTCTACCATCGCTATATCTTCCTCCGACGCGCCAAACTGTTTATCATATTCATCCCTGGTTAAAATCTTACCTTTTTTCAACGCCCGCTCAATACTTTTTTTTCTCCTTACTCTTATAGTAACTGAAACGGAATCCTGCGGATTCAGGGTATTAAGACTGGCAAGTGGCGGAGCTGCTTTGGTACTACCTGAAAGCTTTACATAACTACCCGCTGTAAGTTTGAGCTTCTTCATAAATGATTTTATTTAAGGTTATAAGATGGCGGCAAGATCGCGGATCAATTAAGGGGATTCCGTATTACAATGTAATACATAATAATTTAGCGTAAAAGGATTGTAAGTGAATTGTTAATATAACGAAGTTTAAAGTAGCGCATTTATGAAATTGTTATTAATAGTACAAGTTTAGGACGTGTCGTTTAAATACCCAATAAAGACAATGACATAGAAAATATTCCTCAATTGGAGGCGAAAGAAAGACTGGTGTTATGATAAGAAATAAACTTATTTAGAAATGTATCTTAATATTTTGCCGATAACAAGCTATTAAACACATTAGTAAGATGGTTATCAGTATTCTTTTGTTCACTGGCATTGTTTTCTGATAATTTATTTAAATTAAGTATTTATAAATCTAACATATACAAAATGCATTTAAAATTATTAAATATTAAGTCCGTTAAATCGGGCAAAAATATTTATGCTGTCGCCGCAATGTTAATGATCATCCTTTTGCTGACCTCCTGTTCCAGGAAAATATATTTCCAACCTTCAGCTTATGTTCCTGCAGCAGAAGGTGCTGTGAAAATAAGAAAGGATAATAATAATAATTATAGAGTAAAGATATTTGTCAGGAACCTGGCGGCATCAAAGAGATTGGAATCACCAAGAGATAACTATGTGGTATGGAGTGAAACAGAAAGCAATGGTATAAAAAATATAGGACAGATTATAAGCTCCAAGAAACTTTTCTCAAAAAAATTATCAGCATCTTTAACCGCGGTAAGTTCGTTTAAACCAACAAGGATATTTATAACAGGGGAGGATAACGGCAACGTTCAGTACCCGGGTTTCCAGACTGTTTTAACAACAAGAAGTTTTTAACCTGCGGTTCAAAAAATTATGCAAATAATGCCTTCTCCGCCTTACCCAAGCCGTCCGGTGTTGTATAAAAAGGCCGCTTTTCTACAACATAGTGTGCGTCTTCGGCGATACCTAATGCATGATATATCGTTTGGTGTATCTGGTCTATGACAATTGGTTTGTCAATAGTCTTGCATGGGCGTTCATCGGCAGTTTTTCCATACACATTTCCTTTTTTAATACCGCCTCCAAACATAAGCATAGACACACCATCAGTAAAATGGCGGTGCATTCCGTAGAATTTAATATCCTGGATAATATCAGGTTGCGAAACCTGCTCCTGCACCTTTAAGCCGGGACGGCCTTCTACCATCATGTCCCTGCTGAATTCCGTTGCCAGTATAACCATCGTACGATCCAGGCGACCGGATTTATCGAGATCTTTTATTAGCTGCGAGATAGGACCATCAATCTGCTTCTTCATATCTACCAGTCTTGTATAGCCATTGTCGTGGGTGTCCCAATTTTTAAAAGGTTCATATTCAGAGGTAACGCTTATAAAGCGTGCACCCTGTTCCGTTAGTCTGCGTGCCATCAGGCAACCTAGTCCAAACTTACCTGTATTATAGATGTCATAACTTTCTTTAGGTTCCCGGCTTAAATCGAAGGCAGCCGCCTCGGGAGATTTTAAAAGCATGTATGCCTGTTCCATTGATCTTCTTAAAGACTCTTTCTGGTAGTCGCTGCCGAACTCACCTGTAGCACTTTCCCTTATCAGGTCATTATATAGTTGGTTTCTTTTTTCAAACCGCATGGAAGACATCCCAGCCGGAGGCTTAACACTTTCAAGTCCGGCCGAGGGATCGGGTATTAAGAAAGGGCCGTATTCATTTCCTAAAAATCCTGCTGTATGAAAGGCTTTCAATTCTTCGCCTTCACCTAACGTGAAACGCTGACCGATATCTATAAAAGCAGGTATCACAGGATTTACCGGACCCAATTCTTTAGAGATCCAGGAACCAATATGAGGAGCAGCCACCGATTGCGGTGGCTTGTAACAGGTATGCCAATGGTACTGATGACGGGAATGCAGGATATGCCCCATGTCGGCGGCGACATAGGATCTTATGACAGTACCTTTGTTCATCACCTTACCGATATTCTCCAGTCCTTCTGAAAAGTAAACGCCATCCAACGCGGTAGGCACTGATTTAAAAGTGCTTAAAACACTATTGGATTCCATACCTTTTGTAAAGGGGGTAAATTTTTTCGGATCAAACGTATCCGTATGTGCCATTCCGCCGGCCATCCATAATAGGATAACGGTATCGGCTTTGGCATTTATCTTTTTGTTGTTGCAGGAAGTTAGTAAACTTGTTAAAGGGACTCCGGCTGCAAGTGCGGCCATCGTGGCAGCGCTGCTGCGTTTTAAAAATTCCCTTCTGTTCCATTGACTATTCATGAGCAAAGAATTAAAGTATTAAAGGTAAGGGAAAATGAGGTATGAGGTATGCGGCATGGGAAATGAGGTATGAGGTATGAGGTATGTATATTCATAGCTCAACCGGATTCAACTGTTTTACAGACCATTTAATTACATTTATCAATTACTGTTTTCTCTTAGCTGATTATTGCATTAAGCTGTTTGTCTCATACCTCATACCTGATTCCCCTAGTAAATGATTTGAAATTCAGGCAGCAGCATGATGGCCCAGAACAGATCCTGGATAGCATTAGTATCAGGGTTGCCGCCGAGTAATTTATTAGCAATCTTATATTCCTCCGGCAGCGCTTCTCTTCCCAGGGCACGCTTATAAATTTCTTTAATAATAACATCACTGGTTTTATATTTTTGTTTCCAGTTTTCCGCGCCTTTTTTTATAACTGAATTAAAACGATCGCCGTTGGTAAGCTCCAGCGCCTGTAACAGGTTTGCCTGCGATTCCCTGCTTGTTGAAACGGTTTCGCGGTTAGGCCTTCCCAAGGCTGTTAGGAATGTGTTGTTTACTACCAGTGATGCACGGGCGAAGAGATGACTCGACTGATCGTAATCCGGCTGACCGGTTGGATTATACCTCACAAGAGAATCAGGAAAGAGTGGCCCGATAACCATGCCAACCGCATCTGAGAATTGCTCCGCCGACATTCTTTTTCGCAATGTGCCGGTGAATGTATAATCCTGTGATATAATCTTATTAGGATCCTTAAATCCTGCAGAAGGTAGCTGGTAAGTATTTGACGTAGTGATAAGGTAAATCAGTTCTTTGATATCAGATTTGTTTTGCTGGAAATTATAAGCCAGCCAGTCCATCATGTCCTGGCTCCACGGTTCATTATCCATCACATCAACAGGCTCGATCAGACCCCGACCCATTAGCTGCGCCCATATCCTGTTTACAAGCGTGCGGTACAGGCGGCCATTCTCCGGGTTCGTTATAACCTCTGCCAGTTGAGCCCGTTTTACAATTGTTTTTGCGCTACTGTCAATAGAACCCAGTTGTTTCCAGAGTATCCTTGCATTCGTAAATTTGCCTGTAGGTTTGTCGCAACGGTTAATTTCCAGTGAGCTATCAGCAAAAATATTTGCAAAGGCGTATGCGTCGTCCAGTTTCCAATCGCTGATAAAACTGTTATGGCAGGAGGTACATTTTAGATTCAGTCCGAATAATACCTGCGAAACATTCTGCGCTGCCTGCATTTCTGTTCTTTGGCTGGCATTGACCACACCGCGCCACTTGATACCTTCTATAAATCCTTTCGATTCCGGTGTAGGGCTGATCAGCTCTTTCACAAACTGGTCGTATGGTTTATTAGCTTTTATTGATTTATATAACCAGTCTGTAATGTTGTAACGACCCTTTGTTATATAACCGGTACCGGTATAATCATTCCTTAAAGCATCGTTCCAGAAAGTCAGCCACTGCTGGGCGTAATCATCTTCGCGGTTCAGCAATTGCCTTACCCATAAAGCTCTTTTATCGGGGCGATTGTCTTTGCTGAATGTTTCAAAATCTTCCGGACGAGGGAGAAGCCCGATGATATCCATAAAAATCCTTCTTAAGTATATCCTGTCGTTGACGGGTTTTGCCCAGGCTGTTTTATGTTTTACGAAATACTGATTTGTCCACCTGTCAATAGGGTTGATAAGATTATCTGTTGCAGGAGGAAGTGGAGGATTCCTTGGTTCGAGTTTAGCCAGGCGGAAAACATTTTTAGCATCCTGTCCTTCAGGCCATGGCGCGCCTTTTTGTATCCAGTAATCTATCACGGCGATGTCATCGCCAGATAATTTCTTTCCTTTGGAAGGCATTACATCCTTGTGATCGGCGGGTAAGGTAATACGCTTGAATATCTCACTTTCGCGGGCATTGCCGGGTATGATGATAGGGCCGTCTTCACCCCCTTTAAACACCATGTCTTTCCTGTCTAGCCTTAACTCACCTTTTACTTTTTCTGCACCATGACATTTATAACAATTATGCGCGAAGATAGCCCTAACCTGTACGTTTAATTCCGCTTCCTGTTTCCTGGTTAGTTTGCCCGTATCCTTTTTCATAGCAGTCATATCAAAACTGCCCGTTTTGCCGGCAACAAAATCTGAACTCCAGGGAAGCACACCCGACAGGTAGTCTTTGCCATGCGTTAATGATGCTCCAAAATGACCTGCGACGGAAACGCCAATAGCACATATAAATAATACACTGCGGTAAGATATTACCAGGCTCCGTTGGTTTGTTTTAAGTACCCTGTAAAGTAAATACCAGGAAACAGCACCCAGCAAAGCTGTTACGATGCCCGTCCACATGTGCAGGTTTAAAAGACCTGCACCATAATCCCCATCGCCGGATAATAACAGTCCGAATACAACCGAGATAATTGCTGATACCACCCCCGCGGTCACAAGCAGGTTTATACCAGGACGAAGCACCGAATTGAATTTTTTCAGCGTAAAAAGTTCAAGTATCGCTGCGAATAAAATCAGCCCGACAGGAAAGTGAACAGCCAGTGGATGGAGCCTTCCAAAAAAGCGCCAGAGCCAGAATGTTCCGGCAGTGGCGGCGGGAGCAGCTTCAATGGCTTGCGCAAACCCGCTGTTGATGAGGAAAGGCTGTAGCAGACATACTGCCATTATTATAGCCGTAACAATAATTTGCGTTCGGGAGGTGTTCTTTCTTAATGTTTTCATTGGTCTGCCAAAATATAAAAATAGGCAAAAAATTGCACACAGAGGCGTGGTTGATGGTTAAAGGTTTTAGTTGTTTTAATAAGTTTCAACGATAATTTTAAATCAGAATTTACAGGATGGAAGAATAATTTTCAGCATTTCGTGGATAGGTGTCCAATCTTTCACTATAAGCTCGTAGTGACAAAATTCCAAGAATTATTCTTCCATCCTGTGAATCGTGATTTAAAAAACTATTTAAAATTCAGCATGACTATCCTAATAGCCTGTATTCTGAGATAACTGTGCGTTAATCAGGATCTGCGGTGCAGGTATAGGCAACACTACTTCATTCTCCGTATAAATATAGTCCAACGCGTTAAAGGCGATACCTCCCCTGTCAACAGTTGGATTTGCTTTTTCCCGGGCGCCGTGAGCATTCATAAAAGCCACTAATTCCGCTGGCGTTTTCGTTCTTTTAAGATCGAACCACCGTTGGTTTTCGAAAGCCAGTTCCACTCTTCTTTCCTGTAGTACCCTGACTTTAAAAGTAGCTTTGTCGAGGCCGGCTAAAGGAGCGAGCCCGGCACGGGTACGTACCTGGTTAAGATAACCTAAGGCCTCCGCAGTAGGACCGGTGGCTTCATTGATTGACTCTGCCAGCATTAGCAACACATCAGCATACCTGATAACCGGCCAGTTATCGTCTGTACGCCCGGCAATGGTATGCACATGATTGTATTTATTTATATATGGTATAGGGACTACGGTGCCATTTGTTGCAGTGTAGCCTGTTTTTAAGGATACATCTTTGCGCAGATCACCAGGTTCATAAGCCGCGATCATATCGTTGGTTGGAATGTTACGCCCCGCCGGATTAACATTCGCATAACCGGTAATAGCCGCCCCTGAAAGTCTCGGGGCGAAGACATACATAAAATTACTCCATTCTCCCAGGTCGTTTCCACCCTGGTACTGAATTTCAAAAATAGATTCAATGCTGTTCTTTTTGGTTGGGTCGAATACATCCTGATAAGATGCTAACAAAGCATATCCCAGAGGCAGAATTGTATTTAATGTGGCAACTGCTTCAGTATGTTTCTTTTCTGTAAGGTAAACAGAACCCAATAAACCTATAGCGGCGCCTTTGGTGGCACGGCCTGTATAAACAGCAGTATATTTAACGGGAAGCGAAGCTATCGCATCTTTTAAATCAGTTTCTATTTGTGTATAAACCTGCGCCTGGGGCGCCCTCAACTGGTTGAAGGCTTCATCCGGTGTTTCCAGTGTTTTTGTTACAAGCACAACATCTCCCCAATAACGAACCAGATCAAAATATAAAAAAGAACGCAGGAATTTAAGTTCCCCCTCAACTTGTTTTTTTGACGCGTCAGTTATTGTAGAAGCGGGAAGTCTAACCAAAGTATTGTTTACATTGTACATGACCCTGTAATATTGGTTCCACAAATTTGAAATCTCGCCATTTCCTGAATTCACCGTGGAAAATTCAAAAGCCTCCCAGCCCGCCGCGCCACCTCTGTCCAAAGGGTTTAAATCAAAGGTGGTATTGTCAGACATCATCTCCTTAAAAATATACGCCGAATTGTTTATTCCCTGGATTTGCCCATATATACCATTCATGGCCTGGTCTATCTGCACCTG
>Ga0123336_10001892_pt1 | contig 18665 bp, 18 predicted proteins | sample SSSSmetaG_FD_96466 | JGI IMG/M metagenome (GOLD analysis project Ga0123336, IMG submission 96466) | Glacier valley bacterial and archeal communities from Borup Fiord, Nunavut, Canada, to study Microbial Dark Matter (Phase II) - ​SSSS metaG | ecosystem: Environmental > Aquatic > Freshwater > Ice... | reverse complement strand
TGTTGAAAGCGGGCGCCGAGGCCGAGGTGCGCGGATGGGCCACGTCCAAAGCCAAAAACACCGAGTACATCGATCTGCTGAAAAAGAACGGCATGAACATCGTCGCGCCGCCTGCGCAGTTGAAGACCGACATGAAAAAAGTCGGCGACACCATGTTGAAAGAGTGGCTGGAAAAGGCCGGGCCAGAAGGCCAAGCGGTCGTGGATGCTTATAAGAAGATGTGATTTGAAATCAAGCTGAAGGCCCAACCCGCATGCGCAAAACGCTGGATTTTCTGTACGACGGTGCTGCGGCTTTGGCGGCGGTGTTCATGGTGCTGTTGTTGGTGATGGTGATGCTGTCCATCCTCAGGCGACAGCTTCATTTCAACGTGCCCGGCATCGATGCGTATGCCGGCTACATGATGGCTGGGGCCGGGTTTCTGGCGCTGGCCCACACGCTGAAACGCGGTGAGCACATCCGCGTGACTTTGCTGCTCGGCTCACTGCAAGGTGCTTGGAAAAAGGGCTTTGAGATGTGGGCGCTTTTTGCAGCCGCGTGCCTGGCTGCGCTGTCGGCGTTTTACAGCTGCAAGCTGGCCTGGCAGTCGCATGCCTTCCACGACATCTCCACCAGCAACGACGCCACGCCGCTGTGGTTGCCCCAACTTTCCATGGCGCTCGGCACGGTGATTTTGACCATCGCCTTCATCGACGAGCTGGTGCTCGAGGTGCGCGGCCAAAGGGTCGTTCCGACATCCGACGAGTCCTCCAGAAATGAGTGATTGGGAGCAGCGAACGCGATGAATGACATCCTCATCACCAGCCTGTTGATAGGCGCGCTGTTTCTCATTTTGGGCAGCGGCGTGTGGATCGGGCTCAGCCTGTCCGGCGTGGCCTGGATCGGCATGCAACTCTTCAGCGCGCGCCCGGCTGGCGACGCCATGGCGGTCACCATTTGGGGTTCGTCCAGCAGCTGGACGCTCACCGCCTTGCCCTTGTTCATCTGGATGGGCGAAATCCTGTTTCGCACGCGATTGAGTCAGGACATGTTTCGCGGCTTGGCCCCGTGGATGCAAAACCTGCCGGGCCGCTTGCTGCATGTGAACGTGGTGGGCTGCGCCATTTTTGCGGCGGTGTCGGGGTCGAGCGCGGCCAATTGCGCCACTATCGGAAAAATGAGCCTGCCCGAGCTGCGCAAACGCGGCTACCCCGAGATCATGTCGGTTGGCTCGCTGGCCGGTGCGGGCACCTTGGGGCTGCTCATTCCGCCGTCCATCATCATGATTGTTTACGGCGTGACGGCCGATGTGTCGATTGCCGATTTGTTCATTGCGGGCGTGATTCCCGGAATCATGCTGGCGCTCATCTTTTCGAGCTACATCGCTTTCTGGTCGCTGCGCCACCCCGAATTGATTCCTGCGGCCGATGCGCCGATGACGTTCGCGCAGAAGATTTCCGAGTCGCGCAACCTCATCCCGGTGATCCTGCTCATCACCGAGGTGCTGGGCTCCATCTACACCGGCATTGCGACCGCCACCGAAGCGGCCGGCCTGGGCGTGGTGGGCGCATTGGTGTTGTCCACCGTGCAAGGCTTGATGAGCTGGAGCACCTTCAAAGAATCGCTGATGAGCGGCACGCGGCTGTACTGCATGACCGCGATGATCTTGGCCGGCGCGGCATTCTTGACGCTGAGCATGGGCTACATCGGGCTGCCGCGCCACCTGGCGGAATGGATCGCCACCTTGGGCTTGAGCAAGTTCCAGCTCATCATGGCGCTGACGGTTTTTTATGTGATCCTGGGCTGCTTCCTGGACGGTATTTCAATGGTGCTGCTGACCATGGGCGTCATCATGCCGAGCATCCAGAAGGCGGGCATCGACCCGCTGTGGTTTGGCATCTTCATCGTCATCGTGGTGGAAATGGCGCAGGTCACACCGCCTGTGGGCTTCAACTTGTTTGTCATGCAGGGCATGACAAAACATCAAATTGGCTATATCGCCAAAGCCGCATTTCCGTTCTTTTTGTTGATGGTGGCGATGGTGTTGTTGCTGTATGCCTTTCCGCAAATCATCACCTTCTTGCCGGCACAAATGAAGGCCTGAAACCCAACACACACTGGGCACCGACAAGCAACGAATTGGCGGCCCAAAGGGCCTCAGTTCTGCAGCTGATTTCCACTTGTTTTGCTTACGATGTTCGGTAGAAGTACCTAACGTCCAAGCGAGAAAGTGAAATGGCAGATCTGTCTATTCCGATGCAGTGGAGCTCGGGGTTTGGCGACACCGTGAGTGGTACGCCCAGCAACACCGGCAACAGCATGGCGCTGGAGCCGATGGTTGAAACCGAGAGCAATTTCTGCTGGCCCTCGCCGCCGTCGGCCAACTTCGCGCCCGCCCGTCCACAACACGAACCCTGGGTGTGCGAGGTGGTGGGGCTGAACGGCAAACGGGTGCTGGGCCAAATGATGGCGTTCAGCCCGCAGGGCGCGCTGGTCACCGTGCAAATGCCGCCCTCGCGGAAATCGATGGCGCTGCGCTTTGAGCAATTTTGCTCACTCACACTGACCGAACCGCTGCGGCCCGTGGAGACGTCAGCCGCCTGCGCAAACGTCGACACGAACGACAACAAACTGCTAGATGCCGCCAGTCAGTTGCTGTCGGCGCAAGCTCCGATTCCATACAAGATCAAGCTCAAGCTCGGCAAAGAGCTGCAAGGCCACACCTTGGGTTTTGTCGAAAAAGACTGTGGGCTATTTTTGTTTCCTCCGCGCATTGAGAACGGCAGCGCGTCGGTAGACGGCAGCGTTCGCCGCGTTTTCATTCCTCGGCTCGCCTTCAGTCATTTCGAGATCGGCACGCGCATCGGTGAAGTGTTGGTGGCCCAGCGCGCGGCCACGGCGGCACAAGTCGAGGAAGCGGTCGACAAACAGGCCGAGCTTCGCAAACAGAAAATTGGTGAACTGCTGTTGCAGCGCCAAATCATCACACCGGAGCAATTGCTCGAGGCGATCGAGCGTCAGTCGCGCATGCCGCCCATGCGCCTGGGAGAGGCGTTGGTGTCTTTGGGCCTGGTCTCCGATGCCCAACTCGTCGAAGCCCTCAAGCAGCAAAAATCAGATCGCGACACGCCACTGGGCGAGTTGCTGGTGCGCATGGGGGTGGTTTCGCGCTCAGACCTGCAAACCGCGCTGGCCCAGAAGATGGGCTACCCGCTGGTGAACGTCGACAGCTTTCCGGTTGAAGTTGAAGCCCTGAAGCGCTTGCCCTACGCCACCGCCGTGCGCCTGCAAACCTTGCCGTTGATCGTGCGCAACGGGCGCCTGGTGGTCGCGCTGGCCAACCCAACGATGCTACGTACGGTCACCGAAGAGTTGGAGTTCAGTGTCGATATCAAGGTAGTCACCGTGCTGGCGCAGACGCCGGCCATGGACGACTGCTTGTGGGGCGCCTACCAAAAGGCCGGTTTGACCACGGGCGAGCGAATCGACTCCACCGGCGATGTGCCCGCCGACGCTGGAGGCGTCGAGACCGACAGCCTGATGGAGACGTTGGAAAAGGAGGGGCTGGACGCCGGGGACGTCGTAGAAAAAGCCATCGAACAATCGGACAACTCTTTGGTGCGCCTGATCAACAGCATCATCATCGACGCATCCCAACAAGGCGTGTCGGACATCCACATCGAAAGCGACCCCGGACGCGAAAAAATTCGCGTCCGGTTCCGCAAAGACGGCCTGATGCGAACCCACCTGGAGTTGCCGCCGAGCTATCGCAGCGCCATGGCGGCGCGCATCAAGATCATGTGCGACCTGGACATTTCCGAAAAGCGCAAACCGCAAGACGGAAAGATCAACTTCAGCAAGTTTTCTGTCAAACACAAGCTCGAACTGAGGGTGGCCACCATTCCGACCAACAACGGTTTGGAAGATGTGGTGATGCGCATATTGGCCTCGTCAAAGCCGCTTCCGGTCGCCAATCTGGGGCTCAGCGAAACCAACTTGAAGTGGCTTTTGCAAGCCGTCGAACGTCCGTACGGCATGGTGTTGTGTGTCGGCCCCACCGGTTCGGGCAAAACCACGACGCTGCATTCGGCGCTGAGTCACATCAACCGCCCCGAGCGCAAGATCTGGACCGCCGAAGACCCGATCGAGATCACTCAACAGGGCCTGCGCCAAGTCCAGGTGAATCCCAAAATAGATTGGACGTTCGCCAAGGCCTTGCGCGCGTTTTTGCGGGCCGACCCCGACGTCATCATGGTCGGTGAAATTCGTGACGCGGAGACGGCGCACACCGCCGTCGAAGCCTCGCTCACCGGCCACTTGGTGATGAGCACCTTGCACACCAACAGCGCGCCGGAAACCGTCACGCGCCTGCTCGACATGGGCATGGACCCATTCAACTTTGCCGATTCGTTGCTGGCGGTTTTGGCGCAGCGTTTGGTGCGGCGTTTGTGCAGCGAATGCAAAGTGTCGCGCCCCGCTTCGGAAGAAGAAACCGAAGAGCTGCTGGGCGATTACCTGCACGGCTTTCGAGACGAGGCCACCCGGCCCAGCCGCGACGAGACGCTGGCACGTTGGGTCAGAAACTCTGGCAAAGACGGCCGCTTGATGTCGCACCGCAGCGCCGGTTGCGCCACATGCGAGAAGTCGGGTTTCAAAGGCCGCGCCGGACTGCACGAACTAATGACGGTGTCTCGCGAGTTGCGCCTGTTGATTCAAAACAGCGCCCGCGCCGAGCAATTGCAAATCTTGGCGATGAACGAAGGCATGCGCACGCTGCGCCAAGACGGCATCGACAAGGTGTGGGCGGGCGTGACAACCATCGAACAGGTCAGGGCCACCAGCAACGTCTGATGCACCGGCGCCCTTCCCTTTATTTTTTCCCTTTCCCCTCGGTGGAAAGGAACAAATTCACAACCCAACTTGGGTGATGAACTTGGTGGTCAGGTAAGCCTCGATGCCTTCGGTTCCGCCTTCTGATCCGTAGCCTGAATCCTTCACGCCGCCAAACGGTGTCTCGGGCAACGCCAGCCCAAAGTGGTTGATCGACACCATGCCACTTTCGAACGCCGCACCGATGGCGGTGGCTGTTTTCAACGACGCCGTGAAGGCATACGCTGCCAGGCCGTAGGGCAGCCGGTTGGCCTCGGCCACCACTTCGTCGAAGCTGCCGAACGACGCGATCGGCACGATGGGGCCGAAGGGTTCCTCGCTCATGATGCGCGCGCTCATGGGCACATTCACCAGCACCGTGGGCTCAAAAAAGTAGCCTTCGGTGCCGATGCGCTTGCCGCCCAACAACAGCTTGGCACCTTGGCCAACGGCATCCTTCACAAACATCTCCATGGCCTCGACGCGGCGGCTGTTGGCCAGCGGTCCCATGCGGGTTTCCTTGTCTAAACCGTTGCCCACTTTGATCGCAGACACCGCAGCCACAAACGTGTCCACAAACTGCGCGTAAACCGACTCGTGCACCAAGAAGCGTGTGGGCGACACGCACACCTGCCCGGCATTGCGGAATTTGGCCGTGGCCAACTGGCGCGCGGCAGCGGGAACATCGGCGTCGGCAAAGACGATGGCCGGTGCGTGACCACCCAACTCCATGGTGGCGCGCTTCATGTGCTCGCCGGCCATGGCTGCGAGTTTTTTCCCCACGGCGGTCGAGCCGGTGAACGTGATTTTTCGAATCACCGGATGCGCTATGAGGTAGCTTGAAATTTCAGACGGCACCCCGAACACCAGGTTCACCACGCCGGCTGGCAAACCCGCGTCAGCGAACACGCGCACCAGAGCAGCGCAACTGGCGGGCGTTTCTTCAGGGCCTTTCAAAATGACCGAACAACCCGCTGCCAGCGCGGCCGACAACTTGCGCACCGCCTGGTTGATAGGGAAGTTCCACGGCGTGAATGCGGCCACCGGTCCGACCGCTTCCTTGATGACCAACTGAGTCACGCCGTCGGCCCGCGCAGGCACCACGCGACCGTACATGCGGCGCGCTTCTTCGGCGTACCAGTCCATGATGTCGGCGGCCGCCATGGCTTCCATCTTGGCCTCGCCGACAGGCTTGCCTTGCTCTTGCGTCATCAATTCGGCAACTTCTGCGGCACGCGCGCGCATCAACTCGGCTGCCTTGCGCAACAGCTTGTAGCGCTCGTGCGGCGAGGTGGCGCGCCACACCTTGAAACCGGCATCGGCAGCGGCCAAGGCGCTGTCCAGGTCGCTGATGTCAGCGTGCGCCAAACGGGCCAGCACCCCGCCGGTGGCCGGGTTGACGATGGCCTGGCTTTTGCCACTGGCACCCGCGCGCCATTCGCCGTTGATGAAGAGGGAGACGTCTGAATACATGTGGATTGTCCTGTTTGAGAAAGTTGAAATTGTTGCTTGGCAAAAGACTCCGCGTTGCACCCCACTCCGCGTTGCACCCCTCCCGTTTGGGCAGTCGGAAGAGCAAGCTCAGGGCGAACGGGTTGGGTGGGGACCGCGAAGTTGCGATTGGCTTGGATTCAAGCGCCTGATTTGGCGATGGCACGCTGATACGCCGGTCGCGATTCGATCAAATCAACGAAACGCGCGAGGTTGGGATACACCTCACGCCCGGCGCCCTTCACTGCCACCTGTGCCACAAAAGACAACTGCACATCGGCACCTGTCAGCTCGTGCCCCACAAAGTAGTCGCGGCCGTTCAGCTCTGCGTCGAGAAACCCAAGGTGGTTTTGCATCTCGCTCTCGATGCGTGGGTGCAGCGGCGCGCCGGCTTCGCCGAGTCGGCTCACGTACAGCTTCAGCAAGATGGGCAGCATCGCCGAGCCTTCGCCGTAGTGCAAAAACTGCATGTAGCGGTTGTAGTCGGGCGTGTCCATTGCCGGTGCGAAACCGCCGCCGCCGTACTGGCGGATCAGGTATTCGATGATCGCGCCCGATTCAATGAACACGTTGCCGTTGTCGGTGAGCACAGGCGCTTTGCCCAACGGGTGGATCAACTTCAATTCGGGCGGCGCGAGGCGAGTTTTGGCGTCGCGCTGATAACTCAATACTTCGTAGGGCTGGCCCAGTTCTTCCAGCAGCCAAGTGATGCGTCGCGAACGGGATTCATTGAGGTGGTGTATTTGGATCATGTGGGCCTCGGGTTTAGTTGGTAAGTAAAAACGCGTTTCAGCATAGAGCACCGCGCCACCGACAATGCGCCTTCCGTCGTCTTGGCCCTGACTCACCCCTTGGAAACACCACGCACCATGCATCGCCGTTTTCTGTTGTCTTCTTTCGCCGCCGCGTTGTTTGGCGCTTTGTGCGTCGCTCCCTTGGCCACGCACGCGGCTGATGTCTACCCCACACCCGGTAAAGCCATCAAGTTTGTGGTGCCCTATCCGCCTGGCGGACCCACCGACTTGATGGCGCGCATCCTCGCGCCGAGCTTGCAGCAGCGCCTGGGCGTGCCGGTGGTGGTGGAAAACCGCGCCGGTGCGGGTGGCAACGTGGGCACCGACGGCGTGGCCAAGTCCGCCCCCGACGGCCACACCATCTTGTTGGCTGCCAGCGGCCCGATGTCGGTGAATCAAACGCTCTACAAAGGCTTGCCGTTCAACCCCATCAACGACTTGGCTGCGGTCATACAAATTTCTGCGTTTCCCCTGGTTCTGGAGGTTCACCCCAGCTTCAAGGCCAGCAACATGAAAGAGTTCTTGGCGGCCCTGAAAGCCGCGCCAACGGGCTTCAATTTCGCTTCGGCCGGCAACGGCACGCCACAACACTTGGCGGGTGAGATTTTCAACAAACAAGCCGGCGTGAAGATGCAGCATGTGCCCTACAAAGGCGCAGGCCCAGCCTTGAACGACGTGCTCGGCGGCCAGGTGCCGGTGATGTTCGACATTCTGGGCAGCTCTTTGCAGCACATTGCGGCCGGCAAATTGATTCCCATTGCAGTGACCACCGCCAAGCGCAGCCCGGCCTTGCCCAAGGTACCCACCATGATGGAGCTGGGCATGCCGATCGACTTCGCGGCATGGCACGGCATTTCCGTGGCGGCGGGCACGCCTGCACCCATCATCAAAAAATTGAACGAAACCCTGAACGCCATATTTGCCGAGCCTGCGGTGAAAAAACGCTGGGAGGAAATCGGCTCGCCCATCGTGGGCGGCACACCCGAACAATTCAGCAGCCTGGTGTTGACCGAGTCGGTGCGCTTGGGGCGCATCGTCAAGGAAGCCAACGTGGTGGTGGACTGAGTTTCACAAAGGAAAAATAAATGGCCCGCTTGCCTTTTGTAGATGCCCACACGCCCGGTGTCGACATCGAGCTCGTCGCCGCTGTGCAGTTGCGCCGCGGCGGCGCGCTCATCAACCTGGATCGCCAGTTGCTGCACAGCGCGCCGATTGCCAAAGGCTGGAACGCCTACCTGGCTGCCATCCGAACGGCTGGCCTGTTGGACGGCGGCTTGCGCGAGCTGGTGATCTTGTTGGTGGCCGTGCTGAACCGAACGCCCTATGAGTTTGTTCAGCATGCGCCCGTGGCTTTGGCTGAAGGCGTGCCGCAAAACAAGGTTGACGAAGTCGCCACTTGGCAAACCTCGACGCTGTTCACGCCGCAAGAGCGCGACGTGCTGGCTTATGCGCAGGCCATGACCTTGACCGTGCAAGTGAGCGAAGCCGTCTTCGCAGCAGCCCGCGCGCACTTCAGTGACCGCGAAATGGTCGAGCTGACTGCCACGGTGGCGGCCTACAACATGGTGTCGCGGTTTCTGGAAGCCTTGCAGATCGAACCTGAAAGCGCGCCAGGCGGCAGCCGTTGAGCGTCTGAAAAAACCGACACCGCGGCACCTGAGCCGGTGCTACCTTCCAGGCCTGCGGTCCACGAAGCCACGCGCTCGGTCAATAAAGCTAGGTCATGGAAGCCCGGTCATGAAATCTCGCTCTGACAAACAAATCTGGGACATCTCGCCGCCCATCAACATGGCTTCGCCGCTGTTTCCGGGCGACACCGCGTATTCACAAATCTGGACCGCGCGCATCACACCGGATTGCCCGGTCAACATCAGCGCCATCACGCTGTCGCCGCACACCGGCGCGCACGCCGATGCGCCCTTGCATTACGGCGCCGATCAACCGGCCATTGGCCAGCTCGACCTGACGCCTTACCTGGGCCCGTGCCGCGTCATTCACGCGCTGGGCTGCGGTGCATTGGTGCACATCGAACACCTGCTACACGCTGCGCACGATGTGCCGCCTCGCGTGTTGGTGCGCACCTGCCAGACGGCACCCAGCGCCTGGTCGCCCGAGTTCTCCGCGTTCGCACCCAGCACGATCCAGTGGCTTGCGGACCGAGGCGTCACGCTGGTCGGTATCGACAGCCAATCGGTCGATCCGGCTGACAGCAAAAGCCTGGCCAGCCACCACGCCCTGCTGCGCCTGAACCTGCGTGTGCTGGAAAATCTGGTGCTGGACCACATTCCTGAAGGCGACTACGAGCTCATCGCCCTGCCCCTGAAATTGACCACCGCCGACGCTTCACCGGTGCGCGCGGTTTTGCGAGCACTCTGACTGATGGACGATGCGATGACCACCCTGACACGACACGACTGTGAGCGCCTGGACGCGCAAGACACGCTGGCCACATTGCGCCATCAATTCAGCATCCCCGACGACGTCATCTACCTCGACGGCAATTCGCTCGGCGTGTTGCCAGTGACTGCGGCCGCACGCGCCGCGCAAGTGGTCACGCAGGAGTGGGGCGTCGGCCTGATTCGCAGCTGGAACACCGCCGGCTGGATGGAACTGCCGCAGCGCATCGGCAACAAAATCGCGCGCCTGGTGGGCGCGGTCGAAGGCGAATTGGTGGTGACTGACTCTACTTCGGTGAACCTGTTCAAGGTGCTGAGTGCGGCACTGCGAATCAGTCAAGCCGACGCCCCGAAACGCGACGTGATCTTGTCTGAGCGCAGCAATTTCCCGACTGACCTTTACATCGCCGAGAGCCTGGCCAAGCAGCACGGCATGACGCTCGAACTGGTCGAGGCAGACGAAATTCCTGCGCATCTGAACGAGCGCCTCGCCGTGCTCATGCTCACCCAGGTGAATTACCGCACCGGCCGCGTTAACGACATGTCGGCGCTCACCAAGGCGGCACATCAAGCGGACGCCTTGACCGTGTGGGACCTGGCCCACAGCGCGGGGGCATTGCCGGTGGACCTGACAGGCAGTGGTGCCGACTTCGCAGTGGGCTGCGGCTACAAATACCTGAACGGCGGCCCCGGTGCGCCTGCTTTCGTGTGGGCCAACCCGCGCCATGCCGAGCGTTTTTGGCAGCCACTGGCAGGCTGGTTGGGCCACGCCGCGCCGTTCGCCTTCACCAGCGACTATCGACCGGCCGCGGGCATCAACCGCTACTTGTGCGGCACACCGCCGGTCATCTCGTTGGCGGTGCTGGAGTGCGGACTCGACACCGTGTTGGCGGCCGAACCGTTGGGCGGCATGCAAGCGCTGCGGGCCAAGTCTTTGGCGCTGACCGAAATGTTCATCGAACTGGTCGAGGCGCGCTGCAGTGCGCACGGTTTCGAGCTCGCCTCGCCCCGCGACCCGGCGCTGCGCGGAAGTCAGGTCAGCTTCGCGCGCGACATAGGCGGCTACGCCGTCATGCAAGCGCTGATTGCACGCGGCGTGATTGGCGACTTCCGCGCGCCCGACATATTGAGATTCGGTTTCACGCCGCTTTATGTGCGTTTTATCGATGTCTGGGACGCTGTCGAGCACCTGGTGCAAGTGATGCAGTCCGGCGAATGGAAACACGCACGGTTCCAAGTTCGCTCGGCAGTGACCTGACGATCCGGTGTGCCTGATGAGTGCTGAAAAAATCGTGGCCGAAGAAAGCGTGGTCGAAGAAAGCGTGGTCGAAGAAAGCGCGCAGCTCGACTTCTCGAAGGACATGAGCTATTCCGACTACCTGCACCTGGACGAGTTGCTCACGGCGCAGCACCCGCTGTCGCCTGACCACAACGAGATGCTGTTCATCGTGCAGCATCAAACCAGCGAGCTGTGGATGAAGCTCATGCGGCACGAGCTGGGCGCGGCGATACGCTGCGTGGCCCACGACGACTTGAGGGGGGCGTTCAAGATGCTCGCTCGCGTGAGCCGCATCATGGAGCAACTGGTTCATGCCTGGGATGTGCTGGCCACCATGACGCCGCCTGAGTACACGGCCATACGGCCATTCCTCAGCCGCAGCAGCGGGTTTCAGAGTTGGCAATACCGCAGCATCGAATTCATGCTGGGCAATAAAAACGCCGCCATGTTGAAGCCGCATGCCCACCGTCCTGAGGTGCTGGCGCGCGTCGATGCGGTCTACCGCGCGCCCTCGCTTTACGACGAAGCGGTGCGTTTGTTGTCGCGCCGTGGCTTGGCGGTGCCGACGTCGCACACATACCGAGACTGGACTCAGCCCTACCTTGCGAGCGAGGCGGTCGAAGCGGCGTGGTTGCAGGTCTACCGCGACCCGAAAGCGCACTGGGATTTGTATCAACTGGGCGAAGAGCTCACCGACCTGGAAGACGCCTTCCGGCTGTGGCGCTTCCGCCACGTCACCACCGTCGAGCGCGTCATCGGCTTCAAGCGAGGCACCGGCGGCACGAGCGGCGTGAGCTATTTGCGCAAGATGCTGGACGTGGTGTTCTTTCCCGAGATTTGGACGTTGAGGACGCAGCTGTAGCTCCTCGCCTCGGCATGGACTCCCTCCGCCTGGCACGGGGAAGGGGCAATACTCCGGCCCATGCCCACATCCCTGCGCAACACCCTGCTTTCCGCCCGCGACCTGGCTCTGACCGTGCTGCCGTTTTTTTTGGTGGCTGCGGTGCTTTTGTTTGTGGCCTATCAGTGGCTGGCACCGACGCCACCGAAAAAAATCGTGCTCGCTACCGGGTCGCCACAAGGCGCTTACGCTGCATTCGGCAAGCGCTACGCCGACCAGCTGCAACCCTTCGGAATCACTGTCGAACTGCGCTACACCGAGGGAGCGGCCGAGAATTTGGCGTTGCTGCGCAGCCCCGATTCAGGCGTTGACATTGCCTTCGTGCAAGGCGGTGCCGACGCGCAACTCAGCGGACGCAGCGACGATGCCCCGCTTGACGGCCTGAGTTCGTTGGGAAGTTTGTTTTACGAACCCTTGTGGTTGTTCTACCGCGAAGACGCCGCTCAACGCCTGCTCAAGGGCGCGGCCCTGAACAGCATGACGCAGCTCTCGGGTTGGAAGATCAACGTGGGGCCACCCGGCAGCGGAGTGCCCAATTTGATGCGCAAGCTGCTCGACGCCAACAACATGGCGCCCGGCGACATCAGCGCCTTGGCACAAGCCCAAACGCCTGCCGTGATGGCGCTGCTGGCCGGCGACAGCGACGCGGTGGTTTTTGCGTCAGCCCCGGAATCACTCATGGTGCAAATGTTGCTTCAGACCCCTGGCGTCAAGCTATTCAGTTTTGCGCAGGCTGAAGCGTATTCAAGGCGTTTCCCCTTCATCAGCCCTGTCACCTTGCCGCGCGGCGTGGTCGATTTGGCCAAGGACACGCCGCCCAGCGATGTGAAGCTGATTGCGCCCACGGCCACCCTGGTGGCGCGCGACACGGTGCACCCCGCGCTGATTCAACTTTTCATGCAGTCGGCTCACCAGATTCACGGTGAGGCCGGTTGGTTTCAGAAAAAAGGCGAGTTCCCCAGCGCCAGTAACACCGAGCGGCCGCTGGCCAAAGAAGCCGACCGGTTCTATCGCAACGGCACGCCACTGCTGCAACGATACTTGCCGTTTTGGTTGGCCAACTTGATCGAGCGCATGTGGCCGGTGCTGTTGTCGATTGCCGCGATCTTGATACCGCTGTCGCGCCTGCTGCCACCGCTTTATGAATTCCGCATCCGATCGCGCATCTTTCGCTGGTACGCGCAGTTGCGCGCCATTGAAACCGACGCGGGCCAACGACCCGCCAGCGAGTTGTTGACGGAGCTGAACGACATCGAAAAACGACTCGAGGGCGTGACCATCCCGCTGAGTTACGCGAACCAGCTATATGCGCTGCGTGGGCACATCAACTTGGTGCGCGAGCGGCTGCAGTCGCAGCGCACTGCGGCCGTTGGCTGAGACGGGAATTCACACACGCCGAGGGTTCAAGGCCCACAAAAAAGCCCGCGTTGGCGGGCTGTTTCGGGTGGCGTGTCGGTGGCCCGGCTTCAAGCCACGGCCTTGGCCAAAGCAGCCGCTACCAAAGCGTTCAGACCGCCCTCCACGCCGACCGATTTGTCGTGCAACTGGCGCACCAAATCAGACGGTAACTTACAGGCAAACGGCACCAGACCGGCCGCCGAATCTCGCTTGCGCTGTTCGCGCTTGTCCACCGCAGCGGCAGCGCTTTGCGTGAATCGATCTGGCACGACGGCAGTTTTCATCTTGCCGGTCAGGACCTTGCCCATGTTCTTGTCGAGGTCGCTTTTTTTCATGCTCATGGTGGCGTCTCCAAAACGTTGTTAATCCAGGATTGTGTATCGGCTGCGCGGTGGCAGGCGGCAAGGCTGCTCGCGTCGGGTTGCCGTGCGGCATGTCTGCTTTAATCGCGCCTCTCCAACCGCAGCGAAACAAAGCGATTCATGGCCATCAAAGCGACCATCTTCAAGGCGAATTTGCAGATCGCCGACATGGACCGCCATGTGTACGGCGACCACTCGCTGACCATCGCTCGCCACCCGTCCGAAACCGACGAACGCATGCTGATACGCGTGCTGGCCTTTGCGCTGAACGTGCCCGCCAGCAACGACAACGGCACGCTGGAGCTGGCCAAAAGCTTGTGGGATGTGGATGAGCCCGACCTCTGGCAAAAAGACCTCACTGGCCAAATCACGCACTGGATCGACGTCGGCCAGCCCGACGAAAAACGCCTGATGAAAGCCAGCGGCCGCGCCGGTCGCGTCAGCGTGCTCAGCTTCAGCGCCAGCACCGCCGTGTGGTGGCGCGGCATTGAGACCAAAATCACCCGTGCCCGCAATTTGACCGTGTGGCAAATAGACGCCGCTGCCAGTCAGGCGCTCAGCGAGTTGGCACAGCGCACCATGCAGCTGCAAGTGACGGTGCAAGACGGCACGCTGTGGATTGGCGACGGCAAGCACACGGTGGAAATAACGCCTAACAAGTTGTATCCGCTCTGACCAGCCATTGAATGCAGACTCAAGCCATGCCCATCCCCGTGCAACACAACACCAGTCAACGCCGTTTTGAGTGCCGCGTGGAGGGCATGCTGTGCGTGGCCGACTACCGCTTGAACGACGACGTGATGCACATGACGCACACCGAAGTGCCACCCGCCTTGGGTGGTCGCGGCATTGCCGCCGCCCTGGTTGCGGCGGCGCTGGAATACGCCCGCACTGCCCATTTGAAAGTCAACCCCGCGTGCTCTTACGTGCGCCTGTACATGCAGCGCCACCCCGAAACCCAGTCCCTGCAAGCATGATGCGAACGTCTGCATTCCTCACAGCCGCCGTATGGGGGGCACTTTGTTTTTACGCGCCAACGTCCATGTCTCAATCGCCTTCATCACCTCAATCGACCCCATCGCCCCAAACCGCCACCGCCTTCGTCGACGACCCCTTCATCTGGCTCGAAGACGTGTTGGGCGAAAAGCCCTTGGCGTGGGTGCGTGAGCGCAATGCCGACAGCAACAAAGTGCTCACGGCGCGCGCGGAATACCCGCCCATCAAAGCGCAGTTACTTGAGGTACTGAATTCGAAAGACCGCATCCCCGCCATCTCCAGGCGTGGCGACTTTGTCTACAACCTGTGGCAAGACGACAAGAACAAACGGGGGCTGTGGCGTCGCACCAGTTTGGCCGAATACCGCAAACCACAACCGGCCTGGGAAACGGTGATCGACCTCGACGCGCTGGGCCAAGCCGAGGGCGAAAACTGGGTCTGGGGGGGCGCCAGCTGTCTGGGGCCGGACTACAGGCTGTGCTTGGTGTCGCTGTCGCGGGGCGGCGCAGATGCCAAGGTGGTGCGCGAGTTCGACACCGTGGCCAAGCAGTTCATCAAAAACGGCTTCAGCGTGCCCGAGGCCAAGTCTCATATCGACTGGATAGACGCCAACACCGTTTACGTGGGCACCGATTTCGGCCCCGGCTCGCTGACCACCTCTGGCTATCCGCGCGTCATCAAACGATGGAAACGCGGCACGCCTTTGACGGACGCCGTCACGGTGTTCGAAGGCTTGGCCACCGATGTCGCAGCCAACGCAAGCGTCGACAGCACACCTGGTTTTGAGCGCACCTGGTTCAGTCGTTCGCCCGATTTTTTCACCAGCAAGGTGTCTCTGCTCCAAGGCGACAAACTGGTGCCGCTGGACGTGCCGGACGACGCCGGCATCAGCTTCATGCGCGACAAATTGCTGCTTCGTTTGCGCAGCGATTTGAAAGTGGGCGACACCGTGTTTGCCTCGGGCTCGTTGCTGCAAACCGACGCCGCGGCTTACCTGCGCGGCGAGCGCCATTTGAAGGCGGTATTTACCCCCACCGCCACGCGTTCGCTCAGCAGCTACACCGCCACACGAGACCACCTCATCATCAACGTGCTGGACAACGTGGTCAGCAAATTGGAGCTGTGGCACAAGGTGAACGGTGATTATTTTCAGCGCGACATCGCGGCCCCCGGCAGCAAAGGCGCGCTCGGTACCCTGAGCGTGAGCAGCCTGCACGACCCCGAGGTTTTGAATGACCCGCTGGGTGACAGCTTCCTGGTCACGTACACCGACTTCCTCACGCCTGAGACTTTGTATTTGGGCAATACCAAAACGGTGGCGTACGAGGCTTTGAAATCGCGCCCCGCGCAGTTCAACGCCCAAGGCATGCGCGCCGAGCAGCGCTTTGCCACCTCCAAAGACGGCACCCGCGTGCCCTACTTCGTGGTGTGGCCGCAAGGCGCCAAAGCCGACGGCAACAACCCGACCTTGCTCTACGGCTACGGAGGGTTTGAGATCTCGCTGAACCCGTCCTACTCCGCTGCTTTCGGCCGCGCCTGGGCGCTGCGCGGCGGCGTGCGCGTGGTCGCCAACATCCGCGGCGGCGGCGAATTTGGCCCCAACTGGCACCAGGCCGCCATCAAACAAAACAAGCAGCGCAGTTACGACGATTTCCTCGCCGTGGCCGAAGACTTGATTGCTAAAAAAATCACCACCCCCAAACAGCTCGGCATCATGGGTGGCAGCAACGGCGGGCTGTTGGTGGGTGCGGCTTTCACACAGCGCCCCGAGTTGTTCAACGCCGTCGTGTGCCAGGTCCCATTGCTCGACATGAAGCGTTTCAACCAGTTGCTGGCTGGTGCGTCATGGATGGGCGAATACGGCAACCCCGACTTGCCTGCCGAGTGGGCCTACATCAGCCAGTACAGCCCCTATCAAAACTTGAAGCTGGGCGTGAAATACCCGAAGGCGCTGTTCACCACCAGCACCCGAGATGACCGCGTTCACCCCGCACACGCCCGAAAAATGGTGGCCCGCATGCAAGCCCAAGGGCATGAGGTTTTGTACTACGAGAACATCGAAGGCGGCCACGGCGGCGCGGCCGACAACGATCAGCGTGCGCATTTGCTGGCGATGGAATTCGCCTACTTGTGGCAGCAGTTGGGGAAGTGACGCGTGAACGCCTTCATGAAAGTCAGCCTCCAAACTGATCCCGACGGTTTTGCGCGTTTTCATGAGTCGGCGCTGCCCTTGAACGAAGGTTCAGCAAAGGCGGCCTTGTCGCCTTTGCAGCCCAGCGGCGGCATGCAGCTGCGGCGCAGTCCGGTGGGGTTTCGCAGTGAATTTCACTGCACCGAAACACCGCAGTGGGTGTTCATCTTGCGTGGTGTCATGGAGATCGGTTTGCAAGACGGCAGCTCGCGCTTGTTCCAGCCGGGTCAGCATTTTTTCTCGGCCGACACCTTGCCTGCGGCTGCGGTGTTTGATGCCCAGGTGCACGGACACTGGAGCCGGCAGGTGGGTGATGAGCCCCTGGAAACCGTGTTCGTGCGGACTTGAAAATCTGCTCCTTCAGCCGTCGACTTGCCCTTCGACTTCGCGCTGCGTCAGCAGCAAACGCAGATCGAATTCGTACTGGTGGTAATCGGGTTCCATGTGGGCGCAGAGTTGATAAAAGGCTTTGTCGTGCTCGCGCTCTTTGATGTGGGCGAGCTCATGCACCACGATCATTTTCAAAAACTCGGGCGGCACGTCTTTGAACAAACTGGACACCCGAATTTCGCGTTTGGCTTTGAGGTTGCCGCCCTGAACGCGCGACACCGTGGTGTGTGTGCCCAGGGCGTGTTGCAGCACGCGCAAGCGGTTGTCAAAAGCCACCTTGCTCAGCGGCGCGGCGCTGCGCATGAAGCGCTGCTTCAAGGCCATGGTGTATTCGTAGAGCGCGCGGTCGGTGCGGGTGTCGTGGCTGTGCGGATATTTGTTGCGCAAGTGTTCGCCGAGCTTGTTCGCGGTGATGAGATTGCGCACGCGAGTCAGCGTTTCTTCTGAGTAACCGGCAAGGTATTTCAAGGTCTGCATAAATGGCTTCTAGACAAGCGGCTCGTTGATACTGACAAGCTTATCGAGCCCGACAAAATGAAAACCTCTGCACAACAAGCCATCGCTGAAACGCAAGCCTGGATCACGCATGCCGTGGTGGGCTTGAACCTGTGCCCTTTTGCCCGCGCGGTGCAGGTGAAGAATCAAATTCGCTGCGTGGTCAGCGAGGCCACGCACATCGACGCGTTGATGGCGCAGTTGTGCGAAGAGATGCACTTCCTGGCCGAGGCCGACCCCGCCAAAGTCGAAACCACCCTGTTGATCCATCCGAACGTGCTCGCCGACTTCCTCGACTTCAATGACTTTCTGGAATTGGCCGATGCCGCGCTGGAAGAGCTGGACTACGACGGCGTGCTGCAAGTCGCGCCCTTTCATCCGCAGTTTCAATTCGACGGCACCCACGCCGACGACCTCACCAACGCCACCAACCGCGCGCCCTACCCCACGCTGCATCTGCTGCGCGAAGACAGCGTGGCGCGCGCGGTGGAGGCATTTCCCAACGCAGAAGCGATCTTCGAGACCAACATCGCCACGTTAGAAAACTTGGGTGCAGCCGGTTGGGCCGATCTGCAGCGCCAAATCAAACAAGCTGGCATCAAACAGAGCGCAGCAACTCCTTGATCTGTTGTAACGCGGCGGGGTCTTCCATGGTCGTCAAGTCACCCGGATCGCGCTGCTCGCACACCGCCTGAATCGCACGGCGCAGCATCTTGCCCGAGCGTGTTTTGGGCAGGGCGTTGACGAAGAACACGCGCGCGGGTCGAGCCACCGCGCCCAGCGAGGTGTCCACCACTTTCATGATGTCGCCCTCCAGTTTCATGGCGTTGGTCGGCACGTCCAAGCCGTTCGCGTCTTTGGCCACCACGAAGGCCATGGCCACCTGGCCCTTCAATGAATCCGCCACGCCCACCACCGCCACTTCCGCGACGTTGGCGTGGCTTGAGATGCTTTCTTCAATTTCGCGCGTGCCCAGCCGGTGACCCGCCACATTGATCACATCGTCGGTGCGGCCGAGGATGTAGTAGTAGCCGTCTTCGTCGCGGATGGCCCAATCGAAGGTGTTGTAGACCTGTTGACTCGGGATGGAGTCCCAGTAAGTTTTGACGAAACGCGCGTCGTCG
>Ga0123336_10001889_pt1 | contig 18692 bp, 12 predicted proteins | sample SSSSmetaG_FD_96466 | JGI IMG/M metagenome (GOLD analysis project Ga0123336, IMG submission 96466) | Glacier valley bacterial and archeal communities from Borup Fiord, Nunavut, Canada, to study Microbial Dark Matter (Phase II) - ​SSSS metaG | ecosystem: Environmental > Aquatic > Freshwater > Ice... | reverse complement strand
GAATACCTCAACGCCTGCCGCGAAATCGATATCAAGATGGCCCAGGGCGCCAAGCCCGGCGAAGGCGGCCAGCTGCCCGGCTTCAAAGTCACTGGCCTCATCGCCAAACTCCGCCACTCCACCCCCGGCGTGACGCTCATCAGCCCGCCCCCGCACCACGACATCTATTCCATCGAGGATCTGGCCCAGCTCATCTACGACCTGAAGCAGATCAACCCGGACGCCACCGTCTGCGTGAAGCTCGTGGCCCGCTCAGGCATCGGCACCATCGCCGCTGGTGTCGCCAAAGCAAAAGCCGACGCCATCCTAATTAGCGGCCATGTCGGCGGCACCGGCGCCAGCCCGCAAACATCCGTGAAATACGCCGGCCTGCCCTGGGAAATGGGCCTGTCCGAAGCGCACCAGGTGCTGATGCTGAACCGACTACGCCACCGCGTGAAACTGCGCGCTGACGGCGGCATCAAAACCGGCCGAGACGTTATCATCGCCGCCATGTTGGGCGCTGAAGAATTCGGCATCGGCACCGCTAGCCTCGTCGCCATGGGCTGCATCATGGTCCGCCAATGCCACTCCAACACCTGCCCCGTCGGCGTCTGCACCCAGGACGAAGAACTCCGCAAAAAATTCGAGGGCTCACCCGAAAAGGTGATCAACCTGTTCAGCTTCATCGCCGAAGACGTGCGCGGCATCCTCGCCGAACTCGGTTTTGCCAAACTGGAAGACATCATCGGCCGCAGCGATCTTCTCGCTCAGGTCAGCCGCGGTTCCGACCTGCTCGACGACCTGGACCTCAACCCCATTCTCGCGCAGGCCGATGCCGGTCCGCACGCGAAATTCTGCACCCGCGAGGGCCGCAACGAGGTGCCGGAAACGCTGGATGCGCAAATGATCCAGGACGCGCGCGCCGTGTTCGACCGCGGCGAAAAAATGCAGCTGCAGTACGGCATCCGCAACACCCACCGCGCCATCGGCACCAAGCTCAGCTCCCGCATCGTCCGCCAGTTCGGAATGACAGGCCTCGCCCCTGGCCACATCACCGCCCGCCTGCGCGGCAGCGCCGGCCAATCCCTCGGCGCCTTTGCGGTGCAAGGCCTGCGCATCGAAGTCATGGGAGACGCCAACGACTATGTCGGCAAGGGTCTCTCGGGTGCAACCATCGTCGTCCGTCCGTCGCCCAGCTCCACCTTGCTTAGCCAGAACAACACCATCATCGGCAACACCTGCCTATATGGCGCCACGTCCGGCAAACTCTTCGCCGCCGGCCAGGCCGGCGAACGCTTCGCCGTCCGCAACTCAGGCGCGCTCGGTATTGTCGAAGGCTGCGGCAGCAACGCTTGCGAGTACATGACAGGCGGCACCGTCATCGTCCTCGGCGAGGTCGGCGACAATTTCGGCGCCGGCTTCACCGGCGGCATGGCTTTCGTCTACGACCCAGCCGCCACCTTCGGACTCCGCGTGAACCCAGACACCCTCACCTGGTCCCGCCTCGCCTCAGCCCACTGGGAAAACACGCTGAAAACCCTGATCGAAGAATATGCACGCGAGACGAACAGCCGGTATGCGCTGATGCTACGGCATGATTGGGATCAGGAACGTGGGCATTTCTGGCAGGTGGTGCCGAAGGAATATGCCAAGTATCTCGCAGAGCCGGTTACAGATACGCAGGCTAGGAGGGCGTAAGGAAGGCCTTCTTTTTTGCAAAAAAGAAGGCCTTCCTTCCCTGCCTCACTCCGCCGCCACCGCCGTCCTGGCCACCCGCCGATCCTTCAACTCCGCCGCCACCAGAAACGCCAATTCCAAAGACTGCTCCGCATTCAACCGCGGATCGCAAAACGTCTCATAGCGTTGCCCAAGATCGGCCTCCGTCAACCGATGCGCGCCGCCCACGCATTCCGTCACTGGCTGGCCCGTCATCTCCACGTGCACGCCGCCGGGCCGAACACCCGCTTCCCCGAACACGTCGAAGAAACCGCGCATCTCGGCCAGAATGCTCTCGAAATTGCGGGTTTTCACCCCGCCGGATGTGCTGACGGTGTTGCCGTGCATCGGGTCGCACAGCCAGGTGATGCGGCGGCCCTGGCGCTGCACGGCGCGCAGCAGAGGCGCCAGATGCGTGCGCACCCGCTCGGCTCCCATGCGGCTGATCAGCGTCAGCCGGCCCGGCTCATCGGCCGGGTGCAGGATGTCGATCAGCCGCAGCAGATCGTCGGCCGGTGTGGTCGGCCCCACCTTGATGCCGATCGGATTGCGCACGCCGCGCAGGAATTCCACATGCGCGCCATCGGTCTGCCGGGTGCGGTCGCCGATCCACAGGAAATTGGCCGAACAGCCATACCAGTCCCCGGTGGTGCTATCGATCCGCGTCAGCGCCTGTTCGTAGGGCAGCAACAGGCACTCATGGCTCGTGTAGAACTCGGTCTCGCGTATCTGCGTCGTATTCTGGCTGCCGATGCCACAGGCGGCCATGAAGCCCAGCGTCTCGTCGATCCGCGTGGCCAGATCCTGATACCGCGCAGCCAGCGGTGAGCGTGCCACGAAGTCCAGGTTCCAACGATGCACTTGGTGCAGATCGGCATAGCCGCCGCTGGCAAAGGCGCGCAGCAGGTTCATCCGTCCGGCGGACTGGAAATACGCCGTCTCCATCCGCAGCGGGTCCGGAATCCGCGCCTGCACCGTCGGCTCGGGCGCGTTGATGATGTCACCGCGATAGCTGGGCAGCGTCACGCCATCGATGGTTTCCGTATCGGAGGAGCGTGGCTTGGCAAACTGACCCGCCATCCGCCCGATCTTCACCACAGGCACGGTCGCCCCGAACGTCAGCACCACAGCCATCTGCAGCAGTACACGGAAGGTGTCGCGGACCGAATTCGCACTGAAATCGGCAAACGACTCAGCGCAATCGCCACCCTGCAGCACAAACGCCTTGCCATCCGCGGCCATTGCCAGCGCGTCCTTCAACCGGCGCGCCTCGCCGGCAAACACCAGCGGCGGATAGGTGGCCAGCCGCGCCTCGGTCACGGCCAGGGCGGCTGCGTCCGGGTAGGCGGGGGCTTGGCGGATGGGGTGGCTGCGCCAGGTGGAGGGCGTCCAGCTTTGGGCTTGCATAGTTGCGGTTCCTGCGGCTTCTGGTTTCGTAAGATTCGCGCGCCAGGATAGCAAGCGGATGTCTTCAACCCTGCCCCGCGCGGAGCCTGTATCTTGTTCGACCTGTTGATCATTGGCGGCGGCATCAACGGCGCCGGCATAGCACGGGACGCCGCCGGCCGCGGCCTGTTCGTATGCCTGGTGGAACAGGACGATCTGGCCAGCCACACCAGTGCGGCCAGCACCAAGCTGATACATGGCGGCTTGCGCTATCTGGAATATTATGAATTCCGCCTGGTGCGCGAGGCCTTGGCGGAGCGCGAACGGCTGTTGCGGATCGCGCCGCACATCGTCTGGCCGATGCGGTTCGTGCTCCCCCTGGGCGCAGCCGGCATGCGGCCGGCCTGGCTGATCCGGCTGGGGCTGTTCCTGTATGACCACATTGGAGGCCGCCGGACCCTACCCGGCACACAGAGCGTCGCGCTGGATGGCACCGCGCTGGGCGCTGGCCTGCGGCCGGAGGCCAAGCGGGCCTTCGCCTATTCGGATTGCTGGGTGGAGGATAGCCGGCTGGTGGTGCTGAACGCGATGGATGCCGCCGAGCGCGGCGCCAGCGTGCGCACGCGCACCCGGCTGATCTCCGCCAGGCGGCAGGATGGCGTGTGGCGGGCTGTGCTGCAGGATTGTGCGGATGGGACAGAGGAAATTGTGACCGCCCGCATGGTGGTGAACGCAGCCGGGCCGTGGGTGGCCGATGTGCTGGCGCACGTTCTGGGACGAAACGGCGGGTCCAAGACGCGGCTGGTGAAGGGCAGCCATATTGTCGTTCCGCGGCTGTATGACGGGGATCATGCCTATCTGCTTCAGAATACCGATGGGCGCGTGGTGTTCGTGATCCCGTATGAGGGAGATTTTTCGCTGATCGGGACAACCGACACGCCTTGGACCGGGGATGCCGGCAAGGTTGCCATTTCCGCCGACGAGACCGCGTATCTTTGCCAGGCGGCTTCGCGCTGGATGGCGAAGCCGGTGGCGCCGGCGGATGTGGTTTGGAGCTACGCCGGCGTACGGCCGTTGCATGATGACGGCGCAGAAAGTGCCTCCGCAGTGACGCGGGATTATGTGCTGGAGCTGGATGCGCCGGATGGCGAGGCCCCTGCCCTGTCCGTCTTCGGCGGCAAGATCACCACGTATCGGCGCCTTGCAGAAGCAGCGCTTGCGAAGCTGGGTGTGGCCAAACCCGGCTGGACCGGCCAAGCGGCTTTGCCAGGTGGCGATTTTCCGGGCGGTGATTTCGAACAATTCGTGCTGGACTTGACCGCTTCCTACCCGTTCATGCCCGCTGCTTTGGCCAGGCGCCTGGCGCGAGCCTATGGCACACGCGCGACGGCGATGCTGGGGCAGGCGACATGCCTTGAGGATCTCGGGGAAGATGCTGGCGGCGGATTGACGCAAGCCGAAGTCGATTATCTTCGCGAGAACGAGTTTGCCAGGACAGCGGAAGACGTGCTGTGGCGGCGATCCAAGCTGGGGCTGCATGTGCCGCCGGAAACCGCTTCGCGTGTTGCGAAGATGATGTGTGCTGCATGAAGGATTTCATCGGCGCTATCGATCAGGGAACCACCAGCACGCGCTTCATGGTGTTCGACCGTGCAGGCCGCGTCGTCTCCATGGCGCAAAAGGAACATGCGCAACACACACCGCGCCCTGGTTGGGTGGAACATGACCCGGCCGAGATTCTACGCAACACGCGGGAGACGGCGGCAGAAGCATTGATCCGCGCGAATATCGGCGCAGATCAGCTTCAGGCCGTGGGCATCACCAACCAGCGCGAGACGACGCTGCTGTGGGACAGGCGCACCGGATACGCCCTGCACAATGCGCTGGTGTGGCAGGACACGCGGGTGGATCAATTGGTGGCGGCCTATAGTCTGGAAGGCGGCAAGGAGCGTTTTCAAGCGCAAACCGGCTTGCCGCTGGCAAGCTATTTTTCCGCGCTGAAATTGCAATGGCTGCTGGATAATGTACCCGGTGCGCGCGCGATGGCAGAGAATGGCGACGCGCTGTTCGGCACGGTGGATTGCTGGCTCGCATGGAATTTGTGCGGCGTGCATGCGACGGACGTGACGAATGCAAGCCGCACGCAGCTGATGGATCTGGCGACGCTGGATTGGTCGCCTGCATTGCTGAAGGCGTTCCGTATTCCTCGCGCATGTCTGCCGGCTATCGGGTCGTCGTCACGGGTGGTGGGCGCGGTGATGCTGGGGGCGGAATTGTCGGGCGTGCAGATCGGGGCGTTGATCGGCGATCAGCAGGCGGCCCTAGTTGGTCAGGTCTGCTTTGCGCCCGGCGCCGCAAAGAACACTTACGGGACTGGAAATTTTCTTCTGATGAACACGGGATCGGTACCGGTGGTGTCCACTTGCGGGTTGATAACAACGGTGGCGTATAAGATGGGCGATGCACCGGCCGCCTATGCGCTCGAAGGATCCATCGCCATCACCGGCGCGCTGGTGCAATGGTTGCGCGACAATCTCGGCATCGTGGGGAGCGCTGGGGAATTGGACACTTTGGCAGCCAGTGTAGAAGATAATGGCGGCGTCTACATAGTGCCGGCCTTCAGCGGCTTGTATGCGCCGTATTGGCGGGAGGATGCACGCGGGCTGATCACCGGCCTGACGCGCTATGCCAACCGCGCGCATATCTGTCGCGCAGCGCTGGAGGCCGCCGCCTATCAGACACTCGACGTTTGGAATGCCATGGCTACAGATTCGGGCATCGCACAAAAAGCGCTGCGGGTCGATGGCGGAATGGTACGCAGCGAACCACTAATGCAATTTCAAGCGGACATCCTCCAAACCGATGTGGTCCGTCCACTGATCTCGGAGACAACAGCCTTAGGCGCAGCCTATGCAGCCGGCCTCGCAACTGGTTTCTGGGCCAGCGAGGACGAGTTGGTCGCACAATGGCAGGTCGACCGGACCTGGTCCCCAAGGATGGCACCGGACCAGAGTGCGGCACTTCTGATTGGTTGGCACAATGCAATTGAACGTACAATGCTCAAGGTCGGCGGAACGGACGATTTAGCTCGATGAACACCTGGGGGCCCGACGGAATGGATAGCGAGCGAGTATCTCTGTTTGGGGACTTCAAACCACGGTCTGACACCTTCCATATAGCGGGATCAAACCTTTCACTCTATCGGAAATGGATCAGGGCGTCTGATATCGGGGCAGCAGAGCTGGACAGGTTCGGCATATCAATACACGGCACTGCGCGCCTGGAGCAGGATAGCGTTTGCGTTATCGGATCAGGCCGGGAGGTCGATGAGTTTGCGTTGACAATCACGGACGACTTAGCAATCCGGGAAAGCTGGGAACTTATTCGACGTTGTGAAAGTCTCGTAACGCAAACAGGTCTACCGACCGGGGAACTGCGGTTCCGAGAATATATCTTCGAGGTCCTCGACAAGGCACCTCCAACTGCTACCTTATTTGTCGATAAAGGGCACTGGGCAATTGAATGTGAAATTGCGACAATCGTTCTAGCTTCACTTGAGGTCGACCTGCTAGCGAAACGTGATCTCGTTGTGTTGATCGGAATCGAATGGGTCGCTGGTTTGCTTCGTTATAACTACGAGGGAAGCGGGTCTCGAACATGGGGCCTTTTCACCCTCCCAGAATGCCAGCAGCCTGAGCCACTGCGTGGCCACATCACTTCAGTCATGTGGCGCGTTGAGAAAAGTTCGTAATGATGGGTCACGTGATCTCGGCCTGAAGGGGACTACAAGCCAGGAGGCGATTTCAGCTGGGTCTATCCGATTTGGCAGGTTGCGCACCAATACAGGGTGCGGCCACCCAACGCTTCCGACAGCACATCATTACCGCAGATGTGGCAAGGCCGCCCGGCCCTATGCGCCACGTAGTTCATGTCGTCCCTGCGCAGCGCGCCGCTTTGACGTGATCTGTCGGCTTTTTCCGTAGTAAGGATGCGGCCTGTCTTCACGCCGTCCTTTAGCAGTTTGCTCAGATCGACCCACATGGCCTGCCAGACGGGTTCTGTAATGGCTCGACCGGGTTGATGCGGCTCCAATCTTGCCCGGAACAATAGCTCAGCGCGATAGATGTTCCCAATGCCGGCCACGATATCCTGCCGCATCAGCAGCAGGGCGATGGATGTCCGGGATGCGTGAAACTTGCTGAAGGCCTTGTCTGGATCGCTGTCTTTCCGAAGCGGATCCTCGCCGAGCCGCTGCATCGCCAGGGATTTCTCAGATGTGCTGAGCACCTCGCAGGCGGTGGGGCCGCTCAAATCCGCGACGTGTAGCCCCGTTAGGAGGCGCAATCGGACGGCGCCCCTCGGCTCAGGCGGGAAGGTTTGTTCTTGCTCCGCCGGGCCGCGGCGGCGGCGGCCTATCTTCTCCAGCCCATCACCCGCGAAGCGCCACATGCCATACAGACCGAGATGAACGCGAAGCCAGATCGCGCCCGAGAATAGCATGAACATCTGTTTGCCATGGGCCTCGGCGCGGACCAATTTGTGTCCGTCCAGCAGGGCGGCGCCATCCACAAAGCGACCCTGGGGTGAGCTTGCATCCATGTGCTTGCCGGCGAACTGGTCGTTGAAGGCTTGTGCCAGCCGGTGAACCGTGTGCCCTTCGGGCACTACTCGGCAGCCGCCGCGATGCCGGATACCCGTGTGCGCGTCCGCAACGTTACCCACTCCTCTGCGGAGGTGGGATGTATCCCGATGGTGCGATCGAAATCGGCCTTGGTGGCGCCGGCGGTCATGGCCACGCCAATCGCCTGCATCATTTCGGCAGCATCATCGCCCAGCATGTGGGCGCCGACCACACGCTGGCTTGCCTGGTCCACGACAAGCTTCATCGTCGTGCGGCGCATGCGTCCGGTGATGGTGTGCCGCATGGGCAGGAATTTCGCGATATAGACATCCACCGGCCCCTGTTCCGCGGCCTGCTCTTCCGACAATCCGCACGTACCGATCGGCGGCATCGAGAACACCGCGGTCGGGATCGCATCGAACGACCAGCTTCGTATGTGTTTGCCGAACAGGCGGTCCGCCAGGTGATGGCCCTCGGCGATTGCGACCGGTGTGAGGTTCATCTTGTTCGACACGTCGCCGATTGCAAAAATATGCGGCTGATTCGTGGCACTTTGCGCATCCACGATCACCGAGCCGTTTGCCGCCAGGGACACGCCTGCCTGTTCCAGCGCCAGGTTTTTGGTGTTTGGCACCCGGCCCACTGCGAAAAACACCAGGTCGCTGTCGAAGCTGCGTCCGTCGGTCAGATGCAGCCGCTTGCAGCCATCAGGCAGCAATTCCAGCCGATGCAGCAGCACGCTGGGATGAAGCTTGATGCCCTGGCCCTCCAGCGCCTCGACCAGCGACTCGCGGATATCGTGGTCGAAGCCGCGCAATGGCATGCGCTGGCGATACAGCAGATCCACTTCGGCACCAAGGCCGCGGAAGATGCCGGCGAATTCAACGCCGATATAGCCGCCGCCGACGAGTGTCACGCGCCGCGGTCGCTCAGCGAGGTGGAAGGCCTGATCGGACACGATGCCGTGCTCGGCGCCTTCGATATCGGGCCAGCTGGGATGGCCGCCGACGGCAATCACGATGCGCTCCGCGGTGACCGTGCGATCGCCGATCCGCAATGTATGTGCATCGATGAAGACTGCGCGTCCGAACAGCCAAGCGACACCTGAGTTTTCGAGCAGCCTGACGTAGATCCCATTCAGCCGCTTGATTTCGGCATCCTTGGCCGCCATCAGCGCCGCCCAATCATGCTCCCCCGGCTGCGTGTTCCAGCCGAACCCATGACTGTCCTGCGTCCAGGCCGCGTATTCCGCTGCCTGCACCATCAGCTTTTTCGGCACGCACCCGACATTGACGCAGGTGCCCCCCCAATATTGCTCCTCCGCGATGGCGACGCGCGCGCCATGCATGGCCGCGATCCGGGCGCAGCGGACACCGCCGGAGCCGCCGCCGATGACGAAGAGGTCGTAATCCATGTGCGATATCCTGAAAGTCGATCCATCGTGCGACGAAGGATCGGAAGCCTGTTCCTTGGGTGAGAGTCCGTAGATGAACGTTTAGCGGTATTGGTCCGCACTGACAGCGATCTGCAATTTGCCGGTGAGCGCAGGCGGCTCCTCCGTTTCGAAATTCTCGCTCATCAGATGCTCGGGTGATCGGGCCAGCTGACCGACGCAAAATTCACCAAACCAGACCAACGCGCGGTTCAATCGATCCCGCCCAGGCACAGATACTTGATCTCCAGATAGTCCTCGATCCCGTATTTGGAACCTTCCCGGCCGAGACCGGATGATTTCACACCGCCGAACGGCGCCAGTTCGGTCGAGATGATGCCCTCGTTGATGCCGATGATGCCTGCCTCGATCTGTTCGGCAACACGAAAGATGCGGCCAACATCGCGCGCGTAGAAATAGGCGGCCAAACCGAACTCGGTGTCGTTTGCCATCTCGACAGCCTCGGATTCCGTCTGGAACCGGAACAGCGGCGCTACTGGGCCGAAGGTTTCATCGCGGAAGATGTCCGCTGAGCGCGGCACGTCGCCCAGGATTGTCGGCTCGTAGAAATTGCCGCCCAACGCGTGGCGCTTGCCGCCGGTGATCACCCGCGCCCCTTTGGCCAACGCGTCTGCCACGTGCGCTTCCACCTTGGCAAGCGCGTCGCCATTGATCAGCGGGCCCTGGGTAATCCCCTCGTCCATGCCATTGCCGACTTTTAGCGCCTCGACTGCTTTTATCAGTTTTTTAACGAATGCATCGTAGATTCCGTCCTGTACCAGCAGCCGGTTTGCGCAAACGCAGGTCTGTCCGGTGTTGCGGTATTTGCTGGCGATGGCACCCTTGACGGCTTCGTCCAAATCCGCGTCGTCGAACACGATGAAGGGAGCGTTGCCACCGAGTTCCATGCTGGTTTTCTTGATCGTCGGCGCGCATTGCGCCAGCAGTTTGGCACCCACGCCGGTGCTGCCCGTAAAAGTAAGTTTGCGGACCATCGGATTGCTTGTCAGTTCCTCCCCTATGCCGGTGGCGGGGCCTGTCAGGATGTTGCACAGGCCTGCTGGCAGGCCAGCCCGCTCGGCGAGCACGCCGAGGGCGAGGGCGGAGAATGGGGTTTGGGTTGCCGGGCGAAGCACGCCTGCGCAGCCAGCGGCCCAACCCGGGCCAGCCTTGCGGGTAATCATGGCGGTCGGGAAATTCCACGGCGTGATGGCGCCGAAGACTCCAATCGGCTCTTTCTGCACGATGATACGGCGGCCTGGGAGGTGCTGGGGGATGGTGTCGCCGTAGATGCGCTTGCCCTCTTCGGCAAAAAACTCGATGAAGCTGGCGGCATAGGCGATCTCGCCGCGGGCTTCGGCCAGCGGTTTGCCTTGCTCTGCGGTCAGGATCACCGCCAGGTCTTCCTGGTTCTGCATCATCAGGTCGAACAGCCGTCGCAACGGCTTCTGGCGCTCCTTGGCGGTCAGCTTCCGCCAGGATTTCTGCGCATGGAAGGCGGCCTCGATGGCGCGGCGCGTCTCCGCCTGGCCGCAAACCGGGACCTCGCCCACCAGCTCGCCATTGGCCGGGTTGCGGACGGGCGCCGTCTTGCCGCTATCAGCCTGCACCCACACACCGCCGATCAAATTCGCCTGCCGCAGCAGGTCAGGATCGGCCAGTTTGAGGGGGGAGGTCGGGTTCAGCATGGTCGGCTCCTGTGGGTCGCGCTTCCTCAGATAGGTGCAACTCGGAGGTTAAGGAATGGGCTTTCCGTCGGCCGCTGCGTCACCGTGCACGCCGGTCAGATAGAGGGTCACCCGGCCCAAAATCTTGTTCTCGAAGGCGACGCGCACCGGCACCGGCGGCGCGCCGGGCAGCATTGCGGCCAGCCAGGCCGTGCCATAGCGGGGCTTGCGCAGATCGTCCTCGTTTTCGTTGTTGACGAAGCCGGCGAGTTGCCGGCCCTCGAAGTCACAGCGCAGAGTCGGCCCCTGGAAGATAGAGCGCTCCGTCTCCGGCAGAGTCTCCTCCCCCGCGGAATGCGAGGTCTGAGTCGCGAGCCTGCGGCCGTCGAAGGTTGTGACGGTGCCGTCACAGCCGCCAGACACCGCAACATTGCGGATGAGCAAGGCAACGGCGCTGAGCGTGTCGATCGTATGCAGCGTCTGGGCGGAGGGCACCGGCGACCGTTCCTTTTCCACTGGCGGCGACAGGGCCTGGATGACCGGATTCCCCCCCTGGTAGACGATGCGCGTCAGCCTGTCCGTCCCGCGAAGATGGCCTGAGCCGTCGAACTCCGCTGGCATCGCCTGATTGGCCTCGAACGTGCCGCGGACCTGGCTGTCGTTGTCGCTGTGCACGACCATGCCGACCATGCCGGCCGTGTGAAACGTGACGTGGGCCGTGTAGCTGGTGGGCGCCAGAGCCAATGTTGCGGCCAGCTTGAGCACTGTAAACCCGTGCGAATAGCCAGTATATTCAACGCTGAACGTGCCGGCGGAATTGCCCAGGCCGCCGGCTGCGGCGGGTGTGGCAAGCAGAAGCGACGCGGCAAATGGGATCAAGCGCATGGGCGTACTGTGCGGGTTCGGCAAAATTGCCGCAACCCGGCGTCTTTAACGCTGGGGTAATGTGCCCGGCGTAACGTTTGGCCATCTCGTGTCCGGAGGCCCCATGTTCCGCCCCATTCCTGCCCAGGCCGCCGCAAGCATGCCGAACATAGCACCACCGGCGGACCGTCACCTTCAGCGTATCGAGTGGGTGCTGGCCGGGCTGACGCTGACGGTTGCGACCATCCTCTGCATCGGGCTGAGAATTGCGTTGCCGGCCATGGGCGGGATGTCCATGTTGAAGATCGGGTCATGCGCCATGCTGATCATCGCGTTGCCGGGCATGTGGATCGTGGAGCAGGTGGCCGCGATGCCGCTCAGTTCCACCGCAAATCTATGGGCCGCGGTGCAGCAACTCGTTCTGCATGGGTCTGCCCCGCAGGCCGTTGCCCGGCCGGATATCGAGGCACCTCCCCATGCCCTTGCCGCCCTGATGGCGGATGTAATCCTGCAACTGCGCCGGCTGCAGAACGGCCGGCTTCAGGGCCGGGACGCAGCGCGTTCAACGAACGTGAAGCTACAGGCCGGGCGCGACCAGGCCCGGCAGCTTGCGCTGGCCTTGCGATCTGATGGCGCTTCGTTGGCCGATGCTGCTTCGGGGATCATGCTGGCATCAAGCCGGATCGCCGAAGACACCTCGGCGACCCTGTCGCACGCCAACGATACAGAACGCGATGTCAGCGCGGCGATCGAGCGGGCCACGGGGCTGGCGGCCTCGATGCGCGCGACCACGGTCGAAATAGGCCGCATGACCCGCACCGCGATCTCAGCGTCTGACGCTGCGCTGGGCGCCCAACGCAGCGTGGCAGCTTTGGACGGCCGCAGTGAAGTGCTGGCGCAAACCGCCGATCACGTGCGCCGCGCGCTGCAGACCGCGGCCAAATGCGGACAGGCCTTCAGCCTGGCCGGCGCGAAACAGGGCGAAGACGGGCGCGCCGTCGCCGATCTCGCTGCGGAATTGCAGCAGATGGCAGCCGCGACGGAGCAGACGTTGTCGACAATGCAGCTTACCCTGACCGAATTGCGCGTGGAGACAGGGGAGGCAAGCCGGCGCATGATCGAGCTTTCCGATCTGATACAGGCGCAGCACGTGTTGGGTCAGTCGATCGCGCAATCCATCGATCACCAGAGCAGCGACATAGGGGCAATGCTCCACCACCTCTCTGGCGCACATGCCGGCTTCGCGACCCTGCGCGCGGGAGTGGACGCCGTAACCCGCAGCAGCACAACACGGCTGTCGGGCGCCGAGGCCTTGCGCGGCGCTGCGAACAGGCTGCCCGAACATGCGGAGGCGATTTCCAACATCCTGCGGGGTATTCCTGACTTTGTGCCGCCTGTGGATTTCTGAAAAAGAAGGAAGCAGTCCTTTTTTGAAAAAAAGGACCAAAAAACTTTTCTCCGTTTAGGCCGCGACAGCCAAACAAAAGTTTTTTGCTTCTTTTTTGCAAAAAAGAAGGCCTTTGTTCCTTCCCAAGTGTCGATCAACCAACGCCTCGCACCTAGTCCGCCGCCCCCACGACCCGCCCCCCCAGCATCGGCCCAGGCACCCCCGTGGTCCCCGGAAAACTCAACGCCAGCCCCCGAACCACACGTGCCGCCAAAAACCCAAAACACTGCGCTTCCAGCGCGTCCCCGTCCCAGCCCAAATCCTCCACCGGCGCCACGGGCGCCCCCATCGCCGCCCTCAGCGCCACCATGATCGCAGGATTATGCCGCCCACCGCCCGCCACCAGCACGCGAAGCGGCCGCTCCGGCAGCCGGCAAGCAGCGATCGCCCGCGCTGTGAACGCCGCCAAAGTCGCCGCCCCATCTTCCGTCGACATCCCCTCCAACTGCTCAAGCACACCAGCAAAATGCTGCCTGTCCAAGGATTTCGGCGCAGGAAGCGAAAAGTATGGATCAGCCAGCCACCGCCCCAGCGTGCCCTGATCCACGCGGCCCGCCAGCGCAGCCCGCCCGTCCCTGTCCACCGCCACGCCCGTCCGCGCCAGCATCCAATCATCCAGCAGCGCGCATCCAGGCCCCGTATCGCAGGCCAGCAGCACATCACCGGCCCCCACATAGGTCACATTCGCAACCCCGCCGATATTGACCACCAGCACCGGCCGCTCCAGCGCACCTCCCGCAAGAGCCTGATGAAACACCGGCACCAGCGGTGCCCCCTGCCCCCCAGCGGCCACATCCGCCAACCGGAAATCACACGCAACCGAAATCCCTGTCAGCCGCGCCAGCAAGGCCGCATCGCCGATCTGCCGCGTGATTCCGCGCTCCGGCGCATGCAGGATCGTCTGCCCATGAAACCCGATCAGCTCCGCCGCCTCCCCTAGCCCCGCCACCGCCTGGGCATGAACATGCGTCAGCTCCGCCTCCACCTCCGCCACGTCCTCGGCCGATGCCCCCTCCCCATCGGCGATCAACCCCCGCAACCGCCCCCGCAACGCCGCCCCATAGGGCGTGGTCCGCGCCCGCCCGAGCCCGCTCACCCTCACCCCATCCGTCTCGATCAGCGCCGCATCCACCCCGTCGAGCGAAGTCCCGCTCATCAGCCCGATCACCCGCATGCCGTCCGCCCTCCCCGCTTCCGCACCACGCCCGAATTGGCTAACCAAGCCCCATGCCCAGTAACGATTTCCTCGACGAGGCCCGCGCCCGCGGCTTCATCCACCAATGCACCGACGAGCCAGCCCTCGCCACGGCCCTGAACGCCGGCCCGGTCACCTTCTATATCGGCTTCGACTGCACCGCGGACAGCCTGCATGTCGGCAGCCTGGTCCCCATCATGCTGATGCGCCTGGCGCAGCGCCACGGCCACCGCCCCGTGGCGCTGATGGGCGGCGGCACCACAAAGATCGGCGATCCGTCCGGCAAGGACGAATCCCGCCAGATGCTCACCGAAGCCGCCATCGCTGCCAACATGGCAGGCATCCAGCGCAATTTTGCAAACTACCTGCGCTTCGGCGACGCCGGGGCCGACGCGCTCATGGCCAACAACGCAGACTGGCTCGACGAACTCGGCTACATCGCCCTGCTGCGGGAAATCGGCCCGCACTTCACCGTCAACCGTATGCTCACCATGGACAGCGTGCGCCTGCGCCTGGACCGCGAACAGCCGCTCACCTTCCTCGAATTTAACTACATGATCCTGCAAAGCTACGATTTTTTCGAGCTTCACCGCCGCCATGGCGTGACACTGCAAATGGGCGGCTCCGACCAATGGGGCAACATCGTCAGTGGCGTGGACCTGGTGCGCCGCCTGAGCGGGGCGGGAGTCTTCGGTCTGACCACGCCGCTGATGACCACTGCCTCGGGCGCCAAGATGGGCAAGACCGCCAAAGGCGCCGTGTGGCTCAGCCCGGATCGCCTCAGCCCCTACGATTTCTGGCAATTCTGGCGCAACACGGAAGATGCCGACATCGGCCGCTTCCTCCGCCTCTTCACCGACCTGCCCTTGCCCGAAATCGTCCGGCTCGAATCGCTCGGGGGCGCCGAGATAAACGAGGCGAAAAAGATCCTCGCTACTGAAGCCACCGCCCTGCTGCACGGCCGCCAGGCCGCCACCCAGGCCGCCGAGACCGCGCGCGCCACCTTCGAAGAAGGTGCCGCCGCCGAATCGTTGCCCACCTACCTGATTGCCGCCCGGGATCTGGCCGACGGCATCCCCCTCTACCGTCTCCTGGCGCTCAGCGGCTTGGCCGCCAGCAACGGCGAGGCCCGCCGCCTCATCGCCGGCCGCGGCGCCCGCCTCAACGACGACATCGTCACCGACGAAACCCGCCTGCTCACCGCAGCCGATTTCACCACAACCGTAAAACTCTCGGCCGGAAAGAAACATCACCGCCTTATCAAGATCGCATGACAGCAGGCAAGGCAATCAGTTCTTTTTTGGAAAAAGAAACAAAAAACATTTGTCAGGCTATCGCGCGCCAAACTGACAAAATTTTTCTGCTTCTTTTTTCAAAAAAGCAGGCCTTGCTACTCCCTCAGCGCAGCGCGCAAGGGGCCCAACCAGGCCTCAAACTTCCTCCACTGCCCCATCCCATCGCGAGAAATCGGACGCCTTACCTGCTCCGAACTCGCCGTCCTCACACTCCGCTCCGTCCGATAAAACTCCAGGCAACCTTCCTCGAACGCCAACCCGCAGAAATCCAGCAGCCGCCGCACACTCCCTTCCAGATCCCCCACCACATCCTCATGCTGCACCCGCAAGATACGCCCCGGCAGCACCCTATCCCAATGCGCCATAAGCTCCACATAGCTCCGGTAATACCGCCCAATATCGCCAAGATCGTAAGTAAATTCCTGGCCCGATGCGAAAAGCTGCTTGAAGTTGCTGAAGCAGCAATCCATCGCCTCCCGCCGCGCATCGATGATCTTCGCGTTTGGCAAGATAAGATGGATCAACCCGAGATGCCGGAAATTATTCGGGTTCTTGTCGATGAAAAACGGCCGATCGCCCCGATACACCTGCGTGTCCTCAAGATACGTCTCGCCAAACCGGCGCACCTGCTCAGGCGAAAGCTCACGCAGCACCGCCGGATAGGCCGGCGCCGCTTCGCTCGGCACACGGCCTTGCAGCCTGACAGCCAGCCTGGAGATATCCGCCAGCTCCATCGTCCCGTCCACCTGCGAATGAGATGCCAATATCTGCTCCAGCAACGTGGAGCCGGCCCGCGGTAGCCCCACGACGAAGATCGGGTCGGGACGAACACACCCCCACCCCGAGCGCGCCTCAAAGAACTCTGCATCGCACACGCTCTTCTGCAACCCGACGTTGCGCTCGGTCAGCTCCGCGCGGTAGCCGATCTGCTGTTTCTTCAGCGCATTGCCGCGCGCGTAATAGCGAAAGGAATCACTGAACGCGCCACGGTCCTCCAGCGCCTTGCCCAGTGCAAAACAGAAATGTATCCGGTCCTCAACGGGCGTGGCACAACTCGCCTCCTGCACCGTCATCCGCTCCAAATCCGCATCCCCGAAGCGATACGTCTTCAGATTCGCCAGGCTCCACCAGGCATCCCCGAAATCAGGCCGCGCATCCGCCGCCATATGGTAGGCATCGATCGCCTCTTGCTGCCGGCCCATCGTCTTCAACGCATGTCCCACGGACAAATGCAGCTCAGCCGCATTCGGCGCCTCCACGGCCAACTCCCGATACATCCGTATCGCCTCCTCATACTGTCCCAAAGCCTGCGACGCAGCCGCGAAAGCCGCGCGATAATCACGGTTCCGCGGATCCACCTGCAGCAATATCCTGCATTCCTCCATCGCCCTGCTATGGCGATGCCGCTGCAGCAACACCAGGACATAGTCATATCGCGCCAGATGATACCCCGGCGCGAAAGCCAGCACGCTCTCCAGCAGAAACTCCGCATCATCCAGCACATCCAGTGCCATCCCGATGCGCGCCAGCAAACGCATCGCCTCCACATGCTCGGGCTGCGCCTGCAAGAATTGCCGCACCACGCGCTCCGCCTCGTGCAGCTCACCATCGCTGAAAAGGCTGGTGGCCGTCACGACGTCCGCCGGCAAATCCCGCAGCTTGGCCACATGCCCTGCCGCCATCTCCGAATCCGCCGTCTGTCCGGCCGACCGGAACAACACCTGCAAAGCATGCCAGCTCGCTGGCAGCGCAGGATTGATCTGCACCGCCCGCAAGAACGCCGTCAGCGCAGCCCCCGGCTGCCGTAGCGCCAGTAGGCAATGCCCACGCTCCTGATACAGCCGACTATAATTCGGATGGGCCGCCTCTAGCCGCACTAGCATGTCCAGCGCGGCATGCGTTGCTTGTAGATACCGATGGCTCACGGCGGCCATGTACAGCACGTCACGATTCTCTGGCACTTGCTGAAGCAAGGCCAGCGCAGCCGACAAAGCGCGCTGGATGTCACCGCGTTCCAACAGGCCGCGAATGGCCTGCACCTCGGCTTCTATGGGTGTCTGGGCGAGCATATCCTCTTTTAGGGAAGAATTTCTGCCCCCGCCAACCGCCCCGCTAATTAAACGTATACGTGACCTTCACTCCCGCTGTCAGCGGCCTAGTTACCACGACCGAATGAACGAACTGCGCCTCGCTGACGAACTCCTGCCCGCGGTAGTTCGTCAAATTCTCTACATAGAGTTGCGCCCTCCAATCATCCTTTGCCACCCCCGCTGAAAGATCAATGTTCGTGATCGGCTTCTCATAGAAATTATGGAATGTAGAAACCGCGGAGTGCGTATGCGACGAATATGTGCCGCTTAGTTGGACAAAAGGCGCGAACCCGCCCCATTCCCACTCGTAGCGCGCCCGCATCGTTCCCTTGAACGCCGGCGATTGCGCTAGTGTGTCGCCGACATTGCCGAAGATGCCAGCCGACCCCGGCAGTTGCACGCCGCCACGCCCAACCACGGCAGGAGAAGTGAGCTGCTTCGTATCGTTCAGCGACACCGACGTAGCAACGGTCAACCCGAGAACTGGATGCGACGTCACCTGGATTTCCGTGCCGCGCACGCGATAATCGGGTCCATTCACGGTGAAGGCCAGATTGCCGAAAGCACCAGGATCGAACAAGCGGTCCTGCACGCTGTTCCATTCTTCCTGATAGAACGCCCCGTCAATCGTCAGACTCTTGTCTAGAAACTGCATTTTATAGCCGACCTCATAATTGGTCAGCTCGTCGGAATTATAACCAATCAGCCCAACGAATTTCGTCTTCACGCCATTTTCCGTGATGGTCGTCTGCGGGGCACGCCGGTTGAATCCACCGGGACGATAACCCTGCGACCAAGTGAAATATGCCATAATGTCTGGCGTAATCTTCCAAGTCAGATTGGTACGGCTCCTGAACCCGTAAGCGGCGTTCTCGAGGTGTTTGGCATCAAGGCTGCTGGCGCCCGCGGTGCAGGGCGCTGATCCGGTGTAGGACACACTGCATCCGAAGCCGCTGACAACCGAACCCTGCTCAAAATTATGGAAGTCAAACCAGCG
>Ga0123336_10001885_pt1 | contig 18721 bp, 35 predicted proteins | sample SSSSmetaG_FD_96466 | JGI IMG/M metagenome (GOLD analysis project Ga0123336, IMG submission 96466) | Glacier valley bacterial and archeal communities from Borup Fiord, Nunavut, Canada, to study Microbial Dark Matter (Phase II) - ​SSSS metaG | ecosystem: Environmental > Aquatic > Freshwater > Ice... | reverse complement strand
CTTCTGGTCGGCAGATCGGCAAACCTCAGAGATAGAGAATCGCTGGATTGGCTGGAGAGTCGCCCCACCGAAGACCTTGAAGGAGGTTGCAAAACGGTTACTCTCAACTGTTAGCGTCGAAAGGTTCAAGCCCTGCGTACTGGATTTTGTATAATGACAATTACTATTCCAATCTGGCTTCTATGGGGGCTTGGTTTTATTGAAATTCTAGTGGTTGGATTTGCTATCGTTGGCATTATCTTTTTCTGGAACCGTCACTATTTTCTTGTGGAACGAGATTGAATTGAACTCATAATGCAACACTGCCGCAACTGTACCTATTTCATGAAAGGCAATCCGTTTATTTGCAATGCCTTTCATGCACCAACAGACGACACAATCGATTGTGCTGATTGGGAGGCAAGTCAGCTTGCATTGGACGCGATCTCGGCTAGCAAAGCTTGGTTTGAGAATGGTGGAGGGGATAAGGTTCGAGCAGGCATTCAGGCTGTAATTGTTCGACAAGGTTAAAGCATGGATTTACGAGAAAAATTAGCAGACTTGCAGCATGAGATCTGGTCGCACTGGATGAAGTGGCTGTTCCAATGTTGTCAAGCAAATGAAGACGGATCGATGACAATACCAGTCGAAAAGGTCGAGCGTTGGCAGCGACAAATGAAGACTCCTTACAAGCATCTATCTGAGTCAGAAAAAGACAGCGATCGAATAGAGGCTGATAAAGTTCTAAAAGTCTTAAATGAGCCAAACTGTTAGAACACCGCAGACTCTAGCTTGAGTTTAATAATGATGAATGACTTTGACTTTACGGTTTCGATTAGACAGTGTGACCATGATCCCGAAGCATGGGAATGGTTCATTAAAGAGGTTAAGTCTCAAAGGCAATACAGCAGCTTTGTAGGAAGTCCTGAGAAACAGAGTCGTGGAGAGTGCATCTCAGACCTCTCAAAATTCATGGAAGCCTATCTATTGAAACAGGCTAAAACACCCCAGAGTGAGGACACGTTTCACAGATTCAGAACACCGCAGACTCTAGCTTGAGTTTTAGGTTAGGGATCTCATCCTCAAGTTTGGGTGCGTCTCGGCAGAACTGGCGAAACCAATCCTCACCAATTAAAGCAGCATCGGCTCGACCATCTCGCAAGCCGCCCCTGGTGCCGTAGAACTGTTTTGCAAATGCAGGAAATAGTTTACACACCAAGTTTATGTGAGTCTCTTTGCCCTCTCTGACGCTCAACCCTTTAGAACTGGGAAGCTTCAACCGCCTCGTCCATGCGCTTGCCTGCACTGTTTCATGTCTCAGTTGCAGTGCAGCAAACGCCATGAGCCACATCCCTTTACCCGTTCCCACCTCTAGAGCCGTCAACACGCCCTCGCCCGATCTCACTTGGGTTTGCTCAATGATGGTGATGTCGGGTTTCTGGGTTTTTAGGATGTCAACGATTTCGTAATAGTTATATTCTTTACCGATCATCGGCGTGTCGATTAGCTCGATGAGCTTGAGCGTTGTGGACGTAAACTGAAACCGAGCGATCGCGCCTGATTTTCCGGGGTCAATTGCAAAGAGGACGGGCATAATGAGCGAAACAATTTAAGTTATGCCACAAATCCCCATGAAAATTTTTACGACAAAGGATTGAGAGTTATGTTAACAATTGCCCAAGCTAGAAAATTATTATTGATGCCATTTCCGTGTAGATGGAACGCATGGATTCGAGATGTCACAGCAAAAATAGAGGGAGGCTGGTTAATCAGAAAACAAGATGTCTGACTACAACCGTCGTTACCGACCCATGCCCTTTCCTGTGAGCCAGAATCCTCAGACGCTCACCTTCACCACAAGAGAACTTAAAGAAATGATTGAATGCTACCTAAGAAACAAGGGGCAAATCGTTTCAGTGGGAGACTTTCAGGTAGATCCCGTTACACTGACGGTATCTGTCGTTAATTCCATATCACCTATTAGTTAAACGCCATGCAGTTACCAGGATCTCTCGCAGGACTTTCGTACAGTGACTTGGCTAGCAAACCCGCTAAAGGACTTAGCCAAGATCAGCTTGACTCACTCAGAGTCATGTATAGCGGAAAAGCACAAGAGTTGGATGATGCAGCATTCTCAGAACAACAAGCCAATACACCTCGTTATCAGCAGTGGTTTAAGCAGAAAGCACAATACGATCAGCAGCAAGGTCAGCCGAGATTGGCTGGAATGGTTGGGTAATGCCCAGACAGGTCTACCATTATTTTCGCTACAGAGCTAGAGAATCAGCCCGTGTGATGGCAGTGGGCATCCAAAGCGCTGAGGAGATTCGGGCACAGCTTGACTTTCCTTTTTTCTGTGAGTGGGTGACGCGAGAGACGGCAGAACCAAAAGTTCAACCTGCTCACATGAAGGTTTGGAATGAGTTGATTCTGACCGAGAAAAGTAGCTCATGTCTAATTGGGATTGCAGGGCAAAACACCTCAATTCGCGCACCGAGGGGCAGCGCGAAATCGACGTTCTGCGCTTTGCTCATTGCATGGTTAATTGGGGTACACGCCAAAGCGGGGATGCGTCTCCCCATTTTGTACATCTCATACACCGTTGATGTTGCCAGCCCTAAGAGTGCGGCGATCAAAGCGATCATTGAGTCGAGAGAATATCAACGAATATTCCCGATGGTGAGGAAGGGGCGCAAGTGGGGCGATGAGAGTTGGTCTATTGATTATGACCATGCAGGGATTCGTGTAGTGGGCGATGAGGATTTTACGGTTTGGTGCGCGGGACTGAAAGGCGGGATTGTTTCAAAACGTGCGGCGATCGTACTGCTCGATGACCTTATTAAATCTGCTGACGATATCGCTAACCCCGATGTGCGTGAGCAGATGGATCGCAACTGGACACGCGCCATTCTCCCCGTTATCTTGCCTGGAGGACGCGCCATTCACTTAGGCAACCTACAACGAGCTGATGATATTCAAGCCACTCGCTTCAATGAAAAGAACGGATGGAAGGTGATCACTCAGTCTGCCATCGTGGAAGATGACAAAGGCAACGAGCGGAGTTATTGGGGCTTCTGGAGTTTGGCGTGGCTGCAAGGACTCAGAGAACAAGACCCCGTAGGCTTCAGCTTTCAGTATCAGAATGTCATTGTTCGCTCTAGTGAAATTTCTATTGATCCCAAGTGGATTAAATGGGGTGAGGTTCCGAGTGAGGCGAGTGACTACGAGGCTTTGACGATCGGGGTTGACCTATCCTCATCGCTCAAAGAGAAAGCTGACTACACCGTGTTTACTCTTTGCGGGAGAATCGGCAACCGCTACTATGTTTTGGATGGGCGGCGGGGTCGGTGGACAGGCAACCTGGAGAAGTTCAAGCACCTAATTGAACTGTGGCGAGATTGGGATTGTCCTGAAGTTTGGGTACGAGTTGAGAATGTGGCATATCAGGCTTCATTCTCAGGTGACTTCAAGGATTATGTGGTCAATCAGCGAGGCATTCACGCCATGACCTGTACCCCAGTTGCAGCTAAGGGTGACAAACTACAGCGGCTCAGGGGTGTGACTGGCATCTTTGAGAATGAGATGATCGTGTTTAACCAATATCGCAAACTTAAAATGTGGGAAACAGAGTTAGTTAATTTTGGTTCACATGGGCACGACGATACCGTAGATAGCTTAACGTATGCACTCTCAGGACTAATCACTGCATCTAGATTGGAGACGGCATAGCCGAGAAGAGAGCGAGTAAACTCCGCTCTTTCTCACTAGGAAAGTATGTTCTGCTGAATCCTTGACAAGGATTAAAGCTATAGACTATATTGGTTGCATACCACCTAGAGGAAACTCAAATGTACTTAACCCAGCTAGACAAGCGCACTGCACAGGTATCTGACCTAATTGTTAACGAGTTGATCCGATTAGAAATTAGCGCTAACGATGATCCCTGCTCTGGACTGATGTGCCGCATCCCTAACGTTGTGACGGATCAGGTTCTAGTTGAAGTTTACAACGATCACACATCGGTTTTTTACGATGGCGAAAAACTTTTAACTCACCTCAAAGCCTTGCAAAACGGTGATGTTTCTCTAGGTTCTGAAGACTTAAATAATATCTGGCAGTCAATTTCAGCTTTTGAAATTTAAACACAACAAAACCCGCGCATCTCAAGAACCACCTAGAGGGCGCGGGTTTCTTATTGGAGAGTATCATGCCCAGACAAAAAATAGACGATCCAAAAAGGAATGCGGGTATCTCGCTCACAGGAGCAGAGATGGGCAAGTTGGAAGAGTTTGCAAAAGCGGCAAAGCTTGAGGGCAAGTCTGCGATAGTGTCAATGTTGATCCAAAAATACTTACCTTCCGCTTGGTGGGATTTGGAGTTAGAGAAGGGACGCAAGTGAGCAGCAAGAGACGTGCCAAGAAGCTGAACGCTCCGGTTCATCCCTACACCAAATGCCAACTTAGCGATCGCTATTCAGCGTTTAATAATCTATGTGCCTATTGCGATCAACCAGCTACATCCATAGACCACATCATCTCACTTGCAAGCGGGGGAGCAGACGGCTTATATAATCTAGTGCCAGCGTGTAAGCGGTGTAATTCTTCCAAGAGTAAGCAGGACGCTCACACCTGGTACAGCAAACAACCTTTCTACAGTTTTAAGAACTGGCAGAAGATTCTACGGGTTATAAGCTTGTAGACTTTTGGGAATACTCACCCTGTATTCTTCAGGTTGAACGACTATGGATATTCTATTTGTCTTGTTTGCAATCGTGTTTGTGATTTTTCTACTGTTGGCGGGTGGGTTGGATTGGGTGATAAATAAGTTGTTTGGTTGCGGTAACTAGCGATCACTCAAAGATATCGTTTTCATTGCGCCTCATTTCTCTCTGATTCCAAACAGGAAACATAGCTTCTGAGGATCACGATCGTGGGTTCATCTCCATTCTCGTAAGGTGAGAAGCCTCGATCGTCGCGTCTCGTGAACACAACCGCCTCCCATCTCTCTGTTAGATATTCCAACTGGAGCCGGAAGCCATGAGCGACTATTGCCTGCTGCAAGGCGTATTGCAGCGTTGCCAGTCCACTTGTGGAGGAAGCGGTGTTCATCAAGCCAATCTCAACCCAGCCTGACCTACGCCCAACCGTGAGCAGGACGCTGTACATAAATGGGCTATCCAAATCAGACAAGCCGCCCTGGTAAGCACGACAACGCTCTGGTTCTAGTTCTGACCACCGCTTGATTAAATCTGCAATCATGGGAGCCTCATTGAAACGTTTGCTTGGTCAATTACCGATCGCTGTCCTCTTCATCAACTTCCAGCTTGAGTAGCCTGTTTAAGTCTGCCTTGGTGGGTGGCTGGATCTGTGGAGGGCTTACAGGCGGCTCTGCAATCGTGGGCAGTTCCTCGATCGAGTCTAGCTTCGGTGGATAGGGGATACTCGGTGGAGTGCCCACGATCGGAACCGAGTTGACGGGATTTCCCAACTCATCCAACTTGGGAATGGCGGCGGCAAACCACTCGCCATCGTGGTAGACCAGTGCGGGGTATTCAATGCCCTGCAACTTCTGGATAAGCTTCTCTCGAATCTCCCGGTTCGCCCTTGCCCCCAGCTTGAGCATCGAGGTATCCTTAAGCGCTTTACTGATGCCTTCCCGACCGGGAAAGATAATCGTCATCTCGTCTCGACTCTCGGCGTTCATGTTGATGACTGACGCATTCATGTTGGTTGAAACCAGGCACATACGCCGCCTGATTTTGCGGGTGAGTGACTCATAATTCATCTGCCACTCAGACACGATCGCGCCTGGTCTGGTCGTAGTCATATTCGCAAGATATTCCTTTGCCTCGCTCGAAAGCGCTAACTTCTTGAGGCGGTTGATGGTGGACTTCCCTTCTTCCAACACCACTAACTGAGCCGCAAAGTCCCGCTTTCCTTCCCGATATCGCGCTACATCCCCCTCAACGCTTTTGTTGTCCTCAGCCATCCACAGCACCATCTCTTCGTAGTCCCACATCACATGACAGCCTTCCCACTCTTTCTTGCTGCCGTAGATGTCGATGACAGAGATGGTGCCGCCCATGATATATTTTGCCAGCCACTTCACCAAAAGCGATTTCCCGCCGCCCATTTTGGCAATCATGCCCAACATGGGATGGCGATCTGCATCTTTGAGACTGCTCCAGTCAAACAACCCTTCAGGGGTAGTAACCACGCTGGGAGCCATCATCACTTCCGCAGCATTTGAATTTGCGGTGGACTGGTTGATCACAATCTGAGCAGGATAGAGCAACTGCTGCATCTTCTGCATTTCAATCTTGGCAGGGAAGGTACGCCGCATCGCCTCAGCCTCAATATTCAGCCGCCGCTCATAGGTGGATAGTTCACGCTCGATGTCGTCAGATTCCTGAATTTCTTCAAGCGCATTTTCCCGCTCTGCCTCCAGACAAGCCAACTCAGCCGCCCGATCCATCGCTTCGATTTCGGCAGGTCTAACACCCTTCTGAGCAAAGTAAGCGGCTCCGCTCGATAGCGCCATCGTGGCAAGCAAAGGAATCATTCGCAAGGGCTTAGGGGCTGAGAGTGATAGACCGATGCCAACGATCGCGCTCATCAATAAGCCAGATGAATAGATTAGGGTGTTGCGTGACTGGCTCATAGCTGCACCTTCGCGCGATCGAATAGCAGGATCTCTGTCTCGATCTCCATTCGATCTGAATGTTTGTAGTAAATTCTCCCCCCGAAAGCTGCTAACAAAATCAGATAGGACATATATCTCCCCATCGCATCTGCACTCGACTTTACGACTAAGCTGATATCAGATTCTGCGCGATCGCTCACAAACGGAGCGGCTAGAATCAAAGTGGCAGACGACCCTGAAAATACGGCTGTAGACAACAGAAAGCCAATACAGAAGGTCGCTCCAAGACTGCGAATCAATGCTTGAAGGAGTAGGTATTTCATCTCATCACCCCTACGACTGCGATCATGATCACGGACAAAATCACACCAATCATCAGCGAGTCAGCGCAGAAATCTAGAACGTCTCTCAGGTTGTCTTTTCTAAGCGGCTCTAGCTTGCGGTTGAGCGTCGGACTGTAACGACGCATCTCAATCGCTTCGAGTCTTACTGCTGCTGCTTTGTTGGCAGTGACGCGATAGTGCAGGCGCACACCAACCCGACTCCTCAACGCAGAAAGTTGTCCATGATCGCCCCACTGTCTGCTATTCCATCGAGCGTTGATATTGCCGCTCTCACCGATATAGAGCGGTCGTGCAAACGGCTTCCACCATTGCAGCGCGTAATATACGCCTGGTTTAGATGGCAGTCTGCCTTTGTTGCGAAGCGCGACTGAGGGGCGAAGGAATGGGGGTAGTTCAAGGATTCTCATGCTTAACCTCGTCAGCTAAAACATCGTCAGGCTCTTTGATCCAACTGATCATTTCCCGTCGAAAACACTCATCCATACTCAACTCGTAAAGCGCTAATAGCCAATGTCTGGGAATGAGAGTGAGTAGTCTTTTCATTTCTGCCCTCGCTCAATTGGCTGAGAGGGTTGATGAATCGAGGTAAGGGTTTGACCAACCCAGATGACCGAGATTGTGATTAAAACGGCTCCGATAAATCGACTTGAAAATGTCATATTAAATACTCCAGATAAGGATTCCGATCGCTGTCACGCCAAACACCAAAAAGCCATAGGGCTGCAAGTGATCTTCGACCATGAAACTGATTAACAGAATGAGAATGGCGATCGCGGGTAGCAAGAACACGCCACGATCTAGTTGGGATAGAACGCCGTGCAGCAAAGCAGACAAGGCAACGCCAGCGAAAAACATCCCGGTTAGTTTGAGCGTTGCGAGGGCATCGACCATTAACTCGCCCTCCGACCAAACCGAAGCACACGCCCTGGGGTCGGAACGTAGGTTTCTTCTTTTTGGCTAGGGTTGAACGCTTGCTCTCGCATCGATTTGTAGCGATCGACCAGGCTTGTTTTACGAGTGCCTAACCGAGTGGTTTCGAGTTTAGTTTGCTCTCCAAACTGAGACTGCTCAAAGTCTCGGTTGTTGTTGTGCTTATGGTTTTCGAGTTGGATGCCTAGCTTCATTTGCAGTTCGGCTAACTCTCTAGCATTAAGATTTTTCTGCTGCAATACACCCATTTGAGAGCCGTGTTTGTGGACGGCATCATTGAGCTTGGCATCATTTTGAGCGTCTTTGAATCTGGAACTCAGCACCGATTTAGATAGCTCCAGACGTTGCGCCTGAATCTCGGCAAAGGTTTCTAAATTTTGTTCTTGAGTCTTGGTGTACTCTTTCCAATGCTCAAGCTGAGAAAGTAGAGCGGTGCGATATCCTCCTGCATCACTCACGTCTTGGGCGGTTAGTTGACTCATTGGGAAGTCCCAGGGCAAGCCGTTGGCAAACTTTTCGATCTCTGACCATCTGTTATCGGCTAAACCAAAGTGAGCGGTAGGGCGAGGGGTGTTACCTAGACCTTTGACGGTGAGAGATTTGAACGGATTGGAGAAGTTTAGATTCTTAAACATAAGTCAGTTAGAGCAGAGAACTAGACAACTCGACTTAGGGGGCTGCTGTGTTGGAGCCGGGGCGGGAACGACGACGATCATGGGACTGGGTTGAACGGTCGGGGTAGATGTGTGACCCAACATCAACCCGATGATGACCAGACCGACGGCACCCAATGAGAGAGACGCGATCGCAAATAGCTTGAGGGCTAATCGATCTTGCGGATTTGCTGTAGTCTGAGAGACAGGAAGCAACTGCGATTCGTAGAGAGGAATTAGATCGAGAGAAAACGATTCTAATTCCTCAATTCTTGTGAGCTTGGATGGAACCCTGATGAGGTCGGACATTGAGCTTCTCCTGTAGCTGATTGATTTGTTGATTCTGAAGAACTGAGCCAACCAATGCTAGGGACGACGTTACTAGCATCCCGACTAAGCAGAGCCAGATATACGATCGCAGTGAGGCAATCTCGGTTTTGTGAGATGCGTTCGTGCAATCTGACTCTGCTTTTTGCTGCTGTCGAAACTGAGCAAGCTGCTTGAGGTGATCGACGATTTGATCGTGTCCGGCTACGAGTGACTGCAATCTTGATTCGTGATCGAGGATATGCGCCTCGATCGATGGCGAGTTAGTAGACGGTGATTGAGTCTGAGCTTGGGTTTGCATAATTTACCTGCTGATTGGGCGGGGCTTGATGCAGAACCTCATACCCGCCTGGGATTTTCTTGATTGCAGTCTTTTCGGTTAGAAACTCTAAATAGAAATCACCGTCGCTTGACTCGACCGTTCGCACCTTGCATCGCGTTTCTGGGGCGGTGTCGTCGGTGTATTGAGCGATTAGGGTTTCGCCTCGATCGACAAGCTCTTGAACCAGATACTTTGTCAGGGTGTAGTCGTACTCGTCAACTGAAACGATCCGACCGTCTTGCCTGTGGACAAACATCATGCGATGCCGCCCTTTGCCCTTGCCAAGCTCGGCAATAATCATTAGCAAAGACAGAGTAGATCGATCGGTCTGGGCAAGGAGTTTTTGAGGAATATAAATCATGATTTCTGTTGAGATTGAGGACAGTTTCGGGCTGTGGTTGCCCATGTGGTAGTCAAGGCAACGCCTAAAACTAACCCTAGAATAAATGCACTCAGCACAAAAACTTTTGACTTGAGCGAGAAGATCGCGCTCATGAAAGCAAGCCTCATCTGCCACTCGTGACGAATCAGATCGAACTGGGTCGCTTGCTGTGATTGCGCCTGGTCTAACTGCCCTTGAATGAGCCGACTGAGTTCTGCATCCGTCATGCCGTTCAGGTTTTGCAAGACCCCGAACTCGATCGCCGCCTGACCTTTGGCAAGCTGACCCGTCGCTTCGCAGACTTGTAAGGTGCGATCGGTTGAGACTTGTTTGAGGTAGCGATCGTAGTAGTTCATGCTGAATGTCTTGCGCCTCTTTTGAATCCGTCCATGTAGTCTCTTCTTTGCGCTTCAGGAATTTGATTGACGCGAGAAGATCGTCGGTCTTCTCGAACTGCTTTCGCGCCATCTAGATAGCCCGTGAGATTGGGGCGATCTGTCACTAACGATTTATTCAATTCCAAACTCCTTTAGAAAAGCATCGGCAGATTGATTTGACTCTGCCAATGCTTCGCGCACTGATTCTTTTGTGGCGGCAATGCGGCGATCGTTCTCTGCCTGAATGAGCGGGAGTTGTGCCTCAACTTTGACAGCCGCTTCGACTTCGATCATGGCGGGAACTGAGGCGTAAACCTTGGCGACGATATCTGAGGTTTCGTTGACAATCTCTCTGGCATTCTCGATCGCGCTGTCGATTTGCAAGGCTCCCTGGCTGGCAAGCTTGCGACGGGCGGCTTCACCTTTTTTGCCTCGCTTGGGAGTCGCAGGAACGGGAATCTCAGAATTTTGAATAGTTAAATCAGTTGAGGTTGACATTGCATAGCTCCAAAACTTTACGGTGAACCAGGGGGTATAGCTCTTTGTAGGTCTGTCCTGTGTAGCTGCGAACGCCCATGCGATGCAGAGCCGCACAGGTAATTAAGGCGGCGACAATAGGAAGGGGGGCTTCGCTTTCCGATCGTCCTGACACACAGAACCGACTGCACCACCGCGAGAAAGTCGGTGCAGGAATGGTTTTTCCGGCAACTTCTTCGCACCAACCGCGAACATAAGCGATTGATAGCTGAACCTCGGAGGTTTGAGTTTTGTGTGCAAAAGTTTGGGTCACTTTTCTGAATTGAAAGGGGCTTCGGGAGTTTCGTTTGCAGAAATCATAAAATAAAAGTAGCACAATGATTGACGGAATTGCATCATTAAAGAGTCAATCTTGAGATAAATTTGACTCGCATCTGCCTAGTGCCTAGAATGAAGGCTCAGGTAACTTATTGAGAGTTAGACTCAAATTTGAGTCTAAAAAACAAAGGCAAGTCAATGCCCAGAAAAAACGAACGTTTTCAAATCCCGCCTCTTGGTGAGTGGTATCAAGACTTACTAGCGATCGATTCAGCAATTAACGATCGCAGTGAACCGACTCAGGCTCACTCTCTGCTGTGTTCAAAACTCCAGGAACGTGAACCCAAAATGAAAGAGCGGGTTCAATACCTAGCGAACAAACGCAGGATTAGCTTTGAGGAAATGTGGGATCAGATCCTAACGGGCAAGTTTGAGAAACTAACTCTTGATGAATACCGGATGCTAACAGAGCAGTTTCAAGACGAATCGTAAAACCATGAGTCCAGAAGAAATCAGGTTAGATGAGGATGAGAAGTAGGGCACTCTATGGCTGAAGTCTTTAAAGAAGTCATGCCAATCAACCCATCGATCGAAAAACAACGGGTTATTGAGGTCGCTCAAGGTATCTCACAGGCTGCCGGCGCTGTGCAGCAAGCCAAAGATGGAGGCGATCCAACGGCTTTGATCGGAATCGGCGCGATCGTGCTGGTTGTTTTTGCGTTCCTCGCCCTGGCGATTCATTCGATGATTAATGTGAGGGAGAATTGATAATCGCTCCACCACTTCGCCACGGACAGATTACAAAGCGCACTGCACCCGGAGTCCGGTTTAGAGCGCGATCGCTCAAAGTCCTTTTAGCTTGAGCATATTTACAAAGTCTTGAACTAGGGGCAACTGCTCTTGCCAGTCGTCAGTACACAGAATCCATTGGGGATCGGCAATAAGCTCGTGCGAAGGTCGATTGCCCATGTAGTCAAAAATAGGAATCAAATGACCCAGCCTAGCGCTGTCGATCGCGTCTTCAAATTCATCTAAATCTTTCGCGTTTCCGATCGTTTGACGAGATCTTCCCGACAGTGAGAAGATCTGAGAGTCGGTAAAATTTACTCCTGACAACTGTTGAATTGTGCAAGTAGCAGCACATCCAAAGCAGACAGGATTTTCTTTGTCTCCAGAGTCGCCAAAACCGCTAAAACCGCCAAACGTAGTCATATCAACTCTAAAGTCTTTACGTTGACTTTGGAGCCTTAGCCCATCAATCATGGCTTGTACCGCCTCCGACACTTTGCCCTTGCACAGTTCTCTAAATGTTTGACCACTCATATTTTCCTCCTTAATCAATTTGTTTTGTGCCGTTCTGTTTATTTGGCTTGCCCACGATCGTGATCTCTTCTCCGACAACTCGCTTATCCCAGATGAACCACGCGCAAGTGGTTGAGTCAGTTTCGCCATCGCCTGTAAACGAGATGCGAGGTAGGACGATTAGCTTGCTTAATGAATGAGTCAGCAAGAAGTCAGATCTGTTGTCACAGGGTTCTAGGAACGAAAGCCTTAGAAACATTGCCAGTCCCACCTTGGCAAAATCGTAAGCCAGTGGCACCATGCTCGGCGCATGGCAAAAGGGCGGGTTCGTGATAATCCAGTCGGGTCGATTCGGAATGCACATCCATCCGAGCGTAGTTGATAAATCAAAGTGATAGTCAGTGTCCCTGCTTGGGTCGAGATCATTGGTAGTGACCAGACTAAAGCGCTTGCGGAGCGTTGATGTGATGTCGTTTGCCCCAGCGCAGCACTCCAGAATATCGCCCTCAATACCCGGATAGGTTTTGAGTAGCGTCTCGACAGCCCATCCTGGAGTGGCGTAGAAGTCATTTTCCTGGCGTTTCTTTTTTCTTGTGATAGCAGTCATGGCAGGTTTAGCCTCGATCGGGCGTTCAGGTTTTGGCGTTTTGTCGCACTGGCAAGTGACTTCTTTCCAGTCGATTCTTTGGTAGGTTTCGTATGTCTCGCAGCCGGGGGCAAGCTGCCGACAGATTATGCAGAAGGTTGATCTATTCAAGATGGCAGAAAGTTGTAAGTTTTCCCTTTTTCTTTCGCTTTGCACTGAGTAACCAAATCACCTGCTTTTCGCACTGCATCAGCTAGGGTTTCTTGCCCCTCGTACAAAACAACAACAGCGGTTGCGCTTATTCCATGATCGCCGAGAGCCGCCATTACTCGATCGCAAGCAGCAACGATTTGGTTTTTTGGCGCTAAGATGAGAAACTCATCCCCCGAAAAAAATCTCCCCAGCTTGATTAATTCATTAGACCGAGCTACGGAAAAGGCTTGATTGATACGCCTGTTTGTCTCGTCTTGCCCCAGTTCCGTGTTTAGGATCTTTAGGTAGTCAATGTCAAAAAAACAGATTGCTAAATCTGGGGTTTGCCTTTGCTCCGTCCAGTCTTCTTCCAGGGCAGTCCTTGTCAGGACTCCGTACACAGCACAGGTTCGGTGAACTGTTACCTGCCGCCTTAAGTCGGCGTTCTCTAGCTGTAGTGCTTCTATCTCATCGGCAGTCTCTAGCTGTAGCGCTTCTACTTCGTCAGGCGACGTTAAAATGAGTGAGCCAGTGATAGCGGTCATGGCGATCATTAAAGCGGAAATAATAGAACGGAATGAAGGCAGCATCTGAAAAGCTCCTTTGTAGTTAGGGGTAAATGGGCGATCGCGGGTCTGTTGAAGGAGACGCGATCGCTGTTTGATTTGAGTGCCCTCGCGGTTAAAGCAGGCAAAGCTGACCCGTCTTTTCAACTCGCTCAACCTTGATCAAGCACGTCTGACCATTAACCTCAACCCATGCAGGCACGTCTGAGGGGGCGGGGCTGAGGGGTTCATCCTCCAGTTCGAGAGCCGGGGCAAGGCTGAGGGTAACTGGTTGAGGAGTTGGGTCTTCGACTGGCTGCGGTGCTGACTTACGATCGCGGCGAGTCCGATAGCTGAAGTCGGCGGGGAGCCACTTCTTAAACTGACAAGCCATCACGTTGAAGTCCTCTAATAACTCTAGATCTAGGAAATCAATGTGCAGCGTCCCTTTCTTGTAGAACCGAAACTTGAAGAAGCTGCTCTGAAACGATCGCTGCCAGTCAGATTCGTGAATCGCATTTCTGAGCGCTGACGACAAAGACTGAATGTTGCTGTACTCATAGCCGCCGAGGTAGCACATGATTTTATCGAGGTCGTCTAGGAGGTTTTCAGTTATGCTGTGGGGCATACTGAAGCTGCCATAAGTAAAGCTCACCCCGTAAGGCAGGATGATCCGCTTGCCCAACCGATAGCCAGAGTTTGTTTTCCAACCTTCGTTGTGCACCTGGTTGTCTTTATGATGCTTCGTTGCATCATCAAAAACATCACCAATGCACTCTTGCATAATGGCGCTTCGGTTCGCGAAGAAGCCTAGCAATAGCTCCTGAATGTTCCACTCGTTAAAACTCATGTTGGTCTGGTGGATCGCAATCTCATCGAACTTCTTGCGGTAGTTAGAGGTTAGCCTAGATCCGATCTTAGTCCGACGAAAAACTGTACTCCAAAATCGGGACTTGAGGCAGGCGATTTGGCTCTGCATCTGCACTTCTTGGGTGAAGGAGTCAGTTGCTTTCTGGTCGGTCGAGGACATCACAGGTGACTCAATACCCTGCATGAAAAAGTCAAGCTTGCTCTGCGTTTCGTGCCGCTCTACCAGGATGGCAGAAACGGTGTTATACCGTGCCACCAAGTTCTTAATGGCATCTGCATGAGCCAGAGGGTTCGCGGTGTAAGCCTCGCTGTCGATCGGCGCATCTTTATCGAATCGATCACCGTCCATCACAAAACTGATCGGCTTGACGGGCTTCGTCATGCGAATCATCACCACCTCTGCCAGCGTTGCCCGTTCGCCTCCGGCAAAGCAAGCACCCAGCCACTCGATCGCCCCCGTCTCCTCTAGCTCCAACAGCAACTCTGTTGGGTTGTCACCGAACCGGAACGAGGCACCAATGAAGCTACCCAGCAGGTTAAGCAGAATCGCTTTGTCCTTATTGTCTGGGTTGCGTAAGGTCTGAGCATTGAGCAGGCACGTCATTCTCCCACCGTCGTTCAGCATTTCATAACCCTTCAGCGCGTGTTTCCAGCCGTTGCTAAACGGTGGATTCTGAACGATCATGTCAAACCCAGTCGGCTCATCAAACTCCAGGAAATCGGTGCCGACTACCTTGTAGCCTTTGCCCGTCAGGATGAGGCGTAGCTCTGGGTTGATCTCGATCGTGAACATTTTTGTTCGCTCACGTTTGAGGTAATGATCGTGAACGTAATCCAGAATTGCACCTGTCCCACCCTGCGGATCAAGAAACGTTTTAACGCTGCCTGCTAGATAGCTTTCTTCAAAGTCCCACCTGTGATGTTTATAGGACTTGACATAAGCCTCCATCATTTTCGCGATGATGTGATTAGGCGTGGGATATAGCTCGGTGTCAAAGAGTGACATAGTTTTTTTAGATAGTTGAGTTTCCCAGGCGCACAGCTTTGATGCACCAGAGATGAACAACTTTTCCTAGTGAGAAAAGACGTGGCTTGCCCGTCCTTTTCTCTTCTTTTCGGGCACGTTGAAGGTGAAATAAAAGCCGACCAACCGCTTAGAGAATGGTTAACTGGGTCGTCTCGCGCGTTGACTGAATGATCGTGTTTGCCTGTCTGAGCAGGGTTAAGGCTTCCTCTCTGCTGCCATGAATACGCAAACTGTGGTCAGCGATATTCAGATAGAAACCTTCGTTAGAACCTGCCTCGATCGTGATCGGTGATTCTGCTTTAATGTCCTGCACTCCGGGTAGAACTGCTGATACGTTGTCTAAATTCATCTGCTGGGTTAGCGTTTCAATGTTCATGGCGGGTAGCTCCGGTTACTGAAGAGTATTTTCTAGAACTGATTTGATTGCTTTTACTTTTTCGTCAAGCTTTATAAGGGAATCGTGATAGATAGCGTAGAACTTTAATGCTTTCTCAACTCCTGCTGTCATGTTGCCATCACCGATTATTTTGGCAATCTCTCGGTTTTCCTTGGATAGTTTCATGGGGGTGACGGTTGCATTCTTTGCAGGACGACCCCCCATGTTTCGACGTTTAGCCATTGGTCTTCTCTTTCTGAATGCGGGGTAATGTCGATTCAAAATTAGGATGCTGATCGCCTACAATCTGCATCTCTTCAATGTTGGTGCAGGTCATCATCTTCAGTCGTAGAAAAAGGTTCTGCCCATCGCCAAGCTGATGAAACAGCCAGCCGATGCAGAGAATGTTGTGGGTTTCATGACACGCCATTGCAGGTACGGTATTCAAGAAGTTCAAGGCTCCTGGTTCTGCAATGGTGTCTTTCAACGCCTTGTGTTTCTCAACCTCGTATCCATTGGGAATATCGTGGGGGTCAGTGCTTACCTTCCAAGGGCACTTGTCACATTGAGTCGTTCGCTTTAATGTCCAGGTCATGAGGATTCTCCTTAAATGTTTTATGCGGGTTGCACTCCCGCTAATGTGCTGTGGGTTTACGATTATGGTTGCTGGCTTTCAGCTTTGTCATATCGTCGTCGGAGTTCTTCCCCGTCTTCTACCGACAAACCAAAGTCTTTGCAGACGGTAGTGTGAGCGTCGGGGTATTCCCACCCTGCATCAATGCGCCACACTAACCCGTCATAAGCGAAAGTCATTCTTCGATCTTTGGGTGTGAGAGCATTGCAAAGGTCAATCAATCCTTGCTTGTCTTGTGTCTTGATCAATTCAGCTAGGTGATCGCTGACTGTGGGGATGTCTGGTTTTTGTATTGTCATGATTTCTGTTTGGTTGTGAACGGTGAACGAGTAGCGGGAGTGACCCCGCTAGGTGCTGCGTTTTAGAAGGTGACTTTCCCTTGAGTAAATTCTGGTTTATTGCGCTCGTCTGGTTCGAGTTTACGAAGTTCTGTAATACCAGTCATACCAATATCAACGACCTCGTATTGCTCCTCGTCACTACCTGAAAGAACATTACCAACTCGAAAATTTACTGGTGAAATCTGTTTGTGTTTGACTTGCATTTGATTACGTCCTTGATGTGGTGTGAACTTTCCCGACTCCTTTAGTATCGTATATACGAAACCTAAAGTCAACACCTATTTTTATTTAGTTTGCCAAGCGAACTTGTGAGCGGCAGCAATGAGTTGGTCACTGACGATTGCGCTCGTCTGATTCGGTCTGCCTCAATGTTGAAGGTGAAATAAACTAATACTTAGATGGGGTTAGAGTATCTTCTCCATACCATTCTTTAATGTCGAACCCTATTCCTATAACCTGATAGCTCCATGCCATCATCGGTATTTGTAGTCCTGAAACCTGCTGACGAATAATAGTAAGTTCGTAGTTTTTATTCACTACGACTCCAGGCTTGCCACGTTCGATGTAGACCTCATCACCAATCTCAAACTTACTTTCAGGCATAATTAACGATGTCTGTTCCGTTGTTTCTGCCGTTTCGTCAATCGCGGCATTTGCCAAGAATTTAGAAGTCTCACGCTTATCAAGAAGTCTCTGTCCCTAATCGGGATTTCATAAGCGTTCATGTAGCGTTGAATCTCAATCAGATATTCTTTGTCGTTCAGGGTCATGGTGAAAGTTTGGCTTTGCCTAATCGGTTTTCTTTGTACCAACTAGCGATCTCTGGCACCCATTTCTCAAAGTGAGGAAATATCAACTCACATAGCTGTCTGCACTCAAGCTGGGCATCTGCCTTAGCCCGAAGATCCAATAAGTGCATCAGCGATCGGACGTTGACTGACATGACAAAGTGCTGACGAACATCAAAGGGAATCAGCCCTCTAGCGTGTTCCTCTGCGTATCCTTTCTCAACGTTGCGGGCATAGTGAGACAGGCAATGGGCAGCGAGAGTCAAGTCATTCAGCCTGCTCTGCTCTGTGTAGTGATAGCGATCGCCCTGACGATCGGTGTATGCACCTTCTGGGCGAAGATAGACGACCTCTTCTATTTGAGATTTGACACTGCTGTTGTGATTCCAAACGCCAGGGACATATTGCTGAGTCAAGCCAATTCCGACATCGTAAAGCCGTTTCCCGGTGTAGCGAAAAGACTGCACATCGAATGATATTCCGACCCGATGAGTGCGAACCTGCTGCATAACTGAGTGAGGAAACCAGCCGCAGTTAAACACAATTTGCGGATGCTCTAGACATCCAAAGTGTCCACGCCCACCCGCTAGTAGTCGCTTAACAATAATATCGCCACACTCTTCTTCAGATGCCCCAGACCATTCTGTGATCAGCTTCCCTGTTGGCTCACAAGTCTTGACGTTGAAAACTTCTTTATCTTCATGCAATTCATCAAATACAAACTCTTCTGAGTAGTCCTGGTGCATTGCTGCATAGATGGTCTGTTGAGGATTGGGAGTCTTGGAGATAACTTCGACTCTGAAGTAAGGATCAATGGCGTGAGTCATCTTTTCACCTGACTTTGGGGTTGAAATTTTTATAGTGAGTTTGGGGTTAGATTTTGTTAAGGTGTCTAACTATATATATATAAGACAAAACTCCACTACAAAAAACCTTATTGAGGGGTCACTTCACAGGGCAGGGCATCATACAGTCAGGACATTTCAAGAACTCAAGAGTAGCCGGATAGATTGCTATCCAACAGCGATCGCAGCGTGGACAAACCATCTCTGTCACTGCACACCCATCATCGACCTCTACCTTCTCAAGCAGTTCACCCATTACAACCAACTGACTAAACTCAGGAGAGGTTAGCGATCGCTCGATCGTGGATAGTGTCATTGCAATCTCTTCTGCTTCCTCAAAAGAGCCAGCCTCTATCTCACACCCTACTCGCTCCGCAGTGCCCTTGTAGTAGCTTGTAATGTAAGTTGCCATTTTACGATCGCGAACCCCATCTACGTTGTCCATCATTCTACCCGCCATAGCT
>Ga0123336_10001884_pt1 | contig 18730 bp, 15 predicted proteins | sample SSSSmetaG_FD_96466 | JGI IMG/M metagenome (GOLD analysis project Ga0123336, IMG submission 96466) | Glacier valley bacterial and archeal communities from Borup Fiord, Nunavut, Canada, to study Microbial Dark Matter (Phase II) - ​SSSS metaG | ecosystem: Environmental > Aquatic > Freshwater > Ice... | reverse complement strand
CACATCGCCTATTACAACGCCGAACGGCGTCATTCTGCGCTCGGTTACCTCGCGCCCAACCACTTCGAAACCCAATTCAAAACCACGTCCCAATTGTGTCCGGCTTAGCTAGACCACCTCAAACGCGCTCTATTCAAAGAAACGGGTGTTTCTTTACACATGCTTGTTTGGAAAAGAATTGTAGTGGTCAGCTCCATCCTGTTGCTGGATATTGGCGCTTTGCTTCTCTTAACAATGCTTTCGATGAGCTATGGTGATGTGACCGACTTGCTGGAGGACGAAGCGTACCAGCGGTTCGAGCGCGGCGTATCCATAGGCTGGTGGCTGTGGTGGGGTGTAAACGCCGCAATAATTGCCGTGCTCTTTTACCGGGTAGTCCAGCAGCTTCGCCAGCAACTACCCACCCGTTCACAATAACGGTACTTTGAACCTACACCGAGTAGATTACGATGTTACTTTTTAAATAAAGTCAGCGGTTTTTAAAAGTTAAAAAAGCATGACTTATGATTTGATTGTAGCCAAGCGCTTAGCTGAAACACCTTTCTAACATTTCCGCCGTCAGCTCGTCCAGGGAATGAATGCGGCGGTCGGCCTCGTGCGTCGCGTCGGCTTCGAGGTGCGCGTAGTTGCCCCGCAGGACGCGCACCGTGCGGAAGCCCAGCGGTTTGATGCCCACAAAATCCTTGCGCGGGTTGTCGCCCACGTACACCACCTCCCCCGGGGCCACGCCCTCGCGGCGGCACAGCAGCTCGAACACGTGCGGGGCCGGCTTGGCCCGGTGCCGGCCGTAGCGGTTGGTGAGGTAGGCGTGGCGCACGCGGCCGGCCAGCCCCAGCGCCGCCACTTTGCGGGCCTGCACCGCCTTGTGCCCGTCGGTGACCAGGTACAGCGGCCAATCGGCAAACCGGGCCAGGCAGCGCTCCGCGTCGGGGTACAGGGCCAGGGCTGGATGGTGCTGGCGGTACGTGCGCAGGCAAGCCGCCACCAGCGTTTTGGTCCAGCGCCCGTGCCGGCGCAGCGTGGTGTCGAAGACCTGCCCCCGGCCGTGCGCGGCTTCGTCGGCCACCATTTCCGCCGCCAAAATTTCGGCGGCCACCCCCAGCTGCGGGCCCAGGTACGCCGCCACCGCCCGAAAGCCGCTGTGCACGTAACTCAATTCCGGGTACAGCGTGTCGTCGAGGTCGAAAACGAGGATGGGCATGGAATCAGCTTCCCGCTAGCGGTTGATTGTTTCGATGACGTCGGCCGCGGCCCGTACCTGGCGCAGCGGCCCCGGCGCCGGCCGGAAGGGAAACTGGCTTAAATCAGCCCCCGCCGCTTCCTGCAAAAACCAGAAAAAAGAATCCACGCCCGCCGCGATGCCCAGCGTGGACGCCCCCCCAAACCGGCAGTTGCACTCAATAAGGTGCAGGCCGCCGTCGTCGGTAAGCAGGGCCTGCAGCACCAGCGGGCCGTAGAGTCCCAGAGTTTCGATGATGGGCACGAGGCGGGCCTCCAGCGCGGGGTCGATGAGCGTAGTGGTCACCTGCGACTCGCCGCGCACGACCACGTCGCGGGTGCGGGCCACCAGGCCGTGCACCCGGCCGGCGCGGTCCACATAGGCATCGACGCTGATTTCACGCCCCGCGATGAAAGGCTGAAAAATGGGCTCCTGCAGGGTTTGGGCGTGGGCCACGGCGGCGGCGTAGGGCAGGTTGAGGCCCAGAATGAGGGCGCCGGCGCCGTGCCGCTCCTTCACCACGAACGCGGCCCGGCGCGGCAGCGGGATTGTGTCGGCGGCCAGGGTGTCGAGGTGGAGGCTGGTCGGGATGACGGGCAGCCCGGCCTGCTGCCCAAACGCGGCAAATTCGAGCTTGTCGAGGCAGCGCTGCACGGCTTCGGGTGCGCTCACCAGCACGGCAATGCCCGCGGCGGCCAGGGCGGCGCGGTGCCGGCTCCAGAAGGCCAGCTCGCCGTCGCGCGTCGGGATGACGTGGCCCAGGCGGTGTTCCCGGCAGTAGCCGATGATGTCGGGCAGGTGCGCATCGGTGGTGGGCGGCATCACCCAGTGGGCGTCGGTGAAATGAAAGCCCAAAGCCTGGGGGTTCAGGTCGCCGCCCACCACGGCCAGGCCCGGCCAAAACCGCCGCGTGGCGTCCATCACGGCCGCGGCCAGCGGCACCTTGGCCGCCAAGCTGCTGATGAGCACGCCGCCCGGCCCGGCGCGGTCAGCTGTTTCGGGAGCCGGCGCTGGGCCGGTCAGTCGTTCGCGCTCGAAGGCGATGATTTCCGGAATGGCCATCTCCAGCGTGGTAGGGGGCAGCCAGGCAATCTGGGCGGTCCAGGCCGTCATCTCGGCTTGCGAGGCTTCGAAAGGAATGTCCGAAGCCACGTTTTTGGTCCGCATTTCCGGGAAATGCTGTTTGAGCACGGCCACGACCTCGGCCACCCGGCGGGCGCGGCCGGTGCCCAGGTTGATGACGCCGGTCACCGTTTCGGCCGCCGCTAGGCGGAGCAGGCCCTCGGCCGTGTCGGCGGCGTAGAGGTAGTCGAAGTACGATTCGGCGCCGTACACGGTGATTTCCTCGCCGGCCAGCAGCATCCGCACCCAGCGCGAGGTGATGTCGCGCCCGTTGCGCCCATAGCCGCGGTAGATGCGCGGAATGGCGGTGCTGAACTGCTCGGCCCGGAACGTGTGCAGGAATCGCAGCTCGATTTCGTGGGCCAGCTTGGCCATGCCGGTCAGGTTGCGGGGCCGGATGGGGTCGTCCTCGCGCAGGCTGCGGGGGCGGGCCGGCACCTCGGCCGAGGTGTACAGGGCCGGGTCGTAGATGAGGTAGCTCGACGCAAACACCACCCGCCGAAGGGAAGGCAGGTCTTTCTACACCGTCATCAGGTGGTGGCTGAGCTGCACGTTGTGCCGAAAATTCTCCTCCCAAAACCCGTAGGTTTCGGCCGAGCGCTCGAAGGTGGCCGCCAGGTGAACGAAGAGGTCGGGCGCGAAGGCTGCGATTTCCGGCGCCGTCAACCCATTCAGGTCGCCCTGCCGGTACCAGAAACGGGCCGGAAATTCGGCGGGCCGAGGCTTGAGGTCGCCCACCAGCACCTGAACATCGGGCGGCAGCGTGGCCAGCAGGCGCACCATTTCCTGGCCGATGACACCCGCGCCGCCGCTGATAAATATTCGTTTAAAGGGCAGTTCCAAAGCTTGCGGCATAGTCGGGGGCCAACTGGCCGTGCATCAGTGAGTCGGCAAAGGTATCCGGAGCCAGGCGCACGTGCTGGCGCAGGCGGCCTTCGGGCCGGAACCCCGCCTCTTCCAAAATGGCGACGTGGACCGGCCGGATGTCGTAGGTTTCGGTGAACAGGCGGTGGAACCGCAGGCTTTCGAAGGCCACCTGGCCCAGCAGGCGCAGGTGCGCCAGAAAATCGGCCCGGTAGGTGGCCGGGTTGGTGGCCCGTGCCGGGTCGGCCAGGAAGGAAACCTCGGCGCGGCCGTCGGGCCAGGAAATGTGCACCAGGCCCCCGTAGGCCACCAGCTCACCGTGGTGCAGCAGCGAGAAAAGCAATTGGCCGGGCTGTTGCTGCGCAAACAGGGGCAACACCACGCGCACGAAATACGCATCTTGGTCCAGGGCCGAGATGGGCGCGGCCTGGCGCAGCACCTGCAACTGGGCGTTGCGCCAGGCCCGGATGGTCTCCCGGTCGTCGAGGCGAATGGGGACGAGGCGGTACTCCTGCCAGCGGTAATCGGAGTCGGGAAGGACGCGGTAGGTGTTCAATGAATGTTTGGGTCGAAAAGAACGTCTTGCTGAGCTTGTTGAAGCAGAACGGTCAGGTTAGTTTTCAAAATGTAGCATCACACCACCAAATAGGAAATCAGCGGGTTCAGCGGGCTGCGGCGCAACGCGTAATTAGCCACGCCGAACACCTCGTCGAAGGCCAGCGTTTCGCCCGGAAACTCGGGGCAATTTAATTCGTCGAACGCCACCACGGCGCCCTTGGTCAGGCGGGGCCGGATGGCTTCGAGGCAGGCCTCGGTGGGGGCGTAGATGTCGAAGTCGAAGTAGGCGAAGGCGATGACGGTTTCGGGGTGGTCGCGCAGGTAGCGGGGCACGGTTTCGGCGGCGTCGCCGGCCACCAGCTCAAACTTGCGCTTGTGCGGAATGGGGCTGTCGGCCTCGTGCAGGGCCAGAATCTGGGTGAGGTAGGCCTGGTAGTCGGGCGTCACGCCGTAATCGCCTTCCTTCACCAGCTTGCCGTCCTTGGCATCAACGGAAGGAAAGCCGCCGAAGGTGTCGAAGCCGATGATTTTGCGGTTGTAGTTGAACGGCTCGTAAATGCCGCGTAGCGCGTGCAGCAAGGCCAGGTTCTGGCCCCAGCGCACGCCAAACTCCATGGCCACCCCGTGCACCGGCACGATTTGCTGGTACAGCTCGGTGATAAACAGCAGCCGCGAAAGCGTCTGGCGGTTCAGGTACAGCCCCAAGTTATTGAGCAACTCGGTGTTCGGCACCGGCGACTCGCGCAGGGTTTGGGCGAAGCTTTCGCGCCGCGCCTGCTCGGAGGCCGAAGCGCCGCTGAGGATGGAAATTGAGGACATTGTAGTTGTCAGTTGTTGGTTGTCAGTTGTCAGTATCGTTTAGAAATCAGCGTCGTCAGAAAAAGCGGACAACTGACAACCAACAACTGACAACTACTTAATCGGGCTGCAAAAATGCGACAATACTACGGCCCAGGCCCACCCCGGCCAGGGCTTCGTAGTAGGCCGCCACGGCGGGCAAGGGCGCGGTGCGGAGCAGCAGGTTGTCCTGGGCCAGGCGGGCTTGGTGGGCCGCCGGGCCCACGGCAGGGTCGCGGACGTAGTTAGTATGTGGGCTGAGAAGACTGAGGTCAATAGCTTGGTCGCCAATGATTTTGGTGGTGTGCCAGCCGGTGGCCCCGGCCAGGTTGCGCAGGCCGGTTTGGTTGAAATAAGACAGGTGGTCGGGCAGCTTCACCCAGAAGGGCCGGTCAATTTCGCCGGTGGCCAGCAGGTGCTGCTGCAGCGCCGAGAAGTCGTTGGGCACGTCCACCACCAGCACGCCGGCGGGCGCCACCAGCCGGCGGCACAGGCGCAGCAGGGCCGCCGGGTCGAGCACGTGCTCGAGCACGTTGTCCAGCCACAGCACATCGAATTGACGCGCGGCACCGGCCAGTTTTTCCAGCTCCGCATACATGTCGCCGGGGCGCAGGCGGGGCCGCAGCGCCGGGTGAAACCGCTCCAGGCTGAAGCTGCTAAAGTCGAGCCCGAGCACCTCCCAGCCCAGCCGCTGAAAGTACGCCAGCGCCCAGCCCTCGCCGCAGCCGATGTCGAGGAAGGTGCCACCGCCCGACGGGGTTTCGGGAGGTGCTCCCGGGTCGGCCGCGGCCGGGGGGGCGGGCCGGTGCGCTGGGCGCAGGCTTTCCAGCACCCAATGCCGCAGCCGCAGCTTGCCTTCGATGTGCTCCAGTTCGGCGGGCGGGTAGGCGGCCTGGTAGGTGGTCAGGTTTTCCTGGTAGTAGTGCTCGGCGTAGTAGGCGCGCAGGGCCTCGGGCGTGGGCTTGTCTTTGATTTCGTAAAAGCCAAACTCGTTCAGCCGCAGGGTGTCGGGCAGGTTCATGCGGTTTTTTGCTCGATGTGCGCGTTCAGGGCCATGATTTCCGGGTGGGCTTCGAGCAAAGCCAGCAGGTCGGCCGTGTTCAGGTCCGCGGCGTGGTGCTGTTCGATGAGGGCGCGCAGCACGGCGTAGTCCTCGGCCGTGTCGAGCGTGATGCGGAAGCGGCTGAAGTCACCGCCCGGCCATACTTCGTCCCGAAACACCACGCGGCCGGCCGTGGCCGGGTTGGCTTTGAGGTAGGGGGTCACGTGTTCCCGCTCGTAGGGCGAGGTGGCGTTGGCGAAGGCTTCGGCCAGCAGCTCCATCGAAAAAATTTCAAAGTCGAGCCCCCGCGGGAAGGTGCGCACCACGGCGTTGGAGCGGTACACCCGCGGGTTGTTTTCGGCTTGGTAGCGGGCCACGGCGGCCCCAACCAGGCGGCCGTCCACCAGCGGGCAGTCGCTGGTCACGCGCACCACGGTGCCGAGGTTGGAGCGTTGGGCGGTTTCGTAGTAGCGGGCCAACACGTCGGTTTCGCTGCCGCGGTGGTAGCCCAGGCCGCGGGCTTCGGCGTAAGCCACCAGCACGTCGTCGGCCGGCTCGGTGGTGGTGGCCAGGATGACGGGCAGGCCGCTGGCGGCCAGCCGCGCCACGTGGTAGTCGAGCAGCGGGCGCCCGGCCGCGGGCAGCAGCACCTTGCCCGGCAGCCGGGTGCTGCCCATGCGCACCTGCGAAATAATGCCGGCGCGCTGCATCAAGTAGTTTTTTCGAGCAGGTACACCACGTCCTGGTTGCCGCGCTCGGCGTCGGTGAGGTAGGGGTAGAGCCGTTGTTTTACCAAGCGCAGCTGCGGGAAGTTTTCCAGAAAAACCCGGGCGAAGTCGGTTTTCCAAAGGAAGCCCTCGTTGCCGCGGTACCGGATGGGCGTGGTTTCGGGCGCGTAGTACTCGTAGCCCATAATGTAACGGCCCGAGCAGCGCACCAGCTCGCCCATAATGCGCGGCAAGTCGTCCGGGGCGATGTGGATGAGCACCCCATTGGTGCAGGTCACGTCGAAGTAATTGTCTTTGAAGGGCAAGTCGAAGCCGCTGCCTTGCAGGATGTTCACGCCGCGCACGAAGTCGCGGGCCCGCTCCACGGCGTAGCCTTGCAGCTCCACGCCGTAGAGGTTGCTGAAGCCGGCCGCCTGCAGGCCCACGAGCTGCATCCCGGTGTTGCAGCCCACTTCCAGAATGCGGGCCTCCCGGGGCAGGTCGCCCAGGAATTCGGCGTTCATCTCCAGCTTGGTGTGGCCGTAGAGGGCGCGGTAAAAGTCGTTCCACTCGGCCAGGGGGCGCGAGTTGCGGTCGGTGTACTCCCGGCCAAAATCGCCGGACCAGAAGCCTTCTTGTGGGGTGGGTTGCAAGGGCAATGAAAAAATTAAAAATGAAGCTGTTTAGAAATTCAAAAATCCTGTCATCCTGAGCATTCTGCGCTTCAAGCAGAGACGAAGGACCTTATCACGTTCGGACAATAGCTGTTCAGCCGCGATAAGGTCCTTCGTCTCTGCTTGAAGCGCAGAATGCTCAGGATGACAGATAGGCAAATAAATCGACTCTCTAAACAGCTTCAATGGTAATTAAAAACAAGGAAAGAAGAATCTGAGAGCGCAGCACGGTTTGCGCGCAACCAATTTTTAATTCAGCATTTTTAATTTTTAATTCCTGTTGATAAAAACTCCTGAATGCACGCCACCACGTAGTCCTGCTCCTCATCCGTGAGGGTGGGAAATAACGGAATGCTGAGGCAATGGGCGTAGTATTCCTCGGCCCGCGGGAAGTCGCCGGCCCGCCAGCCCAGGCCCTCGTAATACGGCATCCGATGCACCGGAATGTAGTGCACCTGGGCAAAAATCTCACGGGTTTTGAGGAAATCGTAGAGGCCCTTGCGGTCGGCTACCGCGATGACGAAGAGGTGGTAGGCGTGGCCGGGGCGGCCGGGGGCTAGCACCGCCACGCCGGGCGTGGCCGCGAAGGCGGCGTCGTAGCGGGCGGCCAACTGGCGGCGGCGGGCCAGGCCCTCGTCGGCGCGGGCGAGCTGGCTCAGGCCGAGGGCGCAGTTGAAATCGGGCAGGCGGTAGTTGTAGCCCAGCTCCTGCATCTCCATGTACCAGCCGCCGTCCGGCGCGCGCACCAGGTCGGCCGGCTCGCGGGTGATGCCGTGGGTGCGCAAGCGCTGCAAGCGCTGGTGCAGGGCCTCGCTGTTGGTCGTAACCATACCGCCCTCGCCGGTGGCGATGTGCTTCACGGGGTGGAAGCTGAAGATGGCCAGGTCGGCAAACTGGCCGTTGCCGCACCGCTGCTCCCGGCCTTTGGAATCGATGAAAAAACCGCCGGGTGCGTGGCAGGAGTCTTCAATTACCCACAGGCCAAACTCGTCGGCCAGCCGGCGGGCGGCTTCCAGGTCCACCGCCAGGCCCGCAAAATCCACCGGAATCAGGCCGGTGAAGTGGCCCTTGGGGTGGGCTTCCAGTAAGGCCCGCACCTGGGCCAAGTCAATCAGGCCGGTGGCGGGGTCGATGTCGGCAAACTGCACCTCGCCGCCGCAGTAGCGCACGCAGTTGGCCGAGGCCGCAAAGGTGAGCGGCGTGGTGATGACGCGCTGGCCGGGCTGCACGCGCAGGGCCAGCGCACAAAGGTGCAGGGCGGCCGTGCCGTTGGCCACGGCCACGGCGTAGCGGGCCCCTACGTAGGCGGCAAACCGGCGCTCAAACTCGGCCACTGCGGGCCCTTGGGTCAGGTAGTCGGCGCGCAGGGCCGCCGTCACGGCGGCCACGTCGGCCTCGGTGATGTTTTGGCGGCCGTAGGGCAGGGGGCGGCTGGGGCGGAAGGCAGGTGTTTTCATTAGGCAAAGGGGCGTTCAGACCGCAAACTCCGCGTCCACGTGCAAGCGGATTTCTTCCCGAATCTGCTCCGCGTCCAGCCATTCGCCGTTGTTGGCCGAGTCGTAATAAAAACCCAAAGGCACGCGGCGGGCCTTAAAATGCTGCTCAAACTTTTCCACGTTCCAGGTGGGCATTGAGGGCAGGATGACGTAGTAGCGGTCGAGCTCGACGGTGCTCAGGGCGTCGGTTTCGGTAATCATGGCCTCGTGCAGCTTTTCGCCGGGCCGGATGCCCACGATGCGCTGCTCGCACTCGGGGCCGATGGCGCGGGCCACCTCCGTAATTTTGTAGCTGGGGATTTTGGGCACGAAGATTTCGCCGCCCCAGGCGTGCTCCAGGGCGTAAAGCACCAAGTCCACGCCTTCCTTCAGCGAGATGTTGAAGCGCGTCATGTCGGGGTGGGTGATGGGCAGCACGCCGGTGGCGCGCTGCTGCAAAAAGAACGGCACCACCGAGCCACGCGAGCCGATTACGTTGCCGTAGCGCACCACCGAAAAGCGCAAATCGCGGCTGCCCTTCATGTTGTTGGCGGCCACGAAGAGCTTATCGGAGCACAGCTTGGTGGCGCCGTAGAGGTTTATGGGGGCGGCGGCCTTGTCGGTGCTCAGGGCCACCACGTCCTTCACGCCGGAGTCCAGCGCGGCGTTTATCACGTTTTCGGCCCCGAAGATGTTGGTTTTGATGCACTCCATCGGGTTGTACTCGGCGGCGGGCACCTGCTTGAGGGCGGCGGCGTGGATAATGACGTCGATGCCCTCGCAGGCCCGGTGCAGGCGCTGGGCGTCGCGCACGTCGCCGATGAAGTAGCGGATGGCCGGGAAGCGGGCCGGCGAAAACTCCTGGCTCATTTCGTATTGCTTCAACTCGTCGCGCGAAAACACCACGAGGCGCTTGACGAGCGGGAATTTTTCGAAGACGGTGCGCACGAACTGTTTGCCGAACGAGCCGGTGCCGCCCGTGACGAGGATGGATTTGTGGTTGAGGTCGAGCGCCATGAAAAAGAGTAAGCCGAAACAGGACCGCAAAAGTAGTTCAAGGCGGGGTTAAGGCTGGCGTCGTTTGACATACTCATCTGGCGTACGCGGAGCGAAGGACCTCATCACGTTCGCAGTGGTTGGGTTACTGCAAATTGTTCGGTCCTGATGAAGTCCTTCGCTGCGCGTACGCCAGATGAGGATGACAGGTCCGCGCCTGCACAAACGCCCGCCGCGCCCGACCTTTGGCCCGCGGAGTTTCAGCCGCGTTGCGAATGCTGTTCAACTCCCTGCATTTTCTGGTGTTCTTTCCGGTGGTCGTCGGGCTGTACTTCGGCCTGCCGCCGCGTTGGCGCGGGTTGTTGCTGCTGCTGGCCAGCTACTATTTCTACATGAGCTGGCGGGCGGCCTACGCCCTGCTGCTGCTGGCCACCACGCTGCTCGACTACTACAGTGGCTGCCGCATGAGCCGGCTGCCCACCCAGCGGCTGCGGCTGCCCTGGCTCTATCTCAGCCTGGCCAGCAACTTGGGCACGCTGTTCGTATTCAAGTATTTTAATTTTTTCCGCGATGCGGCAGGGCAGCTGGCCGGGGCCCTGCACCTACCGCTGGTGGCCGGGCCGGCGCTGGGGCTGCTGCTGCCGGTGGGCGTGTCGTTCTACACGTTTCAGTCGGTGGGCTACATCCTCGACGTGTACCAGGGCCGGCTGGCGGCAGAGCGGAATTTTGCGCGGTTTGCGCTGTTCGTGGCCTTTTTCCCCCAGCTGGTGGCCGGGCCCATCGAGCGCGGCGGGCACATGCTGCCGCAGTACCGGCGCGTTCACGACTTCGATTACGCGCGCATCGTGAGCGGGCTGCGGCTCATGGCCTGGGGCCTGTTCAAGAAGGTGGTGGTGGCCGACCGCCTGGCCCTGCTCGTCAATCCCGTGTTCAACGCCCCGCGGCAGCACTCCGAAGGCCCGCTACTGGCGCTGGCCACGCTGGCCTTCACCTTCCAGATTTACGGCGACTTCTCGGGCTACACCGACCTGGCCCGCGGCGCGGCGCGGGTGCTCGGGTTCGAGTTCAACCTGAATTTCCGGCAGCCCTACCTGTCGGCTTCGGTGCCCGAATTCTGGCGGCGCTGGCACATTTCGCTGTCGAGCTGGTTCCGCGACTACGTGTACATCCCGCTGGGCGGCAGCCGCGTGGGGCCGGCCCGCGCCTACGGCAACCTGCTGGCCGTGTTCCTCATCAGCGGCCTGTGGCACGGCGCCAACTGGACGTTTCTGGCCTGGGGCGGGCTGCACGGGCTGTATCTGGTCATCAGCACCTGGGCCCGGCCCGGGCGCGAGTGACTGGCGCAGCGCACCGGCCTGGCCGGGCATCCGCGCTGGCGCCGGGGCGTGGGCGTGGCGGTTACGTTTGTCCTGGTGGCCTACGCGTGGGTGTTTTTCCGGGCCAATACGTTGGGCGACGCTCTCTTTATCAGCCGGCACTTGCTCAGCGGCTGGGCCCATTTGCGGGGCCCCGCCGGGGCCACGCTGCTGCTGGAGTTCGCGCAGCACTACCGCCCCGAGCTGGCCGTGGCCGCCCTCGGCGTGGGGCTGATGCTGGGCGTGGAATACCTGGGCCGGGCCCGCAGCCTGCAGGCCTGGGTGGCGGCGCAGCCGGTGGCCGCCCGCTGGACGGGCTACGTCGGTTTCATCTGGCTGATTCTGTACTTCGGGGTTTTCAACAGCACGTCGTTCATCTACTTTCAATTTTAATTCCCGTTGTCGCGCGCCGTTTTTCGTCTTGTTTCGCGGCTGCTGCTGCTTGCGCTGGCGGGTGCGCTCGGGCTGGCTGCCTTGGGCCCGGTGGTGCTGCGCGGACAAGTCGACGCGTTCTACGGCCGTTTCACCGGCCCGCCGGCTGGGTCGCTGGTGCTGGGCACGTCGCGGGCGGCGCAGGGCATCCGGCCGGCCGGGCTCACCGCCGGGCTCGCTGAGCAGTTTGAGGGCCCACTGCTCAACTATGCTTTCACCCTCACCCACTCGCCCTACGGCCCGGCCTACCTGGCCAGCATCCGCCGTAAGTTGCGGCCGGGCGTGAAAAACGGCCTGTTCCTCGTCGCCGTCGACCCGTGGTCGCTGTCGCTCACCGGCCCCGAGGGGCGCTACCCGGAGGACAACTCGTTCATCGGCCAGCTGCAGCAGGTCAGCCAAAATCCCAACCTGGCCTACCTCACGCACTACCAAACCAAGCCGCTGTACCGGCTCTGGCTCGACTACGCCACCGCCATCGAGCACCTGCACCCCGACGGCTGGCTCGAGGTAAGCATTGGCACCGACAGTGCTCAGGTGCGCGCCCGCACGGCCCGCAAGCTGCAGGATTACCGCTTGCTGGCCGCCAGCCAGCACCTTTCCGACGGCCGCCTGCAGGCTTTGCGGCACACCATCGAATTTCTCAAACAGCACGGCCGGGTGTGCGTAGTGCGCCTGCCGGTAGGGCCCGCGCTGCGGCAGTTGGAAGACGTGTACCAACCCGGTTTCGACCGCCTGATGCGGCAAACGGCCGCGACGCTGGCGGTTCCTTACCTGGACTACAGCGCCGCCCCCTACGCCACCACCGACGGCAACCATTTGCAGCGCGCCGCCAGTGCGGCTTTTAGCCAGCGCTTGGCGCAGGATTTGCGCTCCGTCTTAAATCAGAAGCAGCAGTAGCGCAGCAACAGCACCGCATGTGTCCTCAATAAATCAGCAAAACGGCTTCCCGTCCGAGACGGGAAGCCGTTTTGCTGGGCGCAATCTAGCTTCTACTCAAGCACCAGCCGCTTCACCGAAATGGCATTGCCGGCGTCCACCCGCAGGGTGTACACGCCTTGGGGCAGGTCGGCTACGTCAAGCGTGGTCGGAGTGCCGGTTGCGGCGAGGCGAATGTGGTCGCGCACGCACTGGCCCAGGCTGTTGAGCAAGGTAGCGTGCAGCACCGCGCCAGTCGGGTTGGGAACCACGACCGTTACGGCCGCGTGGGCCGGATTCGGATACAGCCCGATTTCCAGCGGGCCACGGGCCGGAGTGGCCGCAAGCGGCCCCGCCGCCGGCCCGAAGCGGAGCGCAAAGCGCGCCGTGAGGACCGGCGCCGCTGGCGCTGGTGCGACGGTGAACCCGTAACTGGGCTGCTGCCGCAGGTTGACGAGTTGGTTGGTTTGGGCGTCGAACAAATACGCGTCGAGGCCCGCCGGCAGGTTAAGCAGCTGCTCGGCATGCAGCGTGTAGCTGCCCGCCGCCGGCACGACCACCGTCAGCGCCACGGTGGTGGCCGCCGCGAATTGGGGCCGCCCGTCGATGGCCAGCGCCTCGCCCGAGCCGGCCACCGCGGCCAGGTTCAGGCCGCTGGGGTTGGGCAGCTTGGCGGCGTCGTAAGCCGCATCGAGCCCGGCCGTGGCGCCGCTTTCAGCGTACACAAAAAGGGCGTCGGCGGGCCCGGTTGGGCCTTGTAAACGCAACTGAACCACAGGCCGAATTTCGGCCGCCCCGCGCCGGAACGGCACCTGGGCGGCGTAGCTCGTCACCCGCTGGCCGTTGCGGAAGGTGAGACCGCCCGCCGTTTGGCCGGGGCTCACCCGCACGAAAAAACCCTGGCCGGAGGCGATGAGCGGATTGCCCAGGCCCAAACCGTTGGTGTAAGCGCGGTAGGTGCCGCTGTATTGGCTGCTGCTCTCAAACACGTACATCGACGCGTCCAGGTTCGGCCGGTCGGCGGCGTTCACCAGGCTCCAGTTGAGCGGGGCAGGGTAGGGGTTGCCCACCAGGGCCCAGCCCGCGTCGGGGGCGGTGGGGCCCGCGTTGCGGCCCAGCGCCACGGTCAAATCGCCGTTGTTGAGGGTGCCGCTGAAGCCCACTTTTCCCGAAGCCGCGATATTGACCGTGTACCCGCGCCCGGGGGTGAGGGCGTCGCCGGTGGTGACCGGCGACGCCCAGCCTTTGTCGAAGGGATTATAGTTGCTGCTCGCCGTGGCCAGGCGGCTTTGGTCGTACCCGAATACCGTGGGGAAAGGAGTGACCTGGCCCGGCGTAGCCGAGGTATTGTAGGCGTTGTTGACGACCGGCGAAAACCCGGCGGTGGCGAGCGAGGCCACCGTGGCGGCGGCCACCGGCGCGCTGTAGTGCCGGTAGCCCAGGCCGGCGTTTCCGGCCGGGTCGATGTAGCGTTGCAGCAACGTAGTTGTGCCCTGCACCACTCCGGTGCCGGTGTTCGCCACCAAAGCAGTGCCACTAGCATCCGAAGGCAGCGTCAGCGCCTGCCCACTCAGTACCAAGTTGCCAGCGGCTTCCACGGCGAGGACTTGCACCACCGTTTCGGGCCCCAGGAGCGTCACATTTCGGGGATTGGTTGTCGTCAAATTGCGCACCTGGTTGGGCAAAGCCGCCCCGGTTACCTGCGCCACGGTGCCGTTGTAGATGTAGCTGGCGTCGTTGCTGAAGCTGCGGGTACCCGCCAGTTGCACCGCACCCACGGCCCCCGTTGGCTCAATGCCGGCGGGGTCGCAGATGCCCAGTGTGCCGCCAGCGGCCAGCACAAAGTTGCCCGCGCCGGTGAGCGGCTGGCAGGCCGTGAGCAGCGTGCCGCCGCTTTGCACCGTCAGGGTTCCCACCACCGTCAGGGCCCCGGTGAGCGTGGCCGTGCCGGCCCCGCCCGTGGTGGGCCCCGTCACGGTCACGTTGCGGTAGGTACCGCTCACGTCTTGCGGCGTGCTCACGACCAAGTCTGTCAGGGCGCCAACGGCGTTCAGCCGCACGCTCACCGTGTTGCTGGCGAAGTTGGCGACTAGCATATCCAGGTCGCCGTCGCCATCCACATCGGCGGCAGCAATGCCATTGGGGTTGGTGCCCACCACAACCGTGGTGCTGTTTCCAAACCCGCCGCCGCCGTTATTCAGCCGTACGGTTACGTTGTTGGAAAAAAAGTTGGCAACCAGCATGTCCAGGTCATTATCTCCATCAATGTCAGCCGCTACAACACTGCTGGGGCTGGTGCCCGCGCCAAACTCACATCCGCCGCTAAAAATACCGCTGCCGTTGTTGAACCGTACGCTGGCATTGTCGCTGCCGTAATTGGCCGTCAGCAAGTCCAGGTCGCCGTCGCTGTCTAGGTCGCCCAGGGCAAGCCAGCGGGGGCGGCTGCCCACCACGGGGTCGGTTCCGCCGCTAAATACCCCGTTGCCGTTGTTGAGGCGCACGCTGATGGTGCTACTACTGTTGCCCCAATTGGCCGTGAGCAAGTCCAAGTCGCCGTCGTTGTCCACATCGCCCGTCGTGATGTTGAACGGGAAGCTGCCCACGGACACGGTACCCCCACCGCCAAACGTGCCGTTACCGTTGTTGAAACGGACGCTTACGTTGTCGCTCGCCCCATTGGCGACCAGAAAATCCAGGTCGCCGTCACCATCAATATCAGCCGTCGTAATGCTCTGCGGCTGGCTGCCAACTGCATAATCGGTGCTGCCCGTGAAGTTGCTGTTGCCGTCGTTAAAACGCACACTTGCGGAGTTAGCGTTGTAATTAGCAGTCAATAAATCCAGGTCGCCGTCGCCGTCGATGTCGGCCGTGGTTACGCTGCGGGGTTGACTGCCCACGCTGGGGTCCGAGCCGCCGCTGAAACTCCCGCTGCCATTATTCAGCCGAATGCTGACCGAGGCCCCGCCAAAAGTTGGGCTCACCATGTCCAAGTCCCCGTCGTTGTCGACGTCTGCCATCGTCACGTTATACGGGTTGGCACCGGTGCCCACTTCGGAACCAACGCTGAAGATGCCGTTTCCCTCGGTAGCCGCCGCCGTGAATTGAAACATTCGCGGTATTGCCAATGCGCCGCTGCTGCTTTGAGCAGCAGTAGTGATGCTCATCCTCATCGTTTCGCCCGGCCGATAATCGAACGTGGGCGAAAAAGTAAGTGCATCGTTGTTGAGGACGGTGGCACCGCTGTTGCCCGAACGCAAGCCGCCGCGTTGGTTGCTAAACACCCGTAGCGCCGCAGTCGAACCCGCCGTTAAGGGTTGATTGAAACGTACGGAGATTGAGTTTGACCGGGGTGTGCCGTTTTGATTAGCCGTCGGAGTGGTCGAGCTTATAACTGGCTGGGCTTGTGCCGCAACGGAAAATAACCCTGTCAGCAATGGCGCGAGCGTTGCAAAATGGAAAAGGTAGAAACGTGCTGTCATAAATAAAAAATGGAAAAGTGGAAGTGGTTTTACAAGTTTACGGCCTTACTCGTCTAAATTCCTTGCAGTTCTAACGCAACTTTCGCCAGCTCTCCCGCCAGTGCGCGGCGCGAGTAGCGCTGGTGGCTTGCGGCGGGCAAATCGAGGTTGGGGTTGATGCGCCACCGGGCCACCAACGCGTCGAGGGTCTCGCGCATTAAAGCGGCATCCTGGTAGGGCAGGGCCTGGCCCGCGCCGCATTCCCGCAGCAGTTGGTCGGCGTCGGAGCCGGCGGGGCCCACGCACAGGATGGGCTTGTTGGCGGCCAGGTACTCGAACACTTTGCCGGGCAGGATGCCGTCGTTGCGCGGCACGTCGGGGATGGCCATGAGCAAGGCGGAAGCACTTAGCAAGAACTTTACCGACTGGGCGTGGGGCACAAAAGCCAAAAATTCCGTGACCGGCAGCAGTCCGGCCTGCGCAATCTGGCCGCGCAGCTCGGCCGAAACCTGGCCCACAAAGCGCAGGCGCAGCGGCACGTCGGGGTGGCGGGCGGCGCACGCGGCCACCGCTTCCAGCAGCCGGCCAATGCGGTAAAGCTCCGTGATGGTGCCGGTGTGGGTGATGCGCAGGCAGTCGGTGGGCGGCTGCGAGGGCGTCCGGAAGTCCGATTCGTCGTAGCCGTTGGGCAGCACGTGAAACTTGGCCGCCGGCAGCGCCGGCAATTTGGCCCGGAACAGGCGCTTGGTTTCGGGCGAAGTTACCAGCACGGCGTCGGCCCGGGTGAGCACCTGCCGCTCGTAGCGCGCGTCGAGCCAGGCGGCCAAGGGCGTGTGGTGCAGGTCGTGGTAGTAGTAAATGTCCGTCCAGGGGTCGCGCAGGTCGGCCAGCCAGCGCAGGCCGTGGCGCCGTTGCAGTTCGAGGCCGATGAGCTGGGTGGAATGCGGCGGCGAGGAGGTGAGCACGGCGTCGAAGGTTTCGCCGGCGGCCAGCAGACGCTCCACGGCGGCCAGGGCATGGCGGTTCCAGCCGCGGCGGGGGTCCGGAATGAACAGGTTGCCGCGCACGAAACGCAGGGCTTCTTGCAGCCGGCCGGGCTTGCCTTCGTTGGCAAAACCGCCGTAGGGCACGGCGCGGCCGGTCAGCTTCTGGTAGGATTCGAACGGCTCCGACGTTTTGGTGCGGACGACGCGCACCCCGGCCGGAACCTCGGCCAGCAGGCTTTCGTCGCGCACGGGGTAAGTGGCCTGGGCGGCGTCCACCGTAACCACGGTGGGCACCACGTTGAAATGCCCGAGGTGCTTCACAAACTTGAGGCAGCGCTGCACGCCGGCGCCGCCCGACGGCGGCCAATAGTAGGTGATGACGAGCAGGCGCAGCGGGCGGGGGGTGGGCACGAAAGAAGGAAGAGCAAGTGGGCTGCGAAGGTACGCGCTTTGCCGGTTTTCGGGCTTTTGTGGCTACTTTTGGGGTTCCGCAACCGGCCTGATTCGGAGCCCGCGGCCTGCTGCCAAGCCCGGGCAACTCCTCAAATTCGCTTAAAACCGTGCTACATGTTTGATAATCTCTCCACCAAGCTCGACCGGGCCATCAAGACCCTCAAAGGCCAGGGCAGCATCTCGGAAATCAACGTCGCGGCCACCATCAAGGAAATCCGCCGGGCGCTGGTCGACGCCGACGTGAACTACAAGGTGGCCAAGGACGTCACCGACCGCATCAAGGACGCCGCCATGGGCCGCGACGTGCTCACGGCCGTGTCGCCGGGCCAGCTCATGGTCAAAATCGTGTACGACGAGCTCACCGAGCTCATGGGCGGCGAGAAGCAGGACATCGTCATCAAAGGCGACCCGGCCGTGGTGCTGCTCTCGGGCCTGCAGGGCTCGGGCAAAACTACGTTTGCGGGCAAGCTGGCCAGCTTCATCAAAAAGCAAAACCGCACCGTGCTGCTGGTGGCCTGCGACGTGTACCGCCCCGCGGCCATCGACCAGCTCAAGGTGCTGGGCGAGCAAATTGGGGTGGAAGTGTACGCGGAAGTCGAGAACAAAAATCCCGTCGAAATCTCGCGCAACGCCATCGAGTACGCGAAGAAAAATAACAAGAAGGTCGTCATCATCGACACCGCCGGCCGCCTGGCCGTGGACGAGCAGATGATGCGCGAGATTGAGGCCGTGAAGGCGGCCATCAACCCTTCCGAGACGCTGTTCGTGGTGGACGCAATGACCGGCCAGGACGCCGTGAACACCGCCAAAACCTTCAACGACCGCCTGAATTTCGACGGCGTGGTGCTCACCAAGCTCGACGGCGACTCGCGCGGCGGGGCGGCCCTCAGCATTCGGGCCGTGGTGGAGAAGCCCATCAAGTTCATCTCGACGGGCGAGAAGATGGACGCGCTCGACCTGTTTTACCCCGACCGCATGGCCCAGCGCATCCTGGGCATGGGCGACGTGATTTCGCTAGTCGAGCGCGCCCAGATGCAGTTCGACGAGGACGAGGCCAAGCGCATCAACGCCAAAATCCGCAAGAACCAGTTCAACTTCGACGACTTCCTCTCGCAGCTCGAGCAAATCAAGAAGATGGGCAACATCAAGGACTTGATGGGCATGATTCCGGGTATGAGCAAGGCCATGAAGGACGTGGACATCGACGACGACGCCTTCAAGCCCGTCGAGGCCATCATCAAGAGCATGACCAAGCAGGAGCGGGCCAACCCCGACCTGCTCAACGGCTCGCGCAAGCGCCGCCTGGCCAAGGGCTCGGGCACCGACATCCAGCAGGTGAACGCGCTGATGAAGCAGTTCGACGACATGCGCAAAATGATGCGCACCATGAACAAAATGAGCCAAACCAAGGGCGGCATGGCCCAAATGGCCAAAATGATGGGCGGCATGAAGGGCGGCCCCGGCGGCATGATGCGGTAGATTGCCCGGCGGCCGCAAGCGCCGGCAACTGGCAATTATACTCGTCACGAAGTGGAATGCGAATCGAGAATATGAAATTTCAGGCTTAAGCGGGACGCGAGTTCATGGCCAAACTCGGGGAGTCGGTCAAAGAAATCGAGGACGGCGGTTTTGAATTG
>Ga0123336_10001882_pt1 | contig 18734 bp, 28 predicted proteins | sample SSSSmetaG_FD_96466 | JGI IMG/M metagenome (GOLD analysis project Ga0123336, IMG submission 96466) | Glacier valley bacterial and archeal communities from Borup Fiord, Nunavut, Canada, to study Microbial Dark Matter (Phase II) - ​SSSS metaG | ecosystem: Environmental > Aquatic > Freshwater > Ice... | reverse complement strand
CTTCTTCAAAGTTGATGAAGATGGTCATGTGATCCTTGAGGAGCTTGGCGGAGAGGCCGAGCGCATCCGCAGGGAGGACGGTGCCGTTGGTCCAGATCTCGAGGGTGAGCTTGTCGTAGTCGGTGATCTGACCGAGACGGGCTGCTTCGACGAGATAGTTGACCTTGCGTACGGGTGAGTGGACGGAGTCGACGGGGATGAATCCGAGGCCGAGGTCGGCGTCGAAGTTCTTATCGGCCGAGATGTAACCACGGCCGCGCTTGAGGCGCATCTCCATGTCGATTTTGCCGCCCTCGGAGACGGTGCAGATATAGACGGTCTTGTCGAGGATCTCGACGTCGCCATCGGCCTCGATGGAGCCGGAGGTGATGACGCCGGCCTGGTCGGCTCGGAGGTAGAGGGCCTTGGGGCCGTCGCCGTTGAGCTTGAAGGGGATCTGCTTGAGGTTCAGGATGATGTCCGTCGCATCTTCGACGATGCCGGTGATGGACTGGAACTCGTGCAGGACGCCTTCGATACGGACGGCGGTGACGGCAGCTCCCTCGATGGAAGAGAGCAAGGTGCGGCGGAGTGCGTTGCCGATGGTGGTACCGAAGCCGCGCTCAAAGGGCTGCGCGGAGAACTTGCCGAACTTGTCGGTGAGTGTTTCGGTATCGACTGCGAGACGCTTGGGCTTTTGAAAACCTCTCCAAAGCATAGGTAAATCTCCTTTTCCGACCGAGCCGCGATGCATTCTGCGGACTGGCGGGTGTTGCGGTTACGGGTTGAGTTGTGTGTTGCATTGCCTACCCTGAATGGGTAGCGATGGAAAGAACCCACGTCTGAAAATCCAGACGTGGGTCACCCAAATTTCTGGCTCTACCTACTTGCTGTAGAGTTCGACGATCAGCTGCTCGTTGACGGGCAGGTTGACGTCTTCACGCTTCGGCAGGGCGATGAGCTTGCCGGAGAGGTTGTCGCGGTTGATTTCGAGCCACTGAACGGAGTTCTGACCGGCGGCGAAGTTTTTCGACTCTTCGAGGATAACCAGAGCCTTGGAGCCCTCACGGATGGCGATCTCGTCCCCAACCTTGCACTGGAAGGAGGGGATATTGACCTTGCGGCCGTTGACGGTGATGTGACCGTGACGGACGACCTGGCGGGACTGGCGGCGGCTCATCGCGAAGCCGAGACGGTAGGCCACGTTGTCGAGGCGGGTCTCAAGCTGCTGGAGGAGCAGTTCGCCGGTGACGCCGGGCTTGTTGGCGGCCTTCTGGTAGTAGGCGCGGAATTGGGTCTCAAGGGTGAAGTAGATGCGCTTGGCCTTCTGCTTCTCACGAAGCTGGAGACCGTAACCGACAACCTTCTTCTGCTTCTTGGACTGGCCGTGCTGGCCTGGGGGGAAGTTGCGCTTTTCGATAGGGCATTTCTCGGAGAAGCACTTGGCTCCCTTGAGGAAAAGTTTGGTGCCGTCGCGGCGGCAGAGGCGGCAGACGGGTCCTGTATAACGTGCCATTTTTATTACTCCTGACTTCGGGTGTCGATCGCTTTACGCGCAGGCTGCGCTTCGTCGCGATCCGGTTGAGTAAAGGCTGTACGGGCTGAAGCCCGCACAGCGGATAAAAAGAGAGTCGAGACGGCGTGGCTGAAGCCACGCCCTTCCCATTTTGCAGCTCACGAAAAGGACATATGCTTCCGTTCCTTGCGTTGCAGCGTAGGACCTTAATGGCGGGAAGAGACCCCGCCAGCAGAAAGATCAGACGCGGCGGCGCTTGGGCGGACGGCAGCCGTTGTGCGGCATAGGCGTGACGTCGCGGATGCTGCGGACCTCGATACCGGTGGTGGCGAGGGCGCGGATCGCGGACTCACGACCGGAGCCGGGACCGGAGACGCGGACATCGACCGAACGGACACCGTGGTCGCGGGCTGCGTTGGCTGCACCGACGGCGGCCTGCTGCGCGGCGAACGGGGTTCCCTTACGGGAGCCGCGGAAGCCGAGCGAACCGGACGATTTCCAGGACAGCGTGTTACCGGTCTGGTCGGTGATGGTGACGATGGTGTTGTTGAAGGTGGCCTGGATGAAGACGAGACCGAATGGAACGTTCTTGCGTTCGCGCTTCTTGAACTTCTTATTCTTACCGGGCTTAGCAGCGCCCTTGGTGTTCTGAGTCTTGGCCATGGCTTATTTCGTCGCTTTCTTCTTACCGGCAACGGTTCCCTTACGAGGGCCTTTGCGAGTGCGAGCGTTCGTGTGGGTGCGCTGGCCGCGGACAGGAAGCGAACGGCGGTGACGGAGACCACGGTAGGACTGGATTTCGATGAGGCGCTTGATGTTCATGGAGATGTCCTTGCGGAGATCGCCTTCGATCTGGCCTTCAGCTTCGATTACCTGACGGATACGGTTCAGCGCGTCCTCGTCGAGCGTGCCCATCTTCGCAAGGGGATCGACGTCCGCCTTTGTGAGGATTTTGGCAGCGCGCGAGTCGCCGATTCCAAAGATGTAAGTGAGACCGATGCGCGCCTGTTTATTGTTAGGGACATCGACTCCAGCAATACGTGCCATGGGGTTCCTTTTCGGTTGGGCTTTGCGGCATGGCCACAAAGCGGGGTTGATGGTTTGCGGATGTGTCCGGCGGGTTCAACGCAAGCCTTGATTTCGGCTAACTAGCCCGGTGGGTCCGGTTGGAATAGTATTGAGGGCCCATGGTTCAGGGCCCAAAAAACTAACCTTGGCGCTGTTTGTGTTTTGCGTTTTCGCAGATGACGCGAACTACGCCGCGACGGTGGATGACTTTGCACTTGTCGCAGATCTTCTTGACTGAGGCACGAACCTTCATGGTGATTCCCTTCTCTTCAAATACAGGGCCCAACGATCAGGCTCCAGGTTTTGCAGCACATGACATACAGGACGCGGCATCCAGGGCGCGACGAAGGTGAAGCAGGTCCTTCGCTATGCTCAGGATGGCAATTTTGAATTAGGGGGTGCGGCGTGTGGGTATAAGAAAAACTAAGCAGCGAGCTGCTTGTTTATTTGTACCGATACACGATGCGGCCGCGGTTGAGGTCGTACGGGCTGAGCTCAATCGCGACGCGGTCGCCGGGGAGAATGCGGATGAAGTTCTTGCGCATGCGTCCGGAGACGTGCGCAAGGGCCTGATGCTTGTTTTCAAGCTCGACCTTGAACATGGCGTTCGGCAGGGTTTCTACGACGACTGCCATGACTTCAATTGCATCTTCCTTCGACAAACCATCTCCTTTGGAACAGGGGTCTTCTCCGTGTTTCCGGGTGCCATGCACTTCTGCACACAGCATCTACAATGATACCCCAGATTTCGGGTATTCCTACAGTTTTTCTAGCGCGTGAGGACGCGTGGGCCGTCTTTTGTGAGGGCGACGGTGTGCTCGAAGTGGGCGCTGTAGGTGCGATCGACGGTAACGGCAGTCCAGCCGTCGGGGAGAACGCGCACTTCGGGCTTGCCAGCGTTGATCATGGGCTCGATGGCGAGGACCATTCCTGCCTTGAGGCGGGGACCTTTGCCGCGTAGGCCGAAGTTTGGGACCTGGGGATCTTCGTGCATGGAGCGGCCAATGCCGTGGCCGACGAACTCGCGGACGACGCCGAAGCCGGCGGCTTCGCACATCTCCTGGACGGCGGCGGAGATGTCGCCGAGGCGCCCGCCGACCTGAGCGGCCTGAATCGCCGCTTCGAGGGAGGCGGCGGTTACGTCGAGCAGCTTTTGGACTTGCGCGGTGACGTTGCCGATGGGGTAGGTGACGGCAGCGTCCGAGTAGAAGCCGTCGATGATGACGCCGCAGTCGATGGACAGGATATCGCCCTCTTTGAGGATGCGCTTGTCGCTGGGCATGCCGTGGACGACTTCTTCGTTGATGGAGGTGCAGAGTGCGGCGGGAAAGCCGTGGTAGCCCTTGAAGGCGGCGATGCCGCCGAGTTCGGCGATTTTGGCGACGGCGATGCGCTCGAGATCCATGGTGGACGCGCCCGGGACGACATGGGGCGCGATGGCGTCGTGGACCGTGCGTAAGGCGATGCCGGAGGTGCGCATCTTTTCGATTTCGGCGATGGTTTTGATGAAGACAGGCATAAGAGACAGTTGGTAGTGGGTAGTTGTCAGTTGCTAGTAAGAGCGCTCGTGCGTAGGGTTTGGAGGGCTTCGGTGATGGCGACGGTGACGACTTCGACGGGTTGGTCGCCGTTGACTTCGCGGAAGCGGCGCTGGGCACGATAGTGCTCGATGACGGGGGCGGTCTGGGCGTCGAAGGTCTTCATGCGCTCGATAAAGACTGGTTCGGAGTCGTCGGTGCGCTGCTGAAGGGCTGCACCTTCGTTGTCGCAGACGTCCGGCTTTGCGGGCGGATTGGAGTAGACGTTGTAGATGCTTTTGCAGACCGGGCAGGTGCGGCGCCCGGTGATGCGGTGCAGGAGTTCGTCGTAGGCGACGACTATATTGACGGCAACCACGGGGAGACGGGTGGAGTCGCTGATGAGGTGGGCGTCGAGCCACACGGCCTGATTGATGGTGCGGGGGAAGCCATCGAGGATGAAGCCGGTTTGGGTGTCGGGATAGGTGAGGCGGTCGGCGACCATCTTGTTGACGAGGTCGTCGGGGACGAGCTGGCCCTGGCGCATAAGATCTTCAGCAAGGAGGCCTAGGGGCGTGTGATTGGCGCGATGGGTGCGGAGGAGGTCGCCGGTAGAGATCTGGGGGATGTTGAAACGGGCCATCAGGAGCTGGGCCTGAGTGCCTTTGCCTACGCCGGGTGCGCCTAAAAGGAGGACCGGCCCGGGCAGAAAGTTGCTGTCTGCCGGGGCCGGTCGATGGTGGGATGCGTCGGTCAACGTATGAGATCCAAGTAAAGCTGAAGGGTGGTGAAAGACGGATGCCTTACCAGCTCTTGCGACCCTTGATGCGACCGCTCTTGGGAGAGAAGCCATCGTAGTGACGCATGATGAGCTGAGATTCGATCTGCTGGACGGTATCCATGGCTACACCGACGACGATCAGGAGCGAGGTGCCTCCAAAGTAGAAGGTAACGCCGAGACCGTTGGTCATCCACGTTGGCAGACGATCGAAGATGGGACCGATGAGCCAGATGTGGTTGAAGTGAATTCCGCTGATGATGAGCTGCGGAATGATAGTGATGATGATGAGGTAGAGCGCGCCGACGAGCGTGATGCGGGTGAGCACAGCGTTGATGAAGTCTGCGGTTCGCTTGCCGGGACGGATGCCGGGAATGAAGCCACCGTACTTGCGCATGTTGTCGGCGATGTCGTCGGGACGGAAGACGATGGAGATGTAGAAGTACGCGAAGAAGATGATCGCGGCGATCTGCAGGACCTCGTACCAGGGCTCACCGGGGGCGAGGTTGCGGATGATGGGGCCGAAGAAAGAGGTGTCGCGAAGCTGCGCGCTGCCGAAGAAGCTCATACCGGCGAAGAGAAGGGGCGCCGACAGGATGGAACTGGCGAAGATGACGGGCATGACGCCGCCGGAGTTGACCTTGAGCGGGAGATGCGTGGACTGCCCACCCATCATGCGCCGGCCGACGATGCGCTTGGCGTACTGGACGGGGATGCGGCGCTCGGAGCGTTCGACGAAGACGATGAAAGCGACGACGGCGATCATGCCGACAACGACAATGAGGATGGCGATGGGAGTGAAAGGGCCCCAGGCCGAAGTGCTGGCCTTGTCGTAGAGTTCCTGAATGCCCTTGGGCAGGCCGACGACGATACCAGTGAAGATGAGCAGTGACATACCGTTGCCGATACCACGCTCGGTGATTTGCTCACCCAGCCACATGATGAACGCGGTGCCGGTGGTAAGGGTCAGCACGCACATGGGGATGAAGGCGCCACGTGAGATGGTGACCATGGGCGAGCCGGTGGTGGTGTTGGTCAAGGTAAGGGCGATGGCGAAGGACTGCACGATGGCCAGCAGGACGGTGACGTAGCGGGTCCACTGAGTGATCTTGCGGCGGCCAAGTTCGCCTTCCTTCTGGAGCTTCGCGAGCGGCTCATAGATGACGGTGAGCAACTGGAAGATGATGGACGCCGTGATGTACGGCATGATGCCGAGGGCGAAGATGGTGAGGCGGCGGAGGTTTCCGCCGGAGAAGAGGTCGACGAGGCCGAGGGCGGAGCCGGAGTTCTGGTTGAAGAACTGGGCGAGCATTTCGGCGTTGATGCCGGGGGTGGGGATGTGCGAGCCGAGGCGATAGACCGCGAGCAGACCGAGCGTAAAGAGGACACGCTTGCGGAGGTCGGGGATGCGGAAGATGTTGGCGATTTTCTCGAACATCGATGGTCCTTAAGGTTGCGTATGCGTTGGGGCAGCGACAGATGAGGGAAACTTAGATACGGGCCGCGCACGTTGCGCGGCCCGTATCTGCAATGAGTTTAGCCGATGAGGATGGCTTTGCCGCCGGCCTTCTCGATGGCTTCCTGCGCGGTCTTGGAGAACTTGTGCGCGTGGACCGTAACTGCGGTCTTGATCTCGCCGTTGTTGAGGACCTTGATGAGACCCTTCTTGCGGCGGAGGAGGCCGAGTTCGACGATCTTCTCTAGGGTGAACTCCGTAACATTCTTCTCTGCGACGATTTCGGAGATGCGGTCGAGACCGAGGACCTGGAATTCGACGCGGAAGATGTTGGTGAAGCCGCGCTTGGGGAGGCGGCGGTGAAGGGGCATCTGGCCGCCTTCGAAGCCGCGCATCAGGGACGAACCCGAGCGGGAACCCTGGCCCTTGTGGCCGCGGGTGGATGTCTTACCCATGCCTGAACCCATACCGCGGCCGACACGCTTCTTGTTTTCGTTCGCTTTTTTGGGGGCGGCTAGATTGGAAAGATTACGGATTGCCATTGTTTCCTCGCTTAACGCCGGTGGACTCGTTGGTCCAGCGACTCGCATGATTTGCCGTTGAGACGTGAAGTCCCGCAGGGTAAGACTTAGTTGACGACACGGACCAGGTGCGGAACCTTGGCGACCATGCCACGAATGGATGGGGTGTCTTCGCGCTCGACGATCTGGTTGAGGCGGGTGAAGCCGAGGCCCTTGATGACGAGCTTGTGCTTGACCGGGGTGCAGATCTTGGAACGGAAGTACTGTAGCTTGATCTTGGCGATTTCGTTGGTGGTTGCCATATTAGGACTCCTCTTGAACTTATGCGTACCCCAGGGGCCAAAGCCCAAATCTGTGGAGCGGCAGAGTGTCCGGGCTAAAGCCCGGACCTACCAAAAACCAGAACTTGTCGCGGACTAGAGTTCGTCGACGGATTTGCCGCGCAGCGCAGCGACATCGGCCTTGTTGCGAAGCTGGATGAGAGCGTCGAAGGTAGCCTTGATGACGTTGTGCGGGTTGGCGGAGCCGAGAGACTTGGTGAGCACATTCTGCACACCGGCGGCCGTCATGACGGCGCGGACGGTCTTACCGGCGATGATTCCGGTACCTTCCGGGGCGGGCTTGAGCATGACCTGGCCAGCGCCGAAGTGACCGAGCACCTGGTGCGGAATGGTGGTCTCGGTGAGGTTGACTTTGTGCAGGTTCTTCTTGGCAGCTTCGATGCCCTTGCGGATGGCCTGGGGAACTTCCTTGGCCTTACCGGAGCCGTAGCCGACTACGCCTTCGCCCGGATCGCCGATGACGACTAGCGCGGCGAACGACATATTCTTACCGCCCTTGACGACCTTGGTGACGCGGTTGATGGAGACGACCTCGTCCTTGAGGTTGAGGCGGTTCGCGTCGAGTTTCTTTTTCATAATCATAGTGATCGTGTCCAGCTTTCTGGCTGCCACAAGTGGGCGCCTGGAAAAAACGAATTAGAAGTCGAGGCCTGCTTCGCGAGCGGCATCGGCTAGGGCTTTGACGCGACCGTGATAGAGATAGCCACCGCGATCGAAGACCACCTTCTTGATGCCCTTCTCCTTGGCGCGCTCGGCGATGAGGGTACCGACAGCCTTGGCAGCTTCAATGTTGCCACCGTAAAGGGTCTCTTCACCCTTCTTGCCCAGGGAAGAGGCGGCAGCGAGTGTGACGCCGTTGAGGTCGTCGATGAGCTGGGTGTAGATGTGGGTGAGCGAGCGGTAGACATTGAGGCGCGGACGCTCTGCAGTGCCGGACATCTTCTCGCGGATGCGCGTGTGGACGCGCTGACGGATGACGTTACGTTGACGGGGATTGATCATAGTTCGCTTTCCTTCCTAATGGCGTCGCCAGAGTGCTGACGACGTTCGGTTATGAAACACAGATAAGTGGTTCGTGAGTAGCGGTTAGCGAAAGCGCCCGCCACTACTCAAAACCTAGAATTTACTTCGCGCCGGTTTTACCGACCTTTTTCTTCAGCTTCTCGCCGGTGTAGCGAACGCCCTTGTTCTTGTAGGGGTCCGGCTTGCGAAGAGCGCGCATGTCGGCGGCGATCTGACCAACCTTCTGGCGATCGATACCGGAGATGGTAACGTGGGTCTGCTTGGCGTCGATAGTGACTTCAATGCCGGTGGGCAGGGGGAACTCGATGGGGTGAGAGTAACCGAGCGTGAACACGACCATGTTCTTGCCCTTGAGCTCGACGCGGTAACCGATACCGACGATATCAAGTTCCTTGCTCCAGCCGGTGGTGACGCCGGTGACTGCGTTGAAGACCAGGGCGCGGGCAAGACCATGGAAGGCCGCCTGCTTATCCGTCTGGCGTTCCGTGAGCAACTGGCCGTCCTTCTGGACGAGGGTGATGCCGCCGGGAAGCATGGCGGTGACCTTACCCTTGGGGCCTTCGACGAGGACAGTGCTTCCATTTTCGCTGACGGTGTACTTAACGTCGGCTGGCATGGGAATTGGCTTCTTACCGATACGAGACATTGTAAATCCTTCTTAGTGGCTTGCGAGTCTCCTGACCTTCTGGGCTAGGTTCCACATGCAGCCGGTAATACTTCTAAACTCTTACTTTGCACATCTTTGGGGTTACGCCAGAGATAAACAAGAAATATAAGACCGTTTGGATGTCCGGGCTAAAGCCCCGACCTACCTAGAAGCAAAAACTTCCAGAAGGGCAGTCTGGATGTGAATCCGGAGATCAGTTCGAGGGAATTACCAAACTTCGCAGAGGATCTCGCCGCCGACACCTTCGCGACGAGCCTGACGGCCAGTCATGACACCCTTGGGGGTGGTCATGATGGAGATACCGAGGCCACCCTGAACCCGCTTGATCTCGTCGCGGCCAAGATACACACGGCAGCCGGGCTTGGAGACGCGTTGCAGGTCGCGGATGACGGCCTCGTTGTTGGGGCCATACTTGAGATAAACACGGATGACCTTCATGCCGTTCTCTTCTGTCGGCTTGTAGTTCGCGATGTAACCCTCCTCCTTGAGGATACGGGCGATTTCAGCTTTGAGCTTGGAGGCGGGAACGTCGAGCTTCTGGTGACGGGCGCGGATGGAGTTGCGGATGCGGGTCAGGAAGTCTGCTACTGGATCTGTGAGGTTCATCGTTTCTCCTTCATCCCCCGTTCGCTCACGAGTATCTCTCGCAAGAACCAGCGGGGACGTTTGTTGCGGGTGTTTCAGGTCCAGACTTCTGCACCATAAGCTGACGCCCTGATGAGGTCTCTGGAGCAATGACGCGGCGAAACTGCGTGACACCGTATTCTAGCTTACCAACTGGACTTTACGACACCCGGAATCTCACCTTTAAGGGCGAGGGACCGGAAGCAGAGACGGCAGACGCCGAATTTGCGAAGGAAAGCGCGAGGACGACCGCAGAGCTGGCAGCGGTTGTGCTGGCGGGACTTGAACTTAGGAACTCGTGCATCTTTGACTCGTTTTGCGGTGGTTGCCATATTTTTTGCTCGCTATCTCTTCGAAAGACTTTGTTGAAATTCTTAATGCGCCAACTTGAATCGTTTAAGCACCGACACGGAAGGGCATGCCAAAGCTCTTGAGAAGAGCGCGGGCCCCGTTGTCATCGGCGGCAGTGGTGACGATGGTGACGTTCATACCCTTGAGCTTGTCGACCTTTGCGTAGTCGATTTCGGCGAAGATGAGCTGGTCGCGGAGACCGAGGGTGTAGTTGCCACGGCCATCGAAACTCTTCGGTGAGACACCGCGAAAGTCGCGGACGCGAGGAAGAGCGATGGAGATGAGGCGGTCGAGGAACTCGTACATGGTGTCGCCGCGGAGGGTAACCATGGCACCGATGGGCATGCCTTCGCGAACCTTGAAGGCAGCGATGGACTTCTTGGCCTTGGTGGTGACGGGCTTCTGCCCGGCGATGGCGGCTAGATCGGCAACGAGAGGATCCATAATCTTCACGTTCTGGGTGGCTTCGCCGAGACCCATGTTGATGACGATCTTCTCAAGCTTGGGGATCGCCATTGCGTTGGTGATGTTGAGTTCCTTACCGAGAGCCTGCTTGATCTCGGTGTTGTACTTGACCTTGAATCTTGCTGCCATGGTGTGTCTTCTCTTTCTCCACGGTTCCGGATTAGCTTGGGCCGTTTACCGATACGTGGGGTGAACCGTTATTACAAGTTGAGATGCTTACTTCTTCTTCTCGGGGATGGCGTTGCCGCTGGCCTTGGAGAAGCGAACTTTCTTGTCGCCTTCGATGCGGTAACCGATGCGGGTCTTGTTACCTTCCGCGTCGACTAGCATGACGTTTGAGACGTGGATGGTGGATTCCTGCTCGGCAATGCCGCCCTTGATGTTGCGCTGGGGGTTGGGCTTGACGTGCTTCTTGACCATCATGACACCCTCTACGAGGAGCCGTTCTTTTTCAGAGATGACGCGCAGAACACGGCCCTGCTTGCCCTTGTCCTTACCTGCGATGACTTCGACTTTATCGTTACGCTTGATCTTGATGCCGGCCATTGTTCTCTCTTTTCCTCGGCGATAAGGAGCCGGAACCCTGTATGAAAAGGCTAAAAACTAAAAACTTCGAATCTTTCTTTAGATAACCTCGGGTGCGAGCGAGACGATCTTGAGGAACTTCTTCTCGCGCAGCTCGCGGGCTACCGGTCCGAAGACGCGGGTTCCGACGGGCTCCATCGCATCGTTGATAACGACAGCGGCGTTCTGATCGAAGCGGATGTACGTGCCATCGCGGCGACGATATTCCTTGCGGGTACGGACGATAACCGCCTTGACGACCTTACCCTTCTTGACGGTGCCATCGGGGGAAGCTTCTTTGACGGCTGCGGTGACGACGTCACCGAGGCCAGCCTTCTTACCAAGACCGCCACCGAGGGGCAGGATCACCTGCAATTTGCGCGCGCCGGAGTTATCGGCCACGTCAAGGATAGTTCTCATTTGTACTGACATCGTTCGGCTCCTAGACTTCCCGGGGCTGAAGCCCCTTGAATCTTGCATCTGCGTCGTGAGGCTGAAGCCTCATACTAATTCTAACTACTTCGCTTCAACCACGACCGGCTTCTTTTCGTCGGCAAGCTGCGCGAGAGAAGAGCGGCGAACGATCTCCTCGAGCGACCAGCGCTTCAGCTTCGAAAGCGGGCGTGCTTCGCGGATGCGAACGACGTCGCCGACGCGTGCGGAGTTCTGCTCGTCATGCGCATAGAACTTCTTGTTGGACTTCATGACGCGCTTGTACTTCGGGTGCGCCTTGCGCATTTCGATCTCGACGACGATCGTCTTCTGCATCTTCGTCGAAACGACGAGGCCGACCTTCTCATTACGGCGTGAGACGATGGGTTCGGCGGCGGTGACTGGAGTGTTGGTGGTGTCTGCCATGATTAGTCCTTCTTCGCTTTCTTGCGGGCGGTGCGTGTGCTCTTGGCCGGCGCTACGTTGGGGACGACCGGATTGGCGGCCTTGTGCTCTGCCATGGTGCGCTCGCGTGCGATGGTGTTGATGCGGGCGATATCGAGCTTGAGCGTGCGTAGCCTCTTGATGCCCTCGATGTTACCGAGAGACTTCTGGAAGCGGATGCGAAAGAGCTGCTCGGCAGCCTGAGTCTGCTGGGTCTTGAGCTCGTCGTTGCTGAGGTTGCGGATCTTTTCGAGTTCCATTTGCTATTCCTTAGTTACAAAGTCTATTTAGCGGCGACTGTCGCTTTGACATCGTGGCGCATGACGAACGTGGTCTTGAGGGGAAGCTTATGGGCCGCAAGGCGCATGGCTTCCTTGGCGAGTTCAGGGGTGACGCCTTACATCTCAAAAAGGATGCGGCCAGGACGGACGACGCAGACCCAGTGGTCCGGAGCGCCCTTACCCTTACCCATACGGGTTTCGGCAGGCTTCTTGGTGATGGGCTTGTCCGGGAAGAGGCGGAGCCAGACCTTGCCGCCACGCTTAATGAAACGCGTCATGGCGATACGGCTGGCTTCGATCTGGCGGTCGGTGATGTAACCGCACTCCAAGACCTTGAGACCGAAGTCGCCGAACGAGAGATCGGAGCCGCGCCAGGCTTTGCCCTTCATGCGACCGCGCTGTTGCTTGCGGTATTTGACCTTCTTTGGCGATAACATAATGAAACCCTCTTCACTCTTTCGGTGCGGTTAGGCATCCGAGACTCCGGCAGTGCCGGGGAAAATGCTTACGACGTGAATGCACCAGCAGAGACGCCCTGATCGCGACGCTTCTTCTGCTCGTAGATATCGCCACGGTAGACCCAGGTCTTGACGCCGATGATGCCGTAGGTGGTGTTCGCCTCAGCAAAACCGTAGTCGATGTCGGCGCGCAAGGTGTGCAGCGGCAGACGGCCTTGGAGATACCACTCGGAGCGAGCGATTTCGTTTCCGTTGAGACGACCGGAGACGCGAACTTTGATGCCCTTGCAGCCGAAGCGGAGCGCAGAGTCAACCGACTTACGCATCGCGCGACGGAAGCTGACACGCTTTTCGAGTTGCAACGCGATGTTCTCGGCGACGAGCTGAGCATCGAGCTCCGGCTTGTTCACTTCGAGAATGTCGATGAAGACTTCGCGGTTCGTGCGCTTCTGGATGTCGGCCTTGAGCTTATCGATCTCGGCACCTTTGCGGCCGATGATGATGCCCGGGCGCGCAGTGCGGATGATGAGGCGCAGCTTGTTGCCGGGACGCTCGACTTCGACGGAGCTGACTCCGGCTGCCTTCAGCTTCTCGCGGAGCTCGGCCTTGAGCTTGACGTCCTCGACCAGCAACTTGTCATAGCCGCGCTCGACGAACCAGCGTGACTTCCACGGCTTGTTGATGCCGAGGCGAAACCCATACGGATGGACTTTCTGTCCCATAGCTTCCCTTTACTCCTGCCTCATCCGGTTGAGCCGGCGGGCGTGTTTTCTAAGACCAGATACGAAACTTTGAGTTTACAAGAAGCGCTTACTTTGCGGCCTTCTTGGCGGGTACTTTTTTCGCGGCAGACTTCTTTACCGCGGTTTTCCTGGCAGCCTTCTTCGAAGCAGCGGCGGTGGTGGTTTCGGCGGGTCCTGATGCAACCGTAGCCTTACCCTTTTCCGCAACCGTCACGATGATGTGAGCGAGGCGACGCTGGTAGCGGAAGGCACGGCCCATGGGGGCGGGGCGAATGCGCTTCATGCGGGGACCTTCGTTGGCGATGGCCGTCCGAACGTAGAGGTTGTCAACGTCAATGTCGAGTCCCTGCTCCTGCGAGACGTAGGTCGCGTTCTGGATTGCAGAGCGCAGAACCTTCTCGATGACCGGAGCCATACGCTTCGTGCTGAAGTGGACGGTGTTGAGGGCCTGCTCGACGCGGAGACCTTTGATCAGATCGAGGACGAGCTTGGCCTTCTGCGGGCTGGTGCGCTGGAACTTTGCTTCCGCGCGGAACTCTCGGATTTTCTCTACTGCCTTAGCCATGACTTTTTCTTCCTTAATTCCTAAAGACAAACACTAAAAGAGCTTGTTATGTAAGCCTATTTGGGCTTCGCGGAGGTCTCTGCCGCACGTGCGGAGTGGCCCTTGAAGGTACGGGTCGCGGAGAATTCACCCAGCTTGTGGCCGACCATGTTCTCGGTTACGTAGACCGGGATGAACTTGCGTCCGTTATGGACCGCGATGGTGTGGCCGACGAAGTCGGGGTGGATGGTGGACCGGCGGGACCAGGTGCGAAGAACTTTCTTATCGTTGACCTGGTTCATGCCCGTGATCTTCGACATGAGGTGCTCGTCGATAAAGGGACCTTTTTTTGCTGAACGTGACATGCTGAGCTCCGAATTTCTGTTGCGTTGCTGGATACGACGAATCTCTTGCTTGCGAGACTTGGTGTTGCGGGGTTGCTGCTTGATTCCCTACTTGGTGCGACGGTTGACGATAAAGGCATCAGTCCGCTTGTTGTTACGGGTCTTGTAACCGCGAGTGGGCTGGCCCCACGGGGTAACAGGGTGGCGTCCGCCTGAGGTCTTACCTTCACCACCACCGTGCGGGTGGTCGACGGGGTTCATCGAGACGCCTCGGTTGGAGGGACGGATGCCCTTCCAGCGGTTGCGTCCAGCCTTACCGATGGTCACGTTCTCATGGTCGGTATTGCCAACCTGGCCGATGGTGGCCATGCACTCGACGAGGACGCGACGCGTTTCGCCAGAGGGCAGCTTGAGGAGAGCGTAGTCGCCTTCCTTCGCGATCAGGTTGACCTGAGCGCCGGCGGAACGGGCCATCTGCGCCCTTGCCAGGACGAAGCTCGATGTTATGCACGATCGTACCGGTGGGGATGAACTTCAGAGGCAGCGCGTTGCCAACAAGGATATCAGCGTCCGGACCGCTCATGATGGACTGTCCGACCTTGAGGCCGATGGGCTGAATGATGTAACGCTTCTCGCCATCCGCGTAGTGGATGAGCGCGATACGGGAGCTGCGGTTGGGATCGTACTCAACCGTAGCGACCGTGCCGGGGATTCCGTACTTCTCGCGCTTGAAGTCGATGAGGCGAAGCTTCTGCTTATGACCGCCGCCGTGATGGCGCATGGTCATGGCGCCGGTGGAGTTACGACCACCGGTGCGGGGCTTGACGGAGAGCAGCGGCTTGTGAGGTTTATCCGTCGTGATGTCGTCGTTGACCAGCTTCGTAGCGAAGCGGAGCGACGGGGTAATCGGTCGAAATGATTTAATCGGCATCGTTTTATTCCCTTGCCTGCGCGGCGTGTTGGACTGTCGCGCTTCGGTTCCTATCGAAAATCTGAAGCGGGCTTAGTTGCTTTTACTGCACCCACGCTTAGAGGCTGTTGAGATACTCGGGCATCTTCTCGCCCTCTTTGAGGCGAACGTAAGCCTTTTTCCAGTCAGGGCGGTAGCCGGAGAACTTACCACGGCGACGCTCCTTGCCTTCGACGGTCGCGGTGCGAACACCGGTGACTTTGACCTTGAAGAGGGTCTCGACGGCCTGCTTGACTTCAGTCTTGGTGGCCTTGAGGGCTACTTCGAAGACTAGGGTGTTCTGGGTCTCTTTGACGCCCATACCCTTCTCTGTAATGAGGGGGCGGCGAATGACGGTATAGAGGGTTGGCATTACGCAACCTCCTTCTGGGCATTGCCCGTTGCAGCGACGGTGGCTTTGCTGCGCTTCGACACGAACTTCTTGAGTGTGTCCTGCAGGGCTTCGATTGCATCCTTCGAGAAGATGGCGTGCTCGTAGCGGAGAAGATCGTAGGGGTGAACCTCGGAGCTGAGCACGAGTTCGACGCCGGCCAGGTTACGCGAGCCGAGGTAGAGCTTTTCGTCCAGCTTGCGGCTGGTCTCAACCAGGAGGGTGGTCTTGCCCGCTTCGAGCTTGTTCAACGCGTTGCGGAAGAGCTTGGTCTTAGCTTCAGGCACTTCGAAGGAGTCGACGATGGTGATTTTGCCTTCGCTGATCTTCGCGCTGATGGCGGAGCGGAGCGCGCCCATGAGTTTCTTCTGGGGGAACGCATACTCGTAGCTGCGGGGCTGCGGTCCGTGGACTGTACCACCACCACGCCAGAGCGGGGTGCGGATAGAACCGACGCGTGCGCGACCAGTACCCTTCTGCTTCCAGAGCTTCTTACCGGCACCCGAGACGAGCTTGCGATTCTTGGTCGCGGCAGTTCCCTGACGAAGGGCTGCGCGATAGTGCTTGACCGACTCCCAGAGGAGCGCGTCGTTGATCTCCTCGGCGAATACCTCGTCGACGAGTTCGAACTCGCCGACTTTGGTTCCACCGAGATTGACTATATTGATGTTTGCCATCTTCTTCTCTCTTCTTGCTCGCCATCGATGCGGCGGGCCCTAACTTTGTTTGCAGAGGTTGTGTTCGTAACATTGCGACGCGAAGAACTCTCTGGTTATGTTGCTTTACTTCTTCTTGGAGGGCGCAGCCTTCTTGGAAGCCTTCAACGCGTCCTTGGTAGCGGCACCGGCAAAACCACGACGCTCACGCGGCGGAGCCTTGGCCTTGGAGATGAGCACGTAGCCATCACGCGGGCCGGGTACTGCGCCTTCGACCATGATGAGGTTGTCTTCGAGATCGACACCCATGATGCGGAGATTGCGAACCGTGATCTGCGCGTGACCCATGTGACCAGGCATACGCTGACCGGGGAATACGCGCGACGGGAACGAACTGGCGCCGATGGAACCCTGTACCTGGAACATGTGACCGTGCGACTTGGGACCGCCGCCGAAGCCGTGGCGGCGGATGACGCCCGCGAAGCCGCGACCCTTGGAGGTGCCGATGACGTCAACGAACTTCTCGTCGGAGAAGATGTCGACCAGGATGCGATCACCGGCCTTGGCCGGGACTGCTACTTCGCCTTCGACCGGCTTGACGGCTTCGAGGGCTACCTCCTTGATCATGCGTACCGGGGGGACGTTGGACTTGGCGAAGTGACCAGTCATGGCCTTGTTGATCTTGGAGGCCTTGACGAAATCGACGTAGCCGATCTGGGCGGCGTCGTAGCCATCCTTCGCGAGAGTCTTGAGCTGAGTGATGACGCAGGGGCCTGCCTTGAGGACGGTGACGGGATGCACATCGCCACGGTCGTCGAAGATCTGGGTCATGCCGATTTTCTTGCCGAGAATTCCTACTACTGACATTTCGGTTTCCTTTCCTCATCATGCTCATCCCGAGGGGTGAGCACTGCCGGGGTTTGTATCGCCGGGACTAAAGCCCCTTTGAGAGAATCTATTGAGTGGCGGCTAAAGCCCCCACCTAATCTTTACTTCTGAGCCGTCTTAACGCGAAGCGGGTATTGGGCAGCTTCGCTTAATTCTTACTTCTGAACTGTCTTGATTTCTACATCGACGCCGGCGGGAAGATCGAGTTTCATGAGCGCGTCCACGGTCTGCTGGGTGGGCTCGAGGATGTCGATCAGGCGCTTGTGCGTACGGATTTCGAATGCTTCCCGCGACTTCTTGTCGACGTGGGGGGAGCGGAGAACGCAATACTTGTTCTTCATGGTTGGGAGCGGAATGGGACCCGCAACCTGGGCTCCGGTACGCTTGGCGGTCTCAACGATCTCGCCTGTGGAGTTGTCAAGCACGCGGTAGTCGTATGCCTTCAAACGAATTCTGATTCTCTGTCCAGCCATGATTTGTCTCTCTCTTCTTCAAAGAACTTTGTGTCGCCGCCGGGTGTTGCCCGGCGGCGCGGGATTCGTTTACTTGATGATTTCGGAGATGGTTCCTGCTCCGACGGTGCGACCGCCTTCGCGGATGGCGAAGCGGAGGCCCTTTTCCATGGCGACCGGTGTGTGCAGCGTGATCTCGAGCTGGATGTTATCGCCCGGCATCACCATCTCGGTCCCCGCAGGCAGCTTAGCCGAACCCGTCACGTCCGTGGTACGGAAGTAGAACTGGGGACGGTAGCCATCGAAGAACGGAGTGTGACGTCCGCCTTCCTCTTTGCTCAACACGTAAATCTCACCCTTGAACTGGGTGTGAGGCGTGATCGAACCAGGCTTCGCCAGTACCATGCCGCGCTCCACATCTTCCTTCGCGATACCGCGCAGAAGAAGTCCGGCATTATCGCCCGCAAGACCTTCGTCCAACTGCTTCTTGAACATCTCAACGCCCGTGCAGACCGTCTGCTGCGTGTCGCGGAAGCCCACGATCGAGCAGGCTTCGCCAACCTTGATCTTGCCACGCTCAATACGACCCGTGACCACCGTGCCACGACCCGAGATCGAGAAAATATCTTCGATCGGCATCAGGAACGGAAGATCTACAGCACGCTCCGGCTGAGGGATGTACTTGTCGATCGCAGCCATCAGCTCGTCGATCTTCTCTTCCCACTTGGCTTCGCCATTCAGGCCCCCAAGTGCGGAACCGCGGATGATCGGGGTGTCGTCGCCGGGGTAATCGTACTTCGAAAGAAGTTCGCGAACTTCCATCTCGACCAGCTCAATCAGTTCTTCATCCTCAACCGCATCGCACTTGTTCAGGAAGACCACGATGTACGGCACGCCAACCTGCCGCGCAAGCAATACGTGCTCCTTGGTCTGGGGCATCGGACCGTCGGTCGCAGCCACCACCAGGATCGCGCCGTCCATCTGCGCGGCGCCAGTGATCATATTCTTGATGTAGTCCGCGTGACCCGGGCAGTCCACATGAGCATAGTGACGGTTCGCCGTCTCATACTCCACGTGAGAAGTCGCAATCGTAATACCGCGCTCACGCTCTTCCGGTGCGTTGTCAATCGTGTCAAACGAACGGAACTTGTTGTTCGGGTTGTGCTTCGACAACACCTTCGTGATCGCAGCCGTCAACGTCGTCTTGCCATGATCGATGTGCCCGATCGTCCCAATGTTTACGTGCGGCTTAGACCGGTCAAACTTTTCCTTGCCCATGACT
>Ga0123336_10001879_pt1 | contig 18766 bp, 13 predicted proteins | sample SSSSmetaG_FD_96466 | JGI IMG/M metagenome (GOLD analysis project Ga0123336, IMG submission 96466) | Glacier valley bacterial and archeal communities from Borup Fiord, Nunavut, Canada, to study Microbial Dark Matter (Phase II) - ​SSSS metaG | ecosystem: Environmental > Aquatic > Freshwater > Ice... | reverse complement strand
GTCGAAGAAAGAGAAGCTGGCGGCCTGGGCCTAGTACAACCAAGAGGTCGAGCAAGAGGTCGGGATCGACGAGCGTGCTCAGCAGATGACCAACCAGAGCCGCACAATCTGCCGATGCAATGAGGGGCCGTTCCGCGCTATATGTCGCGCCATGTCGGCGTCCGATCTCGTGCTGTTGCGCCAAGCTGATGTCTTTGCGCCGAGCTCTCTCGGGCGCCAAGATCTGCTCGTCGCTGGCGGCCGGATTGCCGCCCTGGCGCCCACGCTCGGCTCGGCGGCCAGCTTTCACGCAGCCGGAGTCACCGTCGCCGAGATCGACTGTGGCGGCTGGCGCCTCGTCCCTGGGCTCCTGGATTTACACGTCCATGTGACGGGCGGCGGCGGCGAATCGGGTCCGGCCTCGCGCGTGCCGCCCATCACCGCCGCGGCCCTCCTCGAGGCCGGCATCACCAGCGTCGTCGGTGTGCTGGGCACCGACGGCACCACCCGCACCATGGCGTCGCTGGTGGCCCGCACGCTCGGGCTCCGCAAAGAAGGCCTGTCAGCCTGGTGTTACACCGGCAGCTACGAGGTTCCTCCCAAGACGTTGACCGGCTCGGTGCGCGACGATCTGGTGTTCGTGGATCCCATCATTGGCGTCGGAGAGCTGGCCATCAGCGACCACCGCTCGTCGCAGCCGACCCTCGACGAGCTGTTGCGTGTGGCCGCCGATGCGCACGTGGGAGGCCTCATGAGCGGCAAGGCCGGGATCGTGCATCTGCATCTCGGCGACGGCAAACGCGGGCTCGATCTGGTGCGACGCGCGCTCGATGGCGCAGAGCTACCGGCGCGCGTGTTTCATCCGACGCACGTCAATCGGCGCGCGGCGCTGTTCGACGAAGCCCTCGGGCTCGCGGCGCGCGGCTGCACCATCGATGTGACGGCGTTTCCGCCCGAAGCACCGCTTTTAAGGCCTTCCGCGCACAGCTCGCCTTCGCCGAGCTCAGCGCTCGGCTCACTGAACACCGGACCTGACAGCACCCTCGACGCGGCCGATGCCATCTTGCGCTACTTTGCCGCCAAGCTGCCGCGCGAGCTGTTGACCTGCAGCTCCGACGGCGCCGGCTGCCTGCCTGTCTTCGACAGTGACGGCAACATGGTCGCCATGGATGTGGGCAAGCCCGCCGTGTTGCTGGAGACGTTGCGGCAACTGCTGTCGCGGGAGGTGCCGCTCGAGGCGGCGCTGCCAGTGTTTACCAGCAACGTGGCGCGCCTCTTGCGCCTGCCGAAAAAAGGCCGCATCGAGGTCGGCGCCGATGCCGATCTGGTTCTTCTCGACGTGGCCGGCACCGCCAGCTTGGTCTTGAGCGGCGGAAGAGTGGTCGTTGAAAATGGAGTCAAAGTCGCATGAGTCCGGCAAGAGTCGACGAAAGTGATCGCCGCGGATGGATCGTTCCCGTCGGTGGCAATGAAGAAAAAGCGGGCAACGCGGCCATCTTGCGCCGGTTTGTCGAGCTGTCCGGCGGTGAGGACGCGGCCATTGCGATCATTCCCACCGCGTCCAACCTCAGCGACACTGGGGCCCGCTACGAGAAACTGTTTCTCGAGTTCGGTGCCCGTCGTGCCGATGCCATCCCGTGGGGTGATCGCAGCGAGGCCGACGATCCCGAGCGCCTGAAGCGCCTCGAGACGGCCAGCGGCATCTTTCTCACCGGCGGCAACCAGCTGCGCATCACCACCATTCTGGGCGGGACGCCGGTGGCCAAGGCCATCCGGCGCCGCAATGCGCGCGGCGTTCCCGTCGGTGGCACGTCGGCGGGCGCGGCCATCTTGTCCGAGCACATGATTGCCTTCGGTGAAGAAGGCGCGACCCCGCGAGCCGGCGCAGCGACGCTGGTGCCGGGCCTCGGGCTCACCAATCGGGTGGTGATCGATCAGCATTTCCGGCAGCGCGATCGGCTGGGGCGCCTTCTGACTGCGCTGGCCTACAATCCGTTTGCCATCGGCGTCGGGCTCGACGAGGACACCGCGGCGTTCATCGATCCCGACGATCGCATCCACGTGCTCGGTGCTGGCGCCATCACCATCGTCGACACCGCCGAGCTTGGCTACAGCTCCATCGCCACCGCGCACCGCGGCGAGCCCGTCTGCGTGACCGGCATCAAGCTGCACATCCTCACCGCCGGGGCGTCGTTCGACCTGCACAAGCGCCGCCCGACTCCGCCGCGCGCCGAATCTGCAACGGCCGACTGACTTTTCTGATCTCGTTCCACAGGAGCATTTCGATTCCATGAAAATCAGCGAGCAGCGCGTCTATCGGGGGCCGAGCATCTATGCCCATTTCCCGGTCATGAGGCTGACGGTCGATCTCGGTGCGCTCGAACAATGGCCAAGCGCCAAGATCCCGAGCTTCGTCGACAATCTGCTGTCGCGGGTGCCGACGCTCGATCAGCACACCTGCTCGGTGGGGACGCCGGGCGGCTTCGTGCAGCGCCTCAGGGAAGACGGCGGCACCTGGCTCGGCCACGTTCTCGAGCATGTTGCAATCGAGCTGCAACAACTGACCGGCGCGCAGGTCAGCTTCGGCAAGACGCGCGGCACGGGCGAAGACGGCCAGTACCACGTGGTCTTCGAGTACGAGGAAGAGCGTGTCGGCGAAGCGGCCGTCAAGCTGGGCCTGAAGCTGCTGCACTCCTTGTTGCCGGCCGCGCTGCGCCCACCCGAGGTCGACCCTGCGTTCGATTTTGCGGCGGAGCTGCGCGACCTCATCGACTTTGCCCAGCGACGGCAGCTCGGGCCGTCGACGGGCTCGTTGGTGCGCGCCGCCGAAGAGCGCGACATCCCCTGGCTGCGGCTCAACGACTACAGCCTCGTGCAGTTTGGACACGGCAAGTTCCAAAAGCGCATCCAGGCCACGGTCACGTCGGAGACCAGGCACATCGCGGTGGAGATTGCCTCCGACAAAGAAGAGACCAACCGCATCCTAGGCGACCTAGGTCTGCCGGTCCCGAAGCAGACGCTGGTGCGCACGCCGGAGAACGCCGTGCGTGAGGCGCAACGGATCGGCTATCCGGTCGTCGTCAAGCCGCTGGATGCCAACCATGGGCGTGGCGTCACCCTCGGCATCATGAACGCCGACGAGGTCAAGCTGGCCTTCGACAAAGCGCGCGAGCATGCACGCTCGGTGGTCGTCGAGAACTACATCACCGGGTTCGATCACCGCATGCTGGTGGTCGACTATCAGCTGGTGGCGGTGGCCAAGCGCGTGCCGGGCCATGTGGTCGGCGACGGCGAGCACACCATCGAAGAGCTGGTGGCCATCGTCAACAGCGATGTGCGACGCGGCGTCGGCCATGAAAAAGTGCTGACGCGCATCGAGCTCGATCACCAGGCTGAGCTGTTGATGTCGAAGGCGGGCCGGACCAAGGACACGGTGATCCCGGCCGGCGAGATCTTCTTCCTGCGCGGCACAGGCAATTTGTCGACGGGCGGGACGGCGATCGACCTCACCGACGTGGTCCATCCCGACAACCGCGAGATGGCGGTGCGGGCCGCGCGCGCCATTGGCCTCGACGTGGTGGGTGTGGACTTCATCACCTCGGATATCTCGCAGTCGTACCGCGATGTGGGCGGTGGGATCTGCGAGGTCAACGCGGCGCCCGGCTTCCGCATGCATGTGGCACCGACGGAGGGCAAGCCTCGCAACGTGGCCGGCGCGGTCATGGATATGCTGTTTCCGAAGGGCGCGCCGAGTCGGATTCCGATCGCGTCCATCACCGGCACCAACGGCAAGACCACCACGGCGCGCATGCTGGCGCACATCCACAAGATGTCCGGGCATACGGTCGGCTTGGCCACCACCGACGGTGTGTATGTCGACGGCGAGCGCACGGTGGCCGGCGACATGACCGGGCCGCAGTCGGCGCGCATGGTGTTGCGCGATCCGGCGGTGGATATGGCGGTGCTCGAGACGGCGCGCGGCGGCCTCTTGCGCGCGGGCATGGGCTATCGCAACTGTGACGTCGGTGCGGTGCTCAACGTGTCGTCGGATCACCTGGGTCTGAAGGGCGTCGACACGCTGGAGCAGCTCGCCGAGGTCAAGCGCATCGTCGTCGAGGTGGCGCGGGATTGTGCGGTACTGAGCGCCGACGATCTGCTGTGCCTCAAGATGGCCGATCACACGCGGGCCAAGCGCATTGCGTATGTGACGCTGAACGCCAAGCACGATCTGGTGCGGCAGCACATCCGCAACGGCGGTCTGGCGGCGGTGCTCGAAGATGGCATCAACGGCCAGATGATCACGCTCTATGATCACGGCACGCACTTGCCGCTTTTGTGGACGCACCTCATCCCAGCGACGATGGAGGGCAAGGCGCTGCACAATGTGCAGAACGCCATGTTCGCCGCGGTGATGGCGCATGCGATGGGCGCCAAGACCGAGAACATCCGGCATGGTCTGCGCACGTTCGACTCCACGTTCTTCCAGGCACCTGGGCGCATGAACGTGTACGACGACCATCCATTTCGGGTGATCTTGGACTACGGGCACAATCCGGCGGCAGTGCGGGCCATGTGTGATCTGGCGTCGAAGCTGAAAGTCACCGGGCGGCGGCTGTGCGTGCTGGCGGGACCAGGCGACCGCCGCGACGAGGATCTTCGGGAGATAGCGCGCATTGCCGGGCAGTCGTTCGACCACATCATCTTGCGGCGCGACGATGATTTGCGTGGTCGAGGCACGAGAGAGGTGCCGAAGATGATGCACGAGGAGCTGTTGGCCTCGGGGTATCCGGCAGCGCAGGTGGAGATGATTCCCGACGAGCAAGAGGCCATCGAGGCCGGGCTCAAGCTGGCGAGGCAGGGGGATCTGTTGCTGATCTTCGGCGACAAGATCTCCCGGTCGTGGAAGCAGGTCATCTACTGGAAGGTCGATGGGGCGCCGGAGGTTGCTACCCCGTCGACGGAGCCAGCGACGGCAAATTCGCCCTTGCGACTCGAGGTGGAGTCGGGGGTCGAAGGGGCGGAGTTCATCCAGGACGAGCGCGGTGTGCGGCTGGCACGCGAGACCAACGACTGAATGCAGCTCCATGATTCACGGCGCCTGACCGGGCCGAATCTGATGGCGCCGTGGCCGCTGGCGGTCATGGAGGTCGGGTTTGCCGACGGAGAAGACGCCGAGGCGGCCATCCTGGCCTGGCGTCGGGAGGTCACGCGTTTGGTGGCCGACGACCGCATCGTCATCCGGCGTTTTCGGGGCGGCGCGGCGCTCGGGGTGCGGGCGCCGATCGACGAGCTGCTGGTCACCACCGACGTGAACGAGTGGGCGCTGGAGCGGGCCAATTTGATCTTGGCCGGGCAGGATCCGGGCTCCGAGGAGCCGGGGTGCGGGGTCCTGGCTGCGGCGCTGGCAGCGGCACACAATCCGTCGCTGCGCGCGCTGGAGGCGTCGGCTCGGGAGCGCGATCTGCCGCTCTTGGCCGACGACACCGAGGTGACCATCGGGCTCGGCACACGTTCGCGTACCTGGCCGATCGAAGCCTTGCCAGCGACGGCAGACGTGCCGTGGAACGAGCTCGGTCGCATCCCGACGGCGTTCATCACCGGGACCAACGGCAAGACCACCTGTGCGCGGATGCTGGCGCGCGTGCTGGAGCGGGCCGGGCGGGTCTGTGGTCTCGCGTCGTCGGGGGGGATCGTGGTGCATGACGCGCTGGTCGACGCTGGCGACTGGACTGGGCCGGCCGCAGCGCGGATGATCTTGCGTCGACAGGACGTCGAGGTGGCGGTGCTGGAGACGGCGCGCGGCGGCATCTTGCGCCGCGGGCTGGCGCTCGATCGATGTGACGCAGCGCTCATCACCAACGTCAGCGAGGATCATTTCGGCGATTACGGCATCTTCGATCTGCCGACGATGGCTACGGTGAAGGCCGTGGTCGGGCGCGCAGCGATGGGGAAACTGGTCCTTGGCGCCGCCTGTGACGCGCTGATGGGGGTGGCCGATGGCTTTTCCGCGCAGATCATTTTATTCGCCATCGATGGGCTCCATCCGCGGCTCGTTGCTGCGCGAGCTGAACGTCGCGAGGTCTGGTTCGTCGACGGGGGCTGGTTGACGCGCGCGGTGGGCGACGTGGAGACGCGCCTCGTCGAGGTCGCGCAGATCCCGGTCACGTTCGGCGGCTTGGCCGGCTTCAACATCGAGAACGCGCTGGGTGTGGCGGCGATGGCCTCGGCGCTGGGCGTGGCCGATGCCGATATCGTGGCGGGACTGTTGGCCTTTCAGCCGTCGCTGGCCGATAACCCCGGTCGCGGAAATCTGATCACCGTCGCTGGCATCCGGGTGTTGCTGGATTTTGCGCACAACCCCGAGGGGCTCCGTGCTGCCATGTCCCTGGTCGAGACCCTGCGTGCGGACGGGCGCCTGTTGGTGGTCTTTTCGCAGCCAGGCGATCGCACCGACGAGGCGATCCGGTCGGCGACCCACGCGGTGCTCGCGGCGCGGCCCGATCGGCTCCTGGTCCACGACATGCCCGGCTATCTGCGCGGACGCCAGCTGGGGGAGTCGACATCGTTGGTGGCGACGGCAGCGAACGCGCTTGGTGCGGTGACCACCCACCCCGACGAGCCTTCTGCCGTGGCTGCGGCCTTGGGCGAGGCCCAGGTCGGCGACCTGGTGGTGGTGGTGCCGCACCTCGAGGTCGATGCGGTGGCGGCGCTGCTATCAGGTTTGAGCGGCAGTTAGCCAGCGCGCCAGCGACGGTGGCTGCCAGGCTGCCATGCGATCGACGAGGCGGTGGGTGGCGGCGGTGACATCGGCATCTCGGTCGACGAGCAACAGATCGCGGTAGACCGCTTGCAGCAGGCCACTTTCGACTGCGCCGTCGAGAAACTGGAGCAGCGGGTCGAAGTAGGGGCCGGCCGACAACAGCGCGACTGGCTTTTGGTGCACGCCGATCTGGGCCCAGGTGAGCGTCTCGAAGAGCTCGTCGAGGGTGCCAAAGCCGCCGGGCAGGGTCAGAAAGCCGTCGGAGAGCGCGTGCATGCGCTGCTTGCGGATATGCATGGAGTCGACGACCTCCAGCGTGGTGAGACGCTCGTGCGCCACTTCGCGCGCCGCCAGACCTGCCGGGATGACGCCGTGGACCTCACCACCGGCAGCCAAGGCCGCGTCGGCGAGCGCGCCCATCATGCCCACCTTGGCGCCGCCGTAGACCACGCCGAGACCGCGTGCCGCCAGCACGCCACCGACGGTGGCGGCGGCTTGCAGGAACACCGGCGAGGTCCCAGCCGACGACGCGCAGAAGACGCAGACCCGCTTCATTGCCGGTCTCTCAGGCCGACGCCGCGACCAACGATTCCGACACGTCCCACAGTCGCTTGCGAGCGGCTTCATCGTGGGAGCTCCCCGACGACTTGGCCTCTTTGCACTTGGCGAAATATTTGCCCGTTACGCCCTCGACGTCGGGCGAGGCCGCCAGGTACAGCGACGTGCGCGCGCCTTTTTCTTCGCTCATGAAGAACGGCCGCGCCAGCATCAGGCCGAATTTGAAGAGGCCGCTGTTGTTGGATCCGAACTGCGTCGACACCACGCCGGGATGGAGCGCATTGACGGTGACGCCAGAGCCGGCGAGGCGCTCGCTGAGCTCATAGGTGAAGTACAGGTTGGCGAGCTTGGAGCGGCCATAGACAGCGAAGCCAGCGTAGTCGCGTTTCGACTGCAGATCGTCGAAGTCGAGGTGGTTGCCCGCGTGTGCTCCCGACGAGACATTGACGATCCGGGCTGGCGTGCTGGCCTTGATGGTGTCGAGGAGCAGCTCGGTGAGGAGAAAATAACCGAGGTGGTTGGTGGCAAACGTCGTCTCCAGCCCATCGACGGTTTCCTTGCGCTCCATCATGACCACGCCGGCGTTGTTGACGAGGACATGCAGGCGATCGTGCTTGTGCTTGTACTCCTCGGCAAACTGCCGAATGGACTTCTGCGACGAGACATCGCAGATCATCAGCTCGAGCTGGTCGGGCTTGATGCCCGCTTGAACCAGGCCGTCGATGACCGCCTGGCCGCGGGCCCGGTCGCGCACCACCAGGACCACGTGGGCGCCGAGCCTGGCGAGACCGAGGGTGGTGGCTTTGCCGATGCCGGCGGAAGCGCCAGTGACTACGCAGATCTTGCCGTCGAGCCGGTTGAGCATGCTCCCCCCGTGACTACTCGTCTACGCGACGCTTGACGAACTCGCTCTGGAGCTCGCCGGTGAGCCGGCGCTGCCAGTCGTGCACGTCAGCGACGTGGCGGCCCTTGGGCAAGGTGCCCAGATAGGTCTCCAGTGTCTTGACTCCCGCCTGGACCTCGCCCTTGCGCGCCACGTCGAGCAGCGCCGAAAAATAGGCGTCGTCGACGAAGTCGGTCTCGAGGACATGGACCTCTTGGTCGAGCTCGAGTGCGCGGATGAAGTCGGCGATCGACTCGGCGGCGCGGTCGAGCTCGACGAGGGCCGAGGCGCGGTCGAGGTAGTTCTCCGGATCGTCCTCTTCGAGGCCGATGGCGCGGGTGGCCTCCGTGACCGCTTCGTCATACTTCTGGGCTTGCAAGAGCTTGGAGGCGAACGACTGGCCGTATTGTCCGGACATGAGTAAGGGCTCCTACTGCAGATTCACGGGGCGAAGCCCCTCGAAGAAGCGCACCAGCATGCTCGAGCGCAACACGCTCTCGACCTTGCCGCGGCCGAGCTCGGGGTGCTGGATGACCTCGCCGGCCTTGTAACGCTGTTTGGGGTCGAAGACCCGCGGGTTCTCGACGGCGGCAAGCTCGACTTGCAGCTTGCGCTTGTTCTCACGGTAAAGCTCCGCCTCGCGATCGGCGGCGCGACGGGGCGCGGCCATGGCGTAGGGCTCGGCGTAGGTCTCGGTGTTTTCGGTCTCCGCCGCGGCATTGCGGCGACGGGCGGGGACGTCGGTGCGGAAGTTATGACGGCTACCGCACATGCCGCAGACCACCTGTTTTGGGTCCGGACCGACCATGGCGACGATGCGGTGCTCGCGCAGATCTTTGCACTTGCCGCACCAGGCCTCGACCTCGCCACCGACGGTGTAGTGGCCCTTGGGAACCGCCCGCTCGAAGTCGAACGAACGGCCCGGGTCACGCTGCAACAAAAACGGCACCGATCCCGCGTCCTTGGCCATGTTGGTCGTCCGGCCGGACACGCGCTGGGTGAGGCGCGCGGCCTGGCGGCGCAGATCCATCATGCGACGGTCGAGGCGTTTTTCGGCGACACCGCGGTCGTGGGCGTCGAGGGACAACACGAACGCCTTGTAGGCGTCGGAGAGGGCGTTGACCTTGGTGCCCATCTCCAACTGGCGTTCCTCGTCGCCCTCGAGCGCGACGTCGATCTCGTTGATCGCCAAGTTCAGTTCATCGTTGAGGGCTTGCAGTCGAGCAGATGCGGTGTCGTCCACGGGGCGCTTTTACTCCGCGAACGACTTTCCGGCAAGGGCCGTGTCTATTGCCACCGCCGGGGCTCGATGCTATGCGGGCGACATGAGGGCGTGGATGAGTCGGTGGGTCGCCTTGGCGACGGTGGTGGGGATCGAGCTGGCGGTCGGACCGGTGTCGGCTGGCAAGAAGGTCGCGCCGGCGCCGATACCGCCGCCGGCGCCTCCGATCACCGATCCGCTGTCGTCCGCCGTCGAGCGTTTGGCCCTGACCAGCATGTCCGGCGTGCACCGGGTGGGCGATTTTTATCGCGGCGCTGGCGACAAGAACACGCACCTCGACTTCTTCGTGCCGCTGCAGACCGGGCTTTGTTATCTGGTGGCTGGGCAGGCCGGCCCAGGGATTGGCCAGCTCTTCCTCTATATGTGGGATCCGACCAACAAGCGGGTGGCCGACAACAAGCCCAAGATGCCGATGGTGACCATGCCGTACTGCCCGACGATGCCGGGCATGTTTCACATCCAGGCCAAGGTGGGTGCGGGGATGGGGGAATATCGCGTCGGAGTGTATCAGGCGGGCTATGCACCGCCGCCGCCCGTTGCTGTGCGGCCCACGCCTCCACCGGTGCAAGTCGCAGTCCAGGCGCCGCCACCTCAAGTCAAGGTCATGGTGAAGGCGCCCGTGGTGGCCGTCGCTCCGGCGTATCGGCCGCCGCCACCCATCTACCAACAACCGGCTTACCAGCCGCCGCCGGCGTATGAGCCGCCAGCGTACGACCCGTCAGCGTATGACCCGCCTCCGGAGTATCCACCTGCGACGCCACCATCGGGTTTTTCGTTTTCCGGCAGCAGCACCACCACCCATTCGTCGTCGTCCTCCTCGTCTACGACGAGAACCAGCCCTGGCTCGGGCGCGCGCGGCCCCGACGGCTGCGACGGCGATTGGTCGCTTGGCGAGATGGCCATGGTCAACAGCCGCAACGCGCCCGGTGTCGAGTGCAACAACGCCAACGCGCCCACCAACTGCCCGACCGGGATGTTCATCAAGCTGCACAGTCAGAATAAATGTGTGTGCGTGGCCCATTGCAGCGACTATATGGGCCGGCCCACCGAAGGCGCAGCCTGCACGCAAGACGGCGCCTGGGTGTGCGATCATTTTCAGTCTTTGTCGTCGAGAAACCACTCTACGTTCTGCGCGCCGGCGGCGTGGAATCTTTGCAAACGATGATGGCCGAAGAGAGCGCGACATGACCGCCAGCGACGAGAATTCTTTTCATGCCTTTCGCAACGTGCCGCGCACCGGGGTCATCTATGTGACCACCGAGGCCGTGCGGCGTGGGTTCAAGTCGAACGATCCCGCCTGGTGCAACCTTGGCCAGGGCCAGCCGGAGACCGGCGAGCTGCCGGGTGCGCCGCCGCGGATCCATTCGGCCGTGATCGGCGTCGACGATCAGGAATATGCGCCGGTGGCCGGTTTGTCCGAGCTGAGGGACGCCATCGCCGCCCTGTACAACCGGCTTTACCGTCGAGGAATGAAGTCGCAATATTCGGCCGAGAACGTCTGTGTCTCCGGCGGCGGCCGGGCGGCCTTGACCCGCGCTGCGGCCAGCTTGGGCCAGATCAACCTCGGCCATTTCTTGCCGGACTACACCGCCTACGAGGAGCTGCTCGACATCTTCAAGGCGTTCACCTCGATCCCCATTCTCCTCGAGGGCGATCGCGGCTATGCGTTCTCTGCCGACGATCTGCGCAAGGAGATCATGGGCCGGGGCCTGTCGGCGCTGCTCATGTCCAACCCGTGCAACCCGACGGGAAAACTCGTCGAGGGCGACGAGCTGGCGGCGTGGGTGTCGGTCATGCGGCAGCTCGACTGCACGCTTCTCGTCGACGAATTCTACTCTCACTACATTTACCGTTCGAAGCCCGGCGTGTTGCCGGTGGAATCGGCGGCGCGCTACGTCGAGAATGTCGACCGCGATCCGGTGGTGCTGTTCGACGGGTTCACCAAGAACTGGCGCTATCCGGGCTGGCGCGTGACCTGGGCCATCGGGCCGAAACAAGTCATGGACACCATGGCCTCGGCCGGGTCGTTTCTCGACGGTGGCGGGTCGAAGCCCTTGCAACGGGCCGCGGTGCCTCTGTTGACCGAAGAGCATGTCATCGCCGAGACGCGCGCCATCCAGGCCTGTTTTCGGCAGAAGCGCGATCGGATGATCTCCGGCCTCGAGCGCCTCGGGGTGCGGCTCGATCGCGTGCCCGACGGCACCTTCTATTGCTGGGGCCGCGTCACCGATCTGCCGGCGCCGCTCAACGACGGCATGGGCTTTTTCCGCGCCGCGCTGGAACAGCAGATCATCACCGTCCCCGGCGAGTTCTTCGACGTGAACCCTGGCAAAAGGCGCTCTGGGCGTGCGTCGCGCTTCAAAGAGCATGTCCGTTTTTCGTTCGGCCCGGCCATGGCCACCCTGGATACCGCGCTCGCGCGCCTGGAACAGTTGGTTCTCAGTAAATCCTGACGCTATGCTCGTCGGCCATGTCCGAGAGCGTGATGGCGGTGGTGTCGAAGGCGATTTTCGAGAAGCAGGCGCCCAAGGGGTTGACGGTGGGCGGGGTCTGGGATGTCGACCGCTATGTGAGTAAGAACCCCGGCTTGTCGTCGGTGGCGGGTGGGGGCGCGCTGTTTCTGATCACGGTGCGGCCGCCGGACGAGCGGCTGTGGTTGGTGGCGGTGCTGGAGTCGCCGGAGCTTGGCGACGAAGGCTGGACGAGCCCGGCGAATGTGGTGCCGGTGACGGATATCACGCCGCTGTTGCCTCGTTTGGTGCTGGCCACGGGCAAGGGCATCAAGGTGGAGAAGGGCAAGCTCGGGATGTCGTTGCAGACGCCGCGCGTGCTGGCCGCGAGCGATGTCGTGCTGCTGCGTGCCGCGTTGGGGTCGAAAGCGACCGCCAAGCCGGCGAAGCTTACAGCGCCGAAAGCGGAGCCGCCAAAGGCTGCCCCAAAGGCGGTGCCGCCGAAAGTCACTCCGATTCGGAAGCCAGCGACGGTGGAGACGAAGGCTGCTTCACCGACGGCAAAACCGGCCTCGACTGCGCTAGGCAAACACCTTGCCAAAGCTGCAGCCGCGTTGCCCGACGATCCCGCCCTTGCGCTCGAGGAGCTCATCGATGCCTGGCGTGCGCAGCCGGCGGCGGAGCTGGCGGCGCTGGTGGCCGGCGTGCAGCGGCTCATCCCGACGACGCCGTTCGTCGGTAACAGCGACGAATGGGTCCGAGCGGCCAAGAAGGTCGACGTGGCCGGGCGCGCGGCGCTGGTAGCCGGGTTGGGGGAGGGCCGCATGGGCGACATCTCCGATCGGCTCGAGGCCGCTCACGCGTGGGGACCGGATCCGCGCGTCGCCGACTGGCTCATTGACCTCATCACCAACGTGCCGTTCACCTCTGACTCGTCGCTGCCGTTCTGGGCCACGGTCTGGCAGGCCATCGACGGTCAAAAAGATCCGCGCTTCGTGCCGCTGGCCACGTCGCTGCCACCGACCTGGAAGATCCGCGAAGGCATCCGTCCCAAGCTCGGCCGCGCGCTGGGCCGTGCCGTCGCCGAGCTGCCGCCGGCCGTGACGCTCGCGCCCGACGAGCTCGTGCAGATAGCCGAGCTGCATCAACGCTTCAAACCGGCCGCCAAAGGTGGGCACTCCGAGGCGGAGTTTCTGGCGGCGATCTATGCCGATCCCGACGACGACGGGCCGCGTATGGTCTACGCCGACTGGCTCGCCGACAAAGGCGATCCGCGCGCCGAGCTCATTGCGCTGCAGTGCTCGGCCGAGAAATCGCCGGCCAATGACAAGCGGATCCGCAAGCTTCTCGCCGAGCATGGCAAGACCTGGCTCGGGTCCATCGCGCCCGCGGTCGGCGCGAAGTTTGAATTTGCCCGCGGCTTTCTCTCGAAGGCCAGCATCAAGCTCAAGAACGGCGGCGACACCCAGCGCTACGGCGACTTACCCGAATGGTCGACGGTAGAGGAGCTAGAATGGATGGTGCCGGGCCAGGCCCCCGTCGGTCAGGAAGAGTTCGTCAGGCACATCGGTCCGGCGATGCTCAACATGCGTGTGGCCCAAGGACCGTCGGCAACGAAGCTGCTCCAGGCCAAGCAGCCTTGGCGCATCGAAGATCTTCTCGTCGTGACATCGGATCCGCATCTCTTCCGGCGGCTGCTCACCTCGCCCCTCTTGCCGTTGCTGAAGATCATCCGCACCGACTACGGCCCCACCCCGAGCTGGCTCCTCGGCCTCGGTCAGGTGACGCCGCACACCCTCGAGATCGGCGACGACCGTGCCATCTCCGAGTGGCTTGCGGCCATGGCGCCGACCAGCCTCACCACGCTCGTCGTCAATACGGACAACGGCGAAATCCGTTTTGTCCGCGATGGCAAAGGGCCATTTCGGATGGAGTCTACCGGCGAGACCACGCCGGCAGCGACGAAAGCCCAGATCGACAACGTGCCGTCGCCGCTCGCGTCGGTCGTCAGCATCAGGTGGTGCACCGACGGGATCTGGACCGGCACCGAGGACCGTATCGCGCTCTTCGACCCCAAGACCAGTCGGCTTCTGCGCGGGTTTCCCATTCGCAGCACCGATGACCTTGTCTTCTCTGCCGACGGCAAACGTGCCTTTTCCAGCAGCTATCACCACCTCGCGACCTACGACACCGAGGCCGGCGAGCCCGAGTGGCAGCACCAAGGCGCCAACCGTTCGTCGAAGGTCTGCTGCATCTCGCGCGACGGCCGGTTAGGCCTCGCAGCCAGCGAAGGCGAGGCCTACTTTTGCGATCTCGAAAAAAAGGCCATCGTGCGTTCGGTCCCTGCGGAATACTACTACGAGGCGAGCCTCGCACCCGACGGCAGCGCCTGGGCGCAGACCACGACGGAGGGCGTGGCCGTGTTCACGCCCGCGAGCAAAAAGCCGGTGGCTGAGTTTGGCGCGTCCGCCGACACGCTCTGCTGGCTCGACGACGGACGGCTGGTGTGCGGGCTCAAGGACAGGCTCGAGATCTATGCGCCGTTGACTGGCGAGCTGCTAAAATCGAAGCCGGCCAAGTCGGTGACGCTGGCTCTGTCGAGAGGCAAACAGCTGCTTGGGCTCATGGACAAGCACCTCGTGTCGCTCGATACCGAGACGCTGGAGATCATATGGAAGGTTCGTACCGACTACGGCCCGTTGGCGTTCTCTCCTGACGGTAAGCGCATTGCGCTGGTCAGCGACGGCAAGCTGCACCTCTTCGACGCCGCCAGCGGCCAGAAGATTTGAGGCTGACTTCGAGTATGCTCCGCGGCCATGTCTGAGATTCAGGTCCCAGGTCGGCTTCCAGAACGCGCGCGCGTCGTCGTCATTGGCGGCGGCATCATCGGCTGTTCGGTCGCCTATCACCTGGCGCACATGGGCTGGAAGGACGTGGTCCTCCTCGAGCGGGACCGCATCACGTCTGGCACCACCTGGCATGCCGCTGGGCTCATGGTCACGTTCGGCTCCACGTCGGAAACCTCGACGGAGATGCGCAAGTACACGCGCGATCTGTACGCGCGTTTGGAAGCCGAGACCGGGCAGGCCACGGGCTTCAAGCCGGTCGGCTTCATCGAGGTCGCCTGTGAGCCGGACCGGCTCGAGGAATATCGGCGCGTGTCGGCGTTCAACCGCTATTGCGGTGTCGACGTGCACGAGATTTCGGCGCGCGAGGTCAAAGATCTGTTCCCGCTGGCGCGCACCGAGGACATCCTGGCCGGCTTTTATGTCAAGGAAGACGGGCGCGCCGATCCCGTCGACGTGACCATGTCGCTGGCCAAGGGCGCCCGCATGCAGGGCGCGACGATCTTGGAGGGCGTGGCCGTCACCGGGGTGACCAAAAAGCGTGGTGCGGTGACTGGCGTCGACACCGCCATCGGGCATATCCAGGCGGAATATGTCGTGAATTGCACCGGCATGTGGGCGCGGCAGCTCGGCGCCAAATCGGGCGTCAACATTCCGCTGCAGTCGGCGGAGCACTACTACCTCATCACCGAAAAAATCGCCGGCATGACCAACACCCTGCCGGTCCTCGAGGACCCGGGCTCGCACGGCTATTTCCGCGAAGAAGGCGGCGGGCTCATGATTGGTCTGTTCGAGCCGGTCTGTGCCCCGTGGATGGTGGGCGGGGTGCCCGATGATTTCTCGTTCGGGACGCTGTCGCCCGACTGGGAGCGCATGGGGCCCTATGTCGAGACGGCGATGAAGCGGGTGCCGATCTCCATGGAGACCGGTGTGAAAAAGTTCTTCTGTGGGCCGGAGAGCTTCACGCCGGATCTGCAGCCTGTCGTCGGTGAGGCGCCGGAGATCAAGAATTATTTCGTCGCTGCTGGGCTCAACTCCATCGGCATCCTGACCGGTGGCGGCCTGGGGCGCGTCTTGGCCAACTGGATCATCACGGGCCAGCCCGATGTCGACGTCACTGGCTTCAACATCGATCGGCTGCACACCTACCAGGCCAACCCGGAATACCGAAAAACGCGCACCGTCGAGTCGCTCGGGATGGTCTATCTGTGCCATTACCCGACGCGCTCGATGGAGACGGCGCGCGGCGCCAAGAAGTCGCCGTTTCATGAGCGGCTCGTCGCTGCCGGGGCTTACTTTCGCGACGTGAGCGGCTGGGAAGGCGCCGATTGGTATGCGGGGGCGGGGATGGTGCCTACGGTCGACAAGCTCTCGTGGGGACGACAATCATGGTTTGCCGAGTGGGAAGCCGAGCATCGCGCTGCGCGTGAGGGCGTCATCCTCATGGACATGTCCTTCATGTCGAAGTTTTTGGTCCAGGGCCGGGACGCCGGGCGGGTCATGAACCAGATCTCGGCCAACGACGTCGACGGTGCGGCCGGCATGATCACCTATACGCAATGGCTCAGCCCCGCCGGCAAGCTCGAGGCGGATCTGACCGTCACCAAGCTCGACGACGAGAAATTCTGGGTGGTGGCATCGGATACGGCGCTTCGTCATGTGGAGACCTGGATCAAGCGTCACATCCCCGACGACGCACACGCCTTCGTCACCGACGTGACCTCCGGCTATGCGCAGCTCAATGTGCAGGGACCGCGCTCGCGCGAGCTCTTGCAGTTGGTGACGACGACCGATCTATCCAACGACGCCTTTCCGTTCCGGACCGCGCGCGAAATCGACATCGGCTTTGCGCGCGCCTTGTGTGTCCGCATCACCTATCTCGGCGAGCTGGGCTACGAGCTCTACATTCCGGCCGAGCAGGCGACGCATGTCTTCGATCGGCTGATGGCGGCGGGGCAGCCACTCGGTGTCAGGCTGGCAGGTCTCAAGGCATTGGCCAGCTTGCGCATGGAAAAGGCCTATCGCGACTACGGCCACGACATCGACAACACCGACTCGCCGCTCGAGGCTGGGCTCGGGTTTGCCGTCGATCTGAAGAAGCCCAACGGCTTCATTGGCAAGGACGCTGTGCTGGCGCTCAAGGCCGCGGGGCCGCTGAAAAAGAAGCTGGTCCAGTTGCGCGTGACCGACCCTCTGCCGATGCTGTTTCATGCCGAGGTGGTCCGCCGCAATGGCCGTCCAGTCGGCTACATCCGCGCGGCCAGCTATGGCCACACCCTCGGGGGGGCGGTGGGTCTGGTCATGGTCGAGGGCCACGGGGAAGAGGTCAACGCGGCCTGGCTCGCCGCTGGTGTCTGGGACGTGGACATCGCGGGGACGACCTATCCGGCCGTCGTGTCATTGCGGCCCATGTATGACCCCGACAACAAGCGGATCAAGGCCTAGCGGCGCAGGCTCAGCGACGTGCTAGGCTCCAATCGATGAGCGCGCGGACCTTTGTCGTGGGGGACATTCACGGGGATCTGGAGGCGCTGACGCGTCTTCTCGACAAGCTCCCGACATTCACCACCGACGACACGCTGGTCTTTCTCGGCGACTATGTCGACCGCGGGCCGCATCCCAAGGGCGTGGTCGACCTGATCCGGGGCCTGTCAGCGACGACACCGGCCAAGGTCGTCTGCTTGCGTGGCAACCACGAGGACGAGTGGTGCCAGTCGTACGAGTCGCCGCACGCGCCGTTTTTGGTCCAGGTGGCCAACGGCTGCGCGGCGACGTTTCGGTCCTTCAGCGGCGGCAAGCCCCTCGAGAGCGACGAGGAGACCATCCACGTCGACGAATATCCGCGCATGCTCGATGTGGCCTCGTGGTTTCCGGCCGACGTCGTCGAGTGGATGAAGGCGCTGCCGCTGTGGCACGAGGACGACCACGGCATCTATGTGCACGCCGGCCTGCAAAAAGACGGCGCTGGCGGCTGGAAGCATCCGCGCGACTGTGATCCGCAGTCGCTGTTGTGGATGCGCGAGCCGAGCTTCTATGAAGGCTACGAAGGCAAGCGGCTGGTGTTCGGGCACACGCTGGTCAAGGAGCTGCCGCTCGGGCACCTCGGCACCTTCAAGAAGCTCTTCGACGATCCGAACGACGTCTGGGTGCGTGGTCAGCTGATCGGTCTCGACACCGGCGCTGGCAAGGGCGGCTTTCTGTCGGCCGTCGAGCTGCCGTCGATGAAGGTCTACGAGTCCAGATAGTGTCTTTCCGGGTCATGGACATCGGGCCGGACGGCGCCGCGGTGGTGTCCGACGGGACGGATTTGGTGCGTGCGCCTTCAGCCGGGGTGTTTCGCTGGATCGACATCCGGCAGCAGACCGAGCCGGACATGGCCCTCCTCGGGGAACGCTTCGGCTTTCACCCGCTGGCGCTCGAAGACTGCATCCACGTCGACCAGCGGCCCAAGCTCGAGGAGTACGACGGCTATCTGTTCATCGTGATCCATGCCTTTCGCTGCCCGACGGGCAATGCGCGCGAGATGGAGCCGCAAGAGCTGCACGCATTTTTGGGCCAGAGCTATCTGGTCACGGTGCACGCGGAAGACATTGTCCCGCTCGATACGGCGTGGAAGCGGGTGGCCGCCGATGCGCCACTCGGCCGTCGCGGCCCGGATTTTCTGTACTATCTCGTCGCTGACGGCGTCGTCGACGCCAATTTCGCGCTACTCGATCTGCTGTCCGATGCGCTCGAGGAGATCGAAGACGGCATCCTCGGCGGTGCGCAGACCCACGACCTCAAACACATCTTCGCGCTCAAGCACACCCTCGTCGGCATGCGGCGCACGCTGTCGCCGGAGCGCGACGTCTTCAGCCTGTTGTGCAAGCGCGGCTCGTCGCTGGTGAGCGAACGGACGGCGCTCTATTTCCGGGATGTCTACGATCACCTGGTGCGCATCTACGAGTCGATCGACTCCAATCGCGATCTACTCGGCAACGCGCTCGACGCCTATCTCTCGATGGTGGC
>Ga0123336_10001878_pt1 | contig 18780 bp, 15 predicted proteins | sample SSSSmetaG_FD_96466 | JGI IMG/M metagenome (GOLD analysis project Ga0123336, IMG submission 96466) | Glacier valley bacterial and archeal communities from Borup Fiord, Nunavut, Canada, to study Microbial Dark Matter (Phase II) - ​SSSS metaG | ecosystem: Environmental > Aquatic > Freshwater > Ice... | reverse complement strand
GCCGATGATGATGCCGTGGAAGGAGGCGATGAGCCCGAACAGGCCGAGCCAGACCAGCATGTGCAGCCAGCCGCTGCTGCTGCCGACGACGATCTTCATCGCCTGCGGCAGCGGGTCGTTGAGGTTGGCGAGCTTCGTCCAGTCGCCGCTGCCGCCGGCGAAGAACATCACGCCGACGGCGAGCGCCAGCAAGGTCAGGGTGCCGCCGATGTAGGCGATCGGGATCGAGCGGCGCGGGTCCTTCGCCTCTTCGGCGGCCATCGCCACGCCCTCGATGGCGAGGAAGAACCAGATCGCGAACGGGATCGCCGCGACGATGCCCGGCACCGCCGCGAGGCTGAAGGTGTCGGCGCCCGACCAGCCGCCCTTGACGAAGTTGGCGCTCGAAAAGCCCGGCGCGACGACGCCCATGAAGCCCAGCAACTCGAAGATTGCGACCAGCGTGACGACGAGCTCGAAGCTGGCGGCGATCGTCATGCCGGCGATGTTGAGCGCCATGAAGACGACGTAGGCGCCGGTCGCGATCCACTTCGGTTCGAGCGCCGGGAACTGCACGTTGAAGGCGCGCCGGCTGTATTCGAAGGGGCCGCCGGCATGCGGGATGGCCGTGGTGAGCTCGGTGAAACTGAAGATGAAGGCCGCGTACATCAGGGCGATGAACGCCGAGGTGACGAGAAAGCCGAGCGTTCCCGACGACATGAGTGCCGAGGTCTTCGTGGTCCGCCTCGACGGCCTCGCCGCGGAGCTGCCGCCCGGCAGCGCCGTGGCGCTGTACGAGCGCGGCGGCGGCCACGACTCGACCGGCCGCCCAGAGCTCGCCGTGCCGCTCGACCGCGCCGCACTCGAAGCCGGCCTCTCGGATCGCGGCGTCGCCAGGCCGTGATCCAGATGGCGAGCTCGATCCGAAACATCGGCGACGCGGCCGCAGCGGCCGACCTGCTGCGCGCCGAGCTGGCCGCCGGCAACGACGCGCTCGACGGCGCCGTGCGCGGCTTCCTGGCGCTGGCGCTGATCGATCTCGGCCGCGAGCGCGAGGCGGCAGCGCTCGCCCTCGCCGCGCTCGCGCCGTGCCTGCCGCGCTATGGACGCTCGCTGGCGAAATACGCAGCAGCCATCGGCGCGACGCGGCCGTAGCCGGCGGCCGCGGCTCTGGCTATGCTCGCCGCGGCATGGCCGACTCCTCAGCCCGACCGCTCGCGCGCTACGCCGCCAAGCGCAACTTCGGCATCACGACGGAGCCAGCGGCGACGCTGCCGTCGCCCGGAGCTGCGTCGCCGGCCGCGCCGAGCTTCGTCGTCCAGAAGCACTGGGCCAGCCGCCTCCACTACGACTTCCGGCTCGAGCTCGACGGCGTGCTCCTGAGCTGGGCGGTGCCGAAGGGCCCGTCGTTCGATCCGAAGCAGAAGCAGATGGCGATCCACGTCGAGGACCACCCGCTCGACTACGCCGCTTTCGAAGGCACGATCCCGGCCAAGCAGTACGGCGCCGGCACGGTGATCGTGTGGGACCGCGGCACCTGGAAGCCGGTGGGCGACGCGGCTGCGGGCCTGGCCGCCGGCAAGCTCGTCTTTCGCCTCCATGGCGAGAAGCTCGCCGGCCTCTGGGAGCTGGTGCGCATCGCCAAGCCGGGCGACCGCCAGGACCCGTGGATGCTGTTCAAGAAGCGCGACGAATGGGCGCGGCCGCTGGCTGAGTACGACGTCGTCTCGGCCCTGCCGGACAGCGTGATCGCGCAGCCGCTCGGCCTCGTCGAGGAGCGCGAGCCGCGGGCCGGTGCGGTTCGGGCGCCGGCGCCGCCGCAGGCCACGGATCTCACGGCCGCCGTGACGGCACCGCTGCCGGCCAAGCTCGCACCGCAGCTGGCGACGCTGGCCTCCGCGCCGCCGGCCGGCGAATGGCTCGTCGAGACCAAGTTCGACGGCTACCGGCTGATGGCGCGCATCGACCACGGCAAGGCGAAGCTCATCACCCGCGGCGGCCACGACTGGACGGCGAAGATGAAGTCGCTCGCCGCCGCCATCGAGTCGCTCGGAGTCGACTCGGCGTGGCTCGACGGCGAGATCGTGGTCATGAACGACGCCGGCGTGCCCGACTTCAACGCCCTGCAGAACGCGATGGACACGGCGAGCAGCGACGCCATCGTGTACTTCGTCTTCGACCTTCCGTTCCACGGCGGCCGCGACTTGCGCCGGGTGCCGCTGCGGGCGCGCCGGGCGCTGCTCGCCGAGGTGCTCCGCGGCGGTGCTGGCGGCCACGGCAGCGAGCGCATCCGCCTCAGCCAGACCTTCCCGGCCACGCCGGCACAGATGCTCGAGGCAGCTCGCGCGATGCAACTCGAAGGCATCATCCTGAAGCGACCCGACGCGCCGTACGTGTCGCAGCGCACCGAGACCTGGCTGAAGCTGAAGGTGTCGCTGCGGCAGGAGTTCGTGGTCTGCGGCTTCACCGACCGTGCCGGTGCCGCCGGCGAAGTCGGCAGCCTGCTGCTCGGCACCTGGGAGGGCGGCGCGCTCGCGTATTCGGGCAACGTCGGCACCGGCTGGAATGCGCGCACCGCGGCCGACCTGCATGCGCGGCTTGTCGAGCTTGAAGTGGAAGTGCCGACGCTCGCCGTCGCATCGATCCAGCCGGGCCGCTGGTCGCGGCGCACGGCCGGCGCCGAGCGCTGGGTGCGGCCGGAACTCGTCGCCGAAGTCGCGTTTCGCGAATGGACGCCCGACGGCCACGTCCGCCACGCGGTGTTCGCCGGGTTGCGCTTCGACAAGCCGGCGCGCGAGGTGAGTCGCGAGACAGCGGGCGCTGTCGTTGCGGTGAAAGCGAAAGAGAAGCCGGCCAGCAGCATCAAGATCACGAATCCGGACCGCGTCATCGATCCGTCGACCGGAATCACGAAGCTGGCGCTGGTGCGCTACTACGAGAGCGTCGCCGAGCGCATCCTGCCGCACCTCAAGGACCGGCCGGTGTCGCTGGTGCGCGCGCCCGAGGGCATCACGGGCGAGCTGTTCTTCCAGAAGCACCTCGAGACGAAGATGCCCGGCGTGCGCGAGTTCGACGCGAAGCTCTGGCCCGGCCACTCGGCGCTGCTCGGCATCGACAGCGCCGATGCGCTCGTCGCCGCGGCGCAGATGAACACCATCGAGCTGCACACCTGGAACTCGACCGCGCGCCGCATCGACGCGCCCGACCGCATGATCTTCGACCTCGACCCGGGCGAAGGCGTGAGCTGGGCGCACGTGCAGGAGGCCGCGATCCTGACGCGCGCAATGCTCGCCGAGCTGAAGCTCGAGAGCTGGCTGAAGACGAGCGGCGGCAAGGGCCTGCACGTCGTCGTGCCGCTGGCGCCGAAGTTCGGCTACGACGCCGTCAAGGCCTTCTCGCAGGCCGTCGTGCAGCACCTTGCCAAGACGATCCCGCAGCGCTTCGTCGCGAAGAGCGGCGGCGCCAATCGGGTCGGCCGCGTCTTCGTCGACTACCTGCGCAACGGCCATGGCCAGACGACGGCGGCGGCGTTCTCGGCGCGGGCGCGGCCGGGCATCGGCGTGTCGATGCCGGTGAGCTGGGAGCAGCTCATGCAGCTGAAAGGCGGCGCCCAGTGGACGATCGCCACGGCGCGCGACTACCTGAGTTTCGAGAGCGCCGACCCGTGGCTCGACTACTGGAAGAAGCGGCAATCGCTCACGGTCGCCATGAAGACGCTGGGCCACGCCCCGTAGGCATCGCGCAACGCCCGGGGTGACAAGGCACGGGCGTTGCCCGTATGCTCGCCCTCCGCCCGGGGCTCGCCCCGTGAATCGTGACCTCGAGGAGCCCCGCATGGCCGCCCGATCGATCGCATCGCTCTCCCTCTCGTTCGGCCTGGTGTCGATCCCGGTCAAGCTGTACTCGGCCACCGAGAGCAGCGCCGCCGTGCGCTTCAACATGCTCGACAAGGACGGCTCGCGGCTGAAGCAGCAGTACGTGTCCGAGAAGGACCAGCACGTGGTCGAGCGCGCCGAGATGATCAAGGGCTACGAGTTCGAGAAGGACCGCTTCGTGCTGTTCGAGCCCGAGGAGCTGAAGGCGCTGCAGGAAAGCCCGAGCCACTCGATCGAGATCGTCGCCTTCATTCCCGAGAAGGCGATCGACCCGATCTTCTACGACAAGGCCTACTTCCTCGCTCCCGACAAGCGCGGCGGCAAGCCCTACAACCTGCTGATGCAGGCGATGCGCGAGAGCGGCCGCTGCGCGCTCGCCAAGTGGGCCTGGAAGGCCAAGCAATACGTCGTGCAGGTGCGCTTCGCCGAAGACGGCCTGGTCTTGCAGCAACTGCTCTATGCCGACGAGGTCCGCTCGATGAAGGAACTCGACATCGAGAAGGTGCAGGTCTCGGCGGCCGAGCTGAAGCTCGCGATGCAGCTCATCGACCAGATCAGCGAGGACACCTACGACCCGACGATGTTCGAGGACGAGGAGAAGAAGCGCATCCTCGCCGCCATCGACGAGAAGATCGCCGGCAAGCAGATCGTCGCCAACGAGCCGCACGAGACCGAGTCGTCGGGCGGCGGCCAGGTGATCGACCTCGTCGAGGCCTTGCGCGCCAGCCTCGGCCCGCGCGGCGCCAAGGCGACCAAGCCGGCCCTGGCGGAGGTGAAGCCGCAGGCCCAGCCGGCGCCGGTCGCCGCCGTCGCCGCCGCCGCCGCCGCCGCCGCCGCTGCTGCCGCCGAACCAGCCAAGGAACGCAAGGGCGTCAAGCGTGCGGCCAAGGTCGAGGCCGCGGCCGATGCAGCGCCGGCACGGGCCCGCGCGAAGAGATGACGTGACCACGCGAGCCCCCGAAGACGCTCCCTACACCGTCCGCGCCATCCAGGAAACGCTCGGCCTGAGCCGCAGCGTCATCGGCGGCCTCGTCGCTTCGGGATTCGTGTCACCGCAGCGTGGGTCGCGCAACGAATACCGCTTCACCTTTCGCGACGTGGTGCTTCTGCGCACGGCGGTCGAGCTGCAGGCGGCGCAAATCGCGCCGCGCCGGATCGTCTCGGCGCTGAAGAAGCTCAAGGCCGAGCTGCCCGACGAGCTGCCGCTGTCGGGCCTGCGCATCACCGCCGTCGGCAACGACGTGACGGTGCGCGACGGTGCCGCGCAGTGGCATGCCGAGTCGGGTCAGGGCGTCATGGACTTCTCCGTTGCCGAGAAGCCGGGCAACGTCAGCTTCCTCCGCCAGACCGCACCTGTGCGCTCGAACGCATCGCCGCGGGCGCCGGCGGCGGTCGGTGCCGACGGCTGGTTCGCGCGCGGCGAAGCGTTCGAGAAGAGCGACCCGCGCGCGGCCGAAGCCGCCTATCGCGCCGCGCTGGCGATCGAGCCGGGCCACGCCGACGCTTCGCTCAACCTCGGCGCGCTGCTCTGCGAAGCGCGCCGCTGCGACGAGGCCGTGCGCCTCTACGACGACGCGGTGCGCCGCCATCCCGGCGAAGCGCTGCTCCATTTCAACCGCGCCATCGCCCTCGAAGACCAGGGCCACGCCGCGGCCGCGCTGGCGAGCTACAACGAGGCGTTGCGACTCGACGCCGACCTGGCCGACGCCCACTACAACGCTGCTCGCCTGCACGAGCAGCTCGGCGATGCCAAGCGCGCGGTGCGCCACTTCAGCGCCTACCGGCGGCTGCAGCGCTGAAGCCGGCGCGGCAGCCGCACTGCTTCACGGCAGGCATCTCAAACGGCACCCCGGAGAACAAAACCCATGAGCTGGCATCGCAACCGTTTCGTTCGACTGATGCGGGCGCGACCGCGCCTTTTCATCGCTGCCGCTGTCGCCCTGCTCGTCGGCTTCCTCATACCGGAAAGTCTCGCCAGCCGCGCCGCCACCCGCTGGCTGGTGGCGTGGAACGTGGGCACTTTCCTCTACGTGGCGCTCGCCGCCGTGATGATGCTCCGCTCGTCGCACCATCGCATGCGCCACCGCGCCCAGCAGCAGGACGACGGCCAGATCGTGATCCTGGCGCTGGTGGTGGTGGCAACGGCGGCGAGCCTGGCCGCCATCGCCGGCGAGCTCACGGTGGTCAAGGACCTGCACGGCCTCAGCAAGTTCCTGCACGCTGCGCTCGCCGGCGTGACGGTGATCTCGTCGTGGGCCTTCATCCAGGTGATGTTCACACTGCACTACGCCCACGACTACTACGCCGAGCTCTGCCACGGCCGCAAGCCCGGCCTCGAATTCCCCGACGACGAAGACCCCGACTACGGCGACTTCTTCTACTTCGCCGCCGTCATCGGCACCTCGGGGCAGACGGCCGACATCTCGTTCGTGTCGAAGCCGCTGCGTCGCGTCGGCTCGCTGCACTGCATCCTCGCCTACCTGTTCAACACGACGGTGCTCGCACTGCTCATCAACATCGGGGCAAGCCTGTTCTGAGAGAAGTCGTTGCCATCCTGAGCGCAACCATGTACGACCGACCATGACCTTCGGCGACGGCGACGATGGAGTGCGGGACCAGACCGGCCGCGACGCTCGGTTCGGTCCTGCCGCGCTGGCGCTCTTCCCGCTCGAGCCGGGCGGCATCTACCTCAATCACGGCACCGTCGGCGTCACGCCCATCGCGGTGATGCAGGCGCGCGCGGCGATCCTCACCGAGATCGAGCGCCACCCGTCGCGCTTCCTGCTGCGTGAGCTCGCGCATCTGCGCTTCGGTGCGGCGACCGAGCACGAGCGGCTGCCGCGGTTGCGCGCTGCGGCGAAGAGCGTCGGCACCTTGCTCGGCTGTGCCGGAGACCGCCTCGCCTTCGTCGACAACGCTACCGCTGCCTGCAATGCCGTGCTGCGCTCGATCGACTGGCAGGCCGGCGACGAGATCCTCGTGAGCGACCACGGCTACGGCGGCGTGACGCGTGCCGCCACGTTTCTCGCCCGCGAGCGCGGCGCCGTCGTGCGCACGTTGGCGTGGCTGTTTCCGGCCCGCGACGAGCAGAGCTTCGTCGACGCGGTGGCCGAAGCCATCGGCCCGCGCACCCGCCTCGCGGTGCTCGATCACGTCAGCTCCGAGACGGCGTTCGTGCTGCCCATCGCAGCGATGGCCGCGGTCTGCCGCGAGCGCGGCGTGCCGGTGCTCGCCGACGGCGCCCATGCACCTGGCGCCATCGCCCTGGACATCGAATCGCTCGGCGTCGACTGGTACGCCGCCAACCTGCACAAGTGGGCGTTCGCGCCGCGCGCCTGCGGCGTGCTGTGGGCAGGTCCGGGCCGCGAGCGGGGCTTGCACCCCGCGGTGATCTCGTGGGGCGTCGACCACGACGACTGGCTGCAGGAGTTCGACTGGCAAGGCACCCGCGACCCGTCGCCCTGGCTGGCGGCGCCGGCCGGCATCGCCTTCATCGAGCAGACGCTGGGCGAGGCGGCGATGCGAGCCCACAACCACCGCCTCGCATGGTGGGCCGCGCAGTATCTCGGCGAGCGCTGGCACCGCGACTGGCGCACGCCCGAGGCGATGATCGGCTGCATGGTCACGGTGCCGCTGCCCGCCCGCTTCGATGGCCACGATGCGGCCGGGGCACAGCGCCTGCGCGACGCGCTGCTCGTGCAGCACTGCATCGAAGTGCCGGTGATCGCCCGCGGCGACAGGCTCTGGGCGCGGCTCTCGCTGCAGGTCTACAACGACGAAAACGACATCGAGCGCTTTGCCGACGCCGTCGAGGCGCTCGCCGGGGGCTGAAGCCGGCGCCGCAGCGAATGGCGGTTTCTTGCCCCAGCGAGCCCCACCGACCGAGGAGAACCGACGTGCAAATCCAGCCCTACCGAGTCGACGTGAGCGACTCGGTGCTCACCGAGCTGCGCGAACGCCTCGCGCAAACGCTGGCCGGCAGCGATCGACAGCGCCGGCTGGAAGGCGGGCACCGATCTCGCGTACCTGCAAGGCCTCGTGCACTACTGGCGCGGGTCGTTCGACTGGCGCGCCCAGGAGCGCACGATCAATGCCTTGCCGAACTTCCTGACCGAGGTCGACGGGGTCGGCCTTCACTTCATCCACGTGCGCGGCCGGGGCCCGCAGCCGATGCCGCTGCTGCTCAGCCATGGCTGGCCCGATTCGTTCCTGCGGATGATGAAGATCACCCGCTGCTCACCGACCCGGCGGCCCAGGGCGGCGACGCCGCCGATTCGTTCGACATCGTCGTGCCGAGCTTGCCGGGATACGGGTTTTCGGGGCGACCCGAAGGCGAGCCGCTCGGCACCCGCGGCATGTGGCGGCCCTGCTCGCGAAGCTGATGACCGAAGGCCTCGGCTACGCCCACTAAGGCGCCCACGGCGGCGACGTCGGCAGATCGGTCACCGAGGCCGTCGCGCGCGATCACCCGGCGGGCGTGGCCGGCATCCCATGACCGATGTGCCCTATCACCACCTCTTCACCGACTCGCCGCAAAACCTTTCCGACGCGGAACAGGCCGACCTTGCTGCCGGCAAGAAATGGCAGATGGAGGAGGGCGCGTACGCGATGCTGCAATCGACGAAGCCGCAGACGCTCGCCTGCGGCCTGAACGATTCATGCCCTACCTCGCCGCCCAGCGACACCCGCCCGGCAAAGGCGGTCGGGTCCAGCTGCCGACCGCCGTGGCCCTTCCCGAAAGATCTCGTGCAGGCACCGCGCGAATATGCCGAGCGCTACTTCAACGTCCAGCGATGGACCGAGATGCCGCGCGGCGGCCACTTCGCAGCGCTCGAAGAGCCGGAGTTGCTGGCCGCCGACTTGCGCGCGTTCTTTCGGCCATTGCGCGTGCTTGCGCCTGCTTGAAGCAGTTTCCTTAGCGTGATGTCATCGCGCGAAGCGCCTGCTCGACGCGACCGAAGTCGGTGAGCGCGACGAAGACCAGGCCGGCGATGGCGCCGCCGAGGTGGGCATCGTGGTTGACGCGGCCACCCTGGCGTCGCGACGCGTAGATCGTGTAGGCCAGGTAAGCGACCGCGAAAAGCGGCGCCGGGATCGGCACCGGCAGCGGCAGGATGAAGATCGACGCCTTCGGAAAGTAGACGATCGACGCGAACAGCACGGCCAGGATCGCGCCCGAGGCGCCGAGGGTCCGGTAGTTCTCGTCGTGGCGATGGACGAGCCAGGTGCCGGCGTCGCTCACCAGCAGGCCGAAGACATAGAGCATCACGAAGCGGGCGCTGCCGATCTCGCGCTCGAGCCCGAAGGCGAAGGCCCAGAAGGTGAAGGCGTTGAAGAGAAGGTGAGCGAGGTCGGCGTGCATGAAGCCGCTCGTGAGCAGCGTCGCGTACTCGCCGCGACGCGCCACCCAGTACGGCCGGAAGAGGCTCCCCTCGATCAGCGCCGGCCGCCACATCAGGCCGGCCAGGCTCGCGATCACCATCGCCGCCAGGATCAGCGCCGACGCCGGTGCGCCGCGGCTCAGCGCTTCGAGAGACGACACCGCGCGCGGCCCGGAGCAGCGTCAGTTCTTGTCGTGGCCAGGCGCATCGGCAGCTTCGTCGGCGGGCGCCGGCGTGTCGCTGCTGTGGTGCTCCATGTGCGTTTTCTTGCCGGGCTGCGGTGTGGCGTCGGCACCGGGGGCGATCTCCTCACCGCGGTGTTTCTTTTCCTGCTGGACTTTCTTGTCGTGGGCGACGTTGCGGGGGTCGGTCATGGCTTGTCTCCGGAAATGACGAAGCCGCAGTCTTGCATCCGCGCCGCTGCGCCGAGGTCGGACAACGGCCCGAAATCGGCCGTCATCGGCGCTAAGCTGTCGCTTCCGAGAACAACAGCAGCGAGACAAGCCATGCCCCACCTCCCCGGCCTCGCCTTCGACCTCGGCGAGACGATCCAGATGCTGCGCGACAGCGTCCAGCAGTTCGCCGACGACGAGATCGCGCCGCGCGCCGCCGCCATCGATCGCGACAACCTGTTTCCCGCCGACCTCTGGAAAAAGCTCGGTGCCCTCGGCCTGCACGGCATGACGGTCAAGGAGGAATACGGCGGCAGCGATCTCGGCTACCTCGCCCACGTCGTCGCGATGGAAGAGGTGTCGCGGGCGTCGGCGTCGGTCGGGCTCTCGTACGGCGCCCACTCCAACCTCGCGGTGAATCAGATGCATCGCAACGGCAGCGAGGCACAGAAGAAGAAGTACCTGCCGAAGCTCGTCTCCGGAGAGCACGTCGGCGCGCTGGCGATGAGCGAGCCGAATGCCGGCTCCGACGTGGTGAGCATGAAGCTGCGCGCCCAATCGAAGGGCGATCGCTACGTGCTCGACGGCTCGAAGATGTGGATCACCAACGGCGGCGACGCCGACACGCTCATCGTCTACGCCAAGACCGACGTGAACGCCGGCCCGAGCGGCATCACCGCCTTCATCGTCGAGAGAGGCTTCAAGGGCCTGTCGTTCGGCGCCAAGCTCGACAAGCTCGGCATGCGCGGCTCGAACACGTATCCGGTGTTCTTCGACCAGTGCGAAGTGCCTGCGGAGAACGTCCTCGGCAAGGAGGGCGGCGGCGTCAAGGTGCTGATGAGCGGCCTCGACTACGAGCGCGCCGTGCTGTCGGGCGGGCCGCTCGGCATCATGGCCGCGTGCATGGATGCGGTGCTGCCCTTCGTGCACGAACGCAAGCAGTTCGGCCAGTCGATCGGCGAGTTCCAGCTCATGCAGGGCAAGCTCGCCGACATGTACACGACCTGGTCGGCGTCGCGCGCCTACGTGTACGCGGTCGGCCAGGCCTGCGACCGCGGCGACCACGCGCGCACGCTGAGGAAAGACGCCGCCGGCGCCATCCTCTATTCGGCCGAGAAGGCGACCTGGATGGCCGGCGAGGCGATCCAGGCGCTCGGCGGCGTCGGCTACACCAACGACTACCCGGTCGGGCGGTTGTGGCGCGACGCCAAGCTCTACGAGATCGGCGCCGGCACCAGCGAGATCCGGCGCATGCTGATCGGGCGGGAGTTGTTCGCAGAGAGCATGTAGGTCAGGTCACTCACCCGCCAGATTCCGCCGCGCTGAAGCGTTACCAGACCGGAGCGGAGTCGTCGCCGTTGGCGATTTCGGGCCAGGCAGGCATACCGTCACCTGCCGAGGTGAGCCGGCGCGCGTCGGCAGCCCAACCCTCGCGAGGATTGCGCTGGATCGGTCTTATCTCGATGACGCTTTTGCGGACCCGCAGGTCGACGCAGCCGGCCAAGCCGAGCTGGGCGAGGATCGGTTTGGGAATCAGAACGCCATCGATCCACAACGGAGGAGACGCCGTGACCCCTGCCAACTTAACCGTAGCCGCTTTGGCCAGCCTTGCCGCCTGCGCTGCTTTCGTGAGCTGCGCTTCTTCATCGTCACCTGCCGGCAGCAGCAACGCCGCAGCGCCCATCTATCAGGTCGACGTGACCTGGCCGCAGCCCTTGCCCAACAACTGGATCCTCGGCCAGGTGAGTGGCGTGGCCGTCGACGCCGCCGATCACGTGTGGGTCGTGCAGCGCCCGAAGAGCCTCACCGAAGACGAAGCCGGCGCCGCGCTCGTTCCACCGCATTCCAAATGCTGCGTCGCCGCGCCGCCGGTGCTCGAGTTCACGACCGAAGGCAGGCTGCTGCGCTCGTGGGGTGGCCTCGGCGCCGGCTACGACTGGCCGGGCAACGAGCACGGCGTGCACGTCGACTCCAGGGGCTTCGTCTGGATCACCGGCAACGGCGAGAACGATGGCCAGATCCTCAAGTTCACGGCCGACGGAAAGTTCGTGATGCAGATCGGCAAGGTCGGCCCGCAGACCCACAGCAACGACCTCACGCGCCTGGGCCGGCCGGCGAGCGTGGAGGTCGACGCCGCCGCCAACGAGGTCTACGTGGCCGACGGCTACCAGAACCGCCGCGTCATCGTGTTCGATGCCGACACCGGTGCCTACAAGCGTCACTGGGGCGCTTACGGCAAGCCGCCCGTCGACGGCGAGAAGCCCACCGGCCGCCGCAGCGCGCCGCCCACCGCCGAGCAGCTGCAGCAGTTCGGCTCGCCGGTGCACTGCGTGCGCATCGCCCGAGACGGCCTGGTCTATGTGTGCGACCGCCTCAACAACCGCATCCAGGTGTTCAAGAAGGACGGCAGCTACGTCAAGGAGTTTGCTGTCGAGCCGCGCACCGCCGGCAACGGCTCGGTGTGGGACATCGTGCTTTCGCGCGACCCGCAGCAGAAATGGCTGCATCTGGCCGACGGCCGCAACAACCAGGTGCTGACCCTGGATCGCGAGACCGGTACGGTGGTGGGAACGCTCGGGCGATCAGGCCGCTATGCGGGGGAGTTCCATTGGGTCCATGACCTGGCGATCGATTCGCAGGGGAACCTGTATGCGGGGGAGGTGGATACGGGGAAGAGGGTGCAGAAGTTTGTAAGGCGGTGAGGGCCAAGCGAGGCGGCGACTCATAGAGTCGTCGTCCACTGTCGGCCACTTCCAGTCACCCGATCAGCGAAAAATCTGGCGTGCCAATGACAGGTTTCAAAGTACAGCTGCCAAAGGGCGACGTTCTCTCGAACGGCCCCGTACCCCAAGGCATCGTCGCTGTCGCCGTCCTTGCCGGCCCGGAACCACCGAACTTGTAGGCTGAGTCGACGCTTCGGAACCCTGCATGCGTTTGTCCCCAGACACATTCGACAATGGCCCATGACGGAACGGACCACAGCTTCTCTGACAGCGATACCCCGAGGCGTCTGGGTGCTCGGCTTTGTCAGCATGTTGATGGACATCTCGTCGGAGATGATTCACAGCCTGCTGCCTCTGTTCCTGGTCACGGCGCTGGGTAGCAGCGTCTTCGCTGTCGGACTGCTCGAGGGCCTGGCGGAGTCGACGGCGCTCGTCGTGAAGGTCTTCTCAGGCGCGCTGAGCGACTATCTCGGCCGACGCAAGGGTATCGCAGTGGTGGGCTACGGACTGGGTGCCGTCAGCAAGCCGCTGTTTGCGGTGGCAGCCAGTTTCGGGCTGGTCGTGACGGCTCGTCTCCTGGACCGCGTCGGCAAGGGCATCCGGGGAGCACCTCGGGATGCCTTGGTCGCAGACCTCACGCCCAAAGCAATGCGCGGCGCAGCATTCGGGCTGCGGCAGTCACTGGACACCGTCGGCGCGTTTCTTGGGCCACTGGTCGCGGTGGGCCTGATGCTGCTGTGGTCGAACGACTTTCGGGCCGTGTTCTGGGTGGCGACGGTCCCGGCGCTTGCGGCCGTCGCTCTGCTTTGTCTCGGCATCCGCGAGCCAAAGTCGGACCCCTCCCGGGTTCTGAAAAACCCCATCCAGCGCGACAGCCTGAGACGGCTTTCATCGGGTTACTGGTGGGTCGTCGCGCTGGGCGCGGCGATTACGCTCGCGCGATTCAGCGAAGCGTTCCTGGTCCTGCGGTCGCAGCAGATGGGCATACCTACCGCACTGGTGCCCCTGGTGATGGTGCTCATGAGCCTGGTCTACTCGGCCACCGCCTATCCGTTCGGCAAGCTGTCGGATTCGATGAGTCATAGTCATCTGCTCGGATGGGGGCTTTGTGTTCTTGTCGCGGCGGACCTCATGTTGGCGCGTGCGACCGGCCTAGTGGGGCTGCTTGTTGGCATCAGCCTTTGGGGAGTCCACATGGGGATGACTCATGGACTTCTCGCCACGATGGTCGCCGACACGGCGCCTGATGACCTCCGCGGGACTGCGTACGGCTTCTTCAATCTGGTCAGTGGGCTGGCCATGCTGTTTGCCAGCGTCCTTGCGGGCCTGTTGTGGGAAACAGTTGGCTCCGCCGCAACCTTTTACGCGGGAGCAGCACTTTGCACCGCGGCGCTCGTCTTGCTGGGTGCGCGCCGCTTCCGGGCGCCGGCTCCGGTGGCCGTACCTTGGTCAGACTGAAGACACTCACCGACCATGAATACCCTGAACGAGCGTGCTTTCGCCGCCCTGAACGCTGGCGTTGATGCCCCGGCGTCTGTCAACCCATGTCGCGATGCTCTTTGCTGACTGTGCGATATGGCTGGTTCCGCTCGCACTGTTGTCGTGTTGGCTTTGGGGCAACGCCGAGAACAGACGCTCCGCCGTTGAGACGACGCTTGCCGGGTTTCTTGCTTTGGGGATCGCGCAGGTCATCGCGCTGTCGATTTATCACCCGCGGCCGTTCGCCGTCGGCCTTGGCGTACAGCTGATTGCGCACATTGCGGACAGCTCGTGCCCCAGCGATCACGGCACCTTGCTCGCTGCCGTTGCAGCAGGCTTCCTGTTGCACCGCCCGACGCGATTTCTGGGGCTTGTATTCGCAATGCTGTGGCTGCCCGTCGCGTGGTCCCGGATATATCTCGGCGTTCACTTTCCCGCAGACATGATTGGCGGATTGGTTGTCGGCTGCTGCTCGGCTGTTGGGGTCAGACGGTTCGGCGACTCGTTCGCCACCATGGTGCTGCGCGTGCTCGGCGGCGTTCATGGGGCCCTCTTGTCCCCGCTCATCCGCCGTGGCTGGGTGCGATCCTAGGTCGCTGCGGCGCTGGGGTTGTCGATCCCTCACACCGGCTGATCTCCATGGCCGAGGCACCCTCTCATGAACGGCAGAAACCGAGGGATCAAACGCACCACCCGCGTTGATGGGTCCAGCTGTCGTCTCCTTCACCGTGGAGCCGAATAGAGAACCTGGTCGGCCTCGTGGTTTGCGGCGACATGGACCGTCGCAGCAATCGCGAATGCCGCAAGAACAGCCACGGCGAGACGTCCGGTACGAAGAGGCTCTCGGCCTTGATAGAGATAGGAAATCGCCAGAGCGGCGATCCATGCCGTTCCGAAGCTCAAGCCGGCGAGGACGTCTGACATCCAGTGAGCACCCAGATAGATCCGGGATGACGCAATCGCACCGATCAGGATCACAGCCACAGATCCACTGACTACGCGAAAGCGTTGAGGTGCTCCCGCAGCCAGCAGGAAGGCGAGAAAGCCGTAGACGACCACACTCAGCGTGGCATGGGCGCTCGGAAACGAAAACTGCTCGACCCCCGCATACAAAGCGCCTGGCCGATGACGGTGCAGTGTGAGCTTGATGACCTTCACCAGTGCCTCGGCCACGCCAACTGCCGCAAGCCAATATAGGGCGGTCCGCCAGAGCCGATGTGCGATGAACCATCCCAGGGCGACCAGGATGACTGGAATCACAACCTGAACATCTCCAAGTTCGGTCAGCCCGACCATGAAGCGGTCAACGACGGGCGTTCGCAGCGACTGGATGGCGTCATGGACCATCGCATCCACAACCACCAGCGGGTCTCCGCTGATGACGTCTTCCAGTATTCCGAAGAACAGCCACGTGCCGCCGAGAACCAGCACGGCCGCCGACACGAGAAACCACTTCGGCGTTGTCCGGCTCGGGAACCAGCTGGCGATTGTTCGTACTCGGGGTTGTGTCCCGGCGGAGCGGAGGGGCTTCCACTGTCTCGGGTTGACGAGGCTCCAAAGCACCAAGCACCCCGCAGCAGCGCCGATGATCGCCACGCCGCTCCACATGGCGGCGCCCAAGAGTTCCAGCGCAAAGAATCGGCGCAAGACAGGCCATCCGAGTGTGGCCGCGAAAGCAGTGCATACCGCCGCGATCAAGCTTGATCGCATGACGGTCAGCGGGCGCGACGCCATCGCAACGATCAGTGTGGCGACGGCAAACAGCATCACCGCCGCACCGGTACGTGCTTGGGCGATGCTTGCGCCAAGCGGACCCGTCAGCAGCCCATACGTCGCGAATGTGGCCGCGCCGGCGATGAATCCCGCAGGCAGTGAAAATCGAAGTACGCGCTCCACGAAACCGGACTTGACGCGATCGGAATTGCGTTCGAGCGCAAGGAAGAATCCGGGTATGCCGATGGTCAGCGCGCCGATCAGCGTCAGGTTGCGCGGCAAGAACGGGAAGGTGACATCGGCGATTCCGACCACGAAGGCCAGCAACGTGGCGTAGACGGTCTTCGTCAAAAAGAGCGACGCAACACGCTCGACGTTGCCGATGACGCGCCGCCCCTCTGCGACAACGGAAGGCAGGCTTGCGAAAGCGTTGTCCAGCAAAACGAGTTGCGACACGGCGCGCGCTGCGCTGGTGCCGGTGCCCATCGCGATACCGACGTCGGCCTGCTTCAAGCCGAGGATGTCGTTGGCCCCGTCACCCACCATCGCGACGACATGCCCCTTGCTTTGGAGCGCGGCGATGAGCAAACGCTTTTGCTCCGGCATCGCTCGACCGAACACGGTGTGCGTTGCCACGAATTCGGCCAAGGCCGCGGGGTCGGTGGGCAGCTGCCGCGCATCCACGGGGGCACCAGCGGCTGCAACCCCGAGGTGCTTCACGACCTGGCCCACGGTGGCGGGGTTGTCGCCTGAGATGACCTTGACGCTGATTCCCTGCTCGCGAAAGTAGCGCAAGGTCTCTAACGCGTCAGACCTTAGGCGTTCGGCAAAGACCAACAGACCAATCGGCACGACGGCTTCGGGCAGTTGCTCCGCGACCAGGTTGGCCCTCGTCTGGGCCAGCAGCAGCACGCGATACCCTGCCTGCGCCAGCGTTTGCGCCTGCGCGCGGACCGCTGCGTTGCTGTCGATCGCTGGGAGCAAGACCTCGGGCGCGCCGAGCAACCAAGTGCCTAGGGTTGCGAAATGCGCCCCGGCCCACTTGCGGCTCGATGAAAACGGCACCGCGAAGTCAGGCGTTGGCGCCTGCGGATCGCTGTGTGCCCGAGCGATCGCCTGCAATGTCGTGTTCGGGTGCGGGTCGGCAGCCGCGAGTGCGGCGAGTGCCTTGGTCCCGCCCACTTCGTCGGCCAGCCATTCGACGCGGACCAGTTCCGGATCGCGCTCGGTCAGCGTACCGGTCTTGTCGAGGCAGAGCGTGTCGATCCGGGCCAGCGTCTCCACGGCCGGCAGGTCCTGAACCAGCGTGCGGCGGCGAGCGAGCCGAATCGCCCCGAGACCGAGCGCGGTGCTGGTCAGCAAGACCAAGCCTTCGGGCACCATCGCAACCAGACCGCCCACCGAGAATCTCAGTGCGTCGGCCAGCGGCATGTGCAGGCCGAGTTGACTGGCCACCAGCAGCACGGCCGTGGGAACGATCGCCCAGGTCACGTAGCGCAGTATCCGATTGGTGCCGTCGCGCAACTCCGAGTGGGCGAGGCTGAATTGCCTTGCCGCTGTCGTCAGGCCGTGCACATGCGATGCCGCACCCACGCGCGTCGCGCGGCAGTGCGCCGTTCCGGCGGTGACCAGGCTCCCCGAAAGCACTTCGTCGCCCGCATGCTTGGCCACCGGTGCGGCCTCGCCGCTCAGCAGCGACTCGTCGAGTTCGAGCTCATCGGCTGAAAGCACGAGCGCGTCGACCAGCACCTGATCGCCCGCAGCGAGCAAGAACACGTCGTCCATGACGATGTCACTTGCCTCGACATCGATCGTGCATCCGGAACGTACCACCTGCGCCCGTGTCTGGCTCAGCACCTCCAGACCGTCGAGTGCCCGTTTTGCGCGCAGTTCCTGGGCAATTCCGATCAGAGAGTTGATGGCGAGCACGCCACCAAACAGGGCGTCCCGCCAAGGACCGAGAGCCAACATCAACGCGAAGAGCGAGCCCAGCAGTGCGTTGAAGCGCGTGAACACGTTGGCGCTAACGATGGTCCATGCGCGCCGGCTCGTTGGTTCGACAAAGCGGTTGACTTCGCCCCGATCGCGACGGGCTTGGACCGCCGCGTCATCCAGACCCGACTCGGGGTTGGTCACGAAAGTCTCAGCCATGGTGTCAGGAACGCATCACAGCGATGCAATATAGGCCCCGACATCGCTCTCCAACCGGGAGAGTTCAAGCTGTAACGCGGCTAGGGCGACCCATTTAACAGCGTGCGCTTACTCTGGTGGATGCGTCTGTGCGTTGGCTGACATAAGGTTGATGACTTGTAGTGAGGCTGCCTTGCTCCACGGATGCGCGAGGATGACCGATGGATGTGCTGGCTCCGTACGTCGGCCTTCGGGCGGCGGGGCCGGTTCGCGTTCATCGGATGCAGCCGTTCGGCCGCAAACTTCTCGCGATCGTCGATCGGAGGCGCGAACAACCGTTGTCTGCATCACCATCATTCTTGCGGGTTGGGGGAAGGTCAAGTTCCAAAGTAGACCGGTCGTTCGCTGAGGAAACCGCCACCGGCTGCTTCGGGGGTCGATAGCAGCCGTTCCACTCGCTCCCTCTAAGTGCGATCGAGATTGGCTTGTCTGTCAACCGAGAAGCCAACACTCATCAGAGAGTTCATCTGAAGATGGTGAATCGCTGCCCTCACCGCCGCCACCTGCGCCTCGTTGCACTCAGCAGCACTCGCTGACGCACTATCCGGATACACCTCCGTCGTCGTCACGAACCGCGCATCCGTCATGCCGCCGCACAGGCCCGACGCCCGCTTGGCGAGGTGGACCACGCCGTCCTGCTGCAATGTCGCGCCGATGAGCCGACCGTGCTCGTCGGGCTTGGCGATGTGGGTCACCTGCCGAACCGCATCAATCAATGCACGCTGGAATTCCGGCTCGGGCCGCTCGCTGTCGCCCACCAGGTAGAAGCCATCGGGGATGTCGTGCCGATCGAACGCCGTGCCGTCGCGGGCGGCCTTGGCGGGGCCGAACTCGCTGTTGTCAGTGTCGGTGGTTTCGTGCAGGTCGATGTGCACGTCGACGCGCCCGCCCTGCGCGGCCACGCAGGCCATGGCGAGCGCCGCTTCGGCGGCCGGGCTGCCGGGCTTGAACTGGCGGTTAGGGTCGATTGCGTGCGGGTTCCAGCGGTTGATGGTCTCGTAGCCCCACGGGCTGATGCACGGCAGCACGAGCAGGTTGATCGCGCCGG
>Ga0123336_10001877_pt1 | contig 18790 bp, 13 predicted proteins | sample SSSSmetaG_FD_96466 | JGI IMG/M metagenome (GOLD analysis project Ga0123336, IMG submission 96466) | Glacier valley bacterial and archeal communities from Borup Fiord, Nunavut, Canada, to study Microbial Dark Matter (Phase II) - ​SSSS metaG | ecosystem: Environmental > Aquatic > Freshwater > Ice... | reverse complement strand
CTCAAACATTATTGGCTCACCCCACCCGATTACGGCACCCTTGATACCTTGTACCAACGCCTCCAATTTATTCTTGAACGGATTGGAAAAGACTATACGGTTACTTTTGCCTGAGTACTTAAAAGAGCGTTAGTCGCAAAAAGCGGACGGATTGCCGCACGGCGCCCGCAACGGCTGGCGAGCACCAGAACCTACTTCGGTACCTTTCCCTGCCGCCGCTTGAGGCCCTTCAACCACGCATACGTGGCTTCCTGGGCCCGCAGGGGCTTTTCGCCGGCCGTGGGCAGGATGAAATTGTTTTCGAAGTCGCGGGCTTTCACGTTGTCGTGCCGCTGCAGGTCGAGCAGGTGGCGCACCTCGGCGCGCAGGGCCTCGTCGAGGACAGGGAAGGCCACTTCCACGCGCCGGTCGAGGTTGCGCGTCATCCAGTCGGCCGACGAGACGTACACTTTTTCCTCGCCGCCGTGGCCAAACACGTACACCCGGCTGTGCTCCAGGTACCGGTCCACGAGGCCGCGCTGCCGGATGTTGGCGCTGAAGCCCGGCTGCCCCGGCACCAGGCAGCCAATGCCGCGCACCAGGAGCTCGACGCGCACCCCGGCGTGGCTGGCCTCGTAGAGTTTGGCAATCAGGCCCTCGTCCTGCAAGGCGTTTAGCTTAAGAATGATGTAGGCCTCCTGGTCTTTTTTGGCGCGCTTGATTTCATGGTCAATCAAGGCCACCAAGCCGGGGCGCAGGCCGAAAGGCGCCACCAGGAGCTGCTCCAGCTTCGGCGCGGCGCCGGGGTCGAGCAGGTAGCCGAACACGGCGACGGCCTCGCGCGTGAGCCGCTCGTCGGCCGTGAACAGGCCGTGGTCGGTGTAGAGCGCGCTGGTGCCCTCGTTGAAGTTGCCGGTGCTGAAGTAGGCGTACTGCCGGGTGGTTTCGTCGGCTTCGCGGCGGGCAACGAGCAGCAGCTTGGCGTGGCACTTCAGCTCGGGCGGCGTGAACACCACGTGCGCGCCGGCCCGCTGCAGCTTCTCGGCCCAGAACAGGTTCGACTCCTCGTCGAACCGCGCTTTCAGCTCCACCACCACCGTCACCTGCTTGCCGTGCCGGGCGGCTTTGAGCAAGGCCTTCACCACGGCGCTTTTGCCGGCCACCCGGTAGAGCGCGATGCTGATGGCCGACACGCGCGGGTCGAGGGCGGCCTCGCGCAGCAGGCGCGTCACGTAGTCGAAACTCTGGTAGGGCGGGTGCAGCAGGTGGTCGCGCGCGCCGATGGCGGCCAGCAGGCTGCCCGTGCGCGGCAGCGTGGGGTGCGGCAGCGCCGGCCGCGGCGGGTACTGAAAGGCCGGCTCGCCGAAGTCGGGAAAGCCGAAAAAATCGCGGAAGTTGTGGTAGCGGCTGCCCTCCACCAGTTCCTCGTCGCCGATGCCGGTTTTCTGCTTGATGGCCCGCAACGACTCCGGCGGCATGTCGGGGTCGAACAGCAGCCGGGCCGGAAAGCCGGTGGCCCGCTTGGCCAGGCTGCTGCGAATCTTCGCCATCAAGTCGCCCGACACCTCTTCTTCGATGTCGAGCTCGGCATCGCGCGAGAGCTTCACGGCGTGGACTTCGACTTGCTGGTAGGCCGGAAACAGCGCCGCCGCCCCCACGCGAATCACGTCGTCCAGAAACAGCACGTACCGCTCCGGCCCCTCGTCGGGCAGGCGCACGAAGCGGCCGCCGTGGCGCTTGGTGGGCAGCTCCATCGCCAGCACCCGCTCGGGCTCCAGGCCCGCCTGGGGGTCGCGGGGCTGGCGGAGGAAGAAGGTGAGGTACACGGCCTGGTCCTTCAGAAAAAGGTGGTGCAGGGTGTCGTCGAGCACCACCGGCGAGAGCAGGTCGCGCACGTTGTCCTCGAAATAGCCGTTCACCCAAGCGCGTTGCGCGCTAGTCAGCTCGGCCACGCTCAGTAGGTGGATGTGCTCGGCGTTGAGGGCCGGCAGGAGCTGCTCGCGGAACGTGGCCCCAAACTCCTGCTGCTGCCGAAACACTTCGGCCAGCACCCCGCGCAGCTGCCGCTTGGGGCTGTCGCCTAGTTGGGCCCGGGTCTTCTTCTTGAGCTTCACCAGCCGCCGCAGCGTGGCCACCCGCACCTTAAAAAACTCGTCCAGGTTGCTGCTGAAAATGGCCAGGAACTTGAGCCGCTCCAGCAGCGGCACGGCCGGGCTCTGGGCCTCCTGCAGCACGCGGGCGTTGAAGCGCAGCCAGCTTAGGTCGCGGGACAGGGTTTTCAAATCAATTAAGAGTTGTGGATTAAAAATGAGTCCTGCGCTGCGCCTTTGTGCCTGCTGTGTCTGAAGCTGTCTAAAAAGTCAGAAATTATGTCATCCTGAGCGGAGCGAAGGACCCACTCACGCCTGAGCAGTCATTATTCAACCGGGAGCAGGTCCTTCGCTCCGCTCAGGATGACAAGCGCTGGTAGGAGTTAAATTAATAAACAGTTTCTCTGCCGAAGTCGACATTCTAAACTGTTTCCACAATCCTCAATTGACATTCCGCGGGTAGTCGTAGAAATAAAACTCGGCGTTCGCCTTGCTCACCTCGGCCCAGTGCGCGCACTCGAAGCGCAGGCACACCACGGCCGCCGTGGGCATCTCGTTGAGGGAGGAGGGCGACAGCGCGTTGGCCGTCTCGGTGATGGTCGGGTTGTGCCCCACCAGCAGCACCGAGCCCGCCGCATCGGTCAGGCCGTGGATAATGGCCAGCAGCCCCTCCACGTCGGCCCCGTAAATCCCGGGCTCGACGGTGATTTTGTCGTGCGCGTACTGCATTTCGCGGGCCACCAGCACGGCGGTGCTCATGGCTCGCACGGCCGGCGAGCTCACCACCAGGTCCGGGCAAATGCGGCGCTTGGCCAGGGCCTGGCCCATGCGGGGCGCATCGTCGCGGCCCCGGTCGTTGAGGGGGCGTTCCTGGTCGCTGAGCTCGTCGAAGTTCCAGCTGGACTTGGCGTGGCGAAGGAGATAGAGGGTTTTCATGGGGGCGAAGCTAACGGCGTTTTGCTTACCCCGGGCACTGGGAAAAGGTTATGCGGCGGCCACGCCGGCTCTCCGGCGCCAGCTGGCTGCCGCACCGCACCACCGGGCGCTTGCGCCGTGCCCGGGCGGGTTTCGTTCGCCCATTTCGGGCCACCGCCGGCGGCCCCCGCTCGTTGCCTTCCGTTCCCGGCCCTTACCGGTACAGCTGCTCGTAGTACTCTTTGGCCATGCGGCCCGACTCGAACACCGGCTCCACGTCTTTCATGGCCATTTTCACCACTTTCAGGAACTGCTTGGGCCGGTCGTAGTACAGCGGCACCACGGTCTGCTCGAGCACATCGAGCAGGGCCGTAGCCTCCTGGTCGTCCTTCACGTTGTCGGCCAGCTCCACGGCCGAATGCGGGATGAGGAAGCCATTTTCGCCGTCGCGGCAGAACTCGGGAATCCAGCCGTCGGCGATGCTCAGGTTCACGCTGGCGTTCATGGCGGCGGTCATGCCGCTGGTGCCGCTGGCCTCGCGCGGGAAGCGCGGGGTGTTCAGCCACACGTCGGAGCCTTTTTTGAGGGCCGCCGACAGGCCCAGCTCGTAGCCGGTGAGCACGGCGCAGTTTTTCAGGTGGGCCGTGCGGGCGATGATTTCGTTGAACAAGGCCACCGCGCCGTAGTCTTTCGGGTACGGCTTGCCGGCCCAAATCACCTGAATGGGGCGTTTGGCGTCGGTGGCAAGCTGCACAAACCGGTCGAAGTGCCGCAGAATCAGGTCGGCGCGCTTGTAGCCGGCAAAGCGGCGGGCCCATACCACGGTCAGCACTTCGGGGTCGAACACGTTGCCGGTCTGGTCGGCCACAATCTCAAACAGGTCTTTTTTCAGCTCCCGCTTGCGGGCCAGCAAGGCGGTGTCGTCCTTGCTTTTGAGCGCGGCGGCCAGCTGCGGGTCGCGCCAGTAGTTGCCGTTCTGGCTGTTGGTGATGGGGACGATGGGGCAGATGCCGGCGTTTTGGCCCCACATTTCCAGGCTCACGGCGCCGTGCACCTTGCTCACGGCGTTGGCCTTGCGGGCAAAGCGCAGGGCGGTGAGGGTGTAGTTGAGGGCGTCGTTTTCGATGCGGGCCACGCGGCGGATTTCCTCTTCCGGCACGGCGCCAAAGAAGCTCATGTCGGCCAGCAGCTTCATGGGGCGCTCCTCGTTGCCGGCCAGCTCGGGCGTGTGCGTGGTGAACACGAGGCGCTGCTGCACCGCGGCCAGGTTGCGGCCGTGCTTGTCGTAGAGGTAAAAGGCCAGCGGCAGGCCGTGGCCCTCGTTGAGGTGGTACACGTCGGTTTTGCGGCCCAGCAGGTCGAGGAGCCGCCCGCCGCCCACGCCCAGCAGGATGCTCTGGGCCACGCGGGCGGCCGCGTCCGGGTCGTAGAGGTGGTGCGAGATGGTGCGCGAGAGGTGGTCATTCTCGGCGATGTCGGTGGTGAGGAAGAACATCGGCACCGTGCCGAACACCTCCGGCGCCAGGTACATCGCCTTCACGTGCACGTCGGCCCCGTGGATGGTGACGGGGAATACCAAGCCGGTGTCCTCCAGAAACGAATAGTGCTTCCGCCGGAAATCGGCCCGCATGCTCTGGTCCTCGTTGCGGCCCTGGTCGTAGTAGCCAAAGCTCCACAAAATGCTGATGCCCAACAGGTTTTGCTTCAGCTCGTAGGCCGAGCGCATATGCGAGCCGGCCAGAAATCCCAAGCCCCCGGAGTAGGTTTTCAGGGCTTGGTCGACGGCAAACTCCATCGAGAAGTACGCGGCGGCCGTTTTGTACTTGGCCGCGGGCGTGTAAGGTTTGAAGGTAAAGGCCATAGGAACGGGAGCGCGGGCGGTGGCCCGGGCTTGCGGGAAAATGCGGAGTGAGCGTGCGAAGCGCCGCGCCCGGCAATGCGGCCGGTCGGGGCCGCAAGGTCCGAATCATTCCCGCGAAAAAGCAAAAAGCGGGCGGGGCATCTCCCCGCCGCCCCGGCACCGCAAAGGATTGCGGCCGAACCAACGCCCTGACCGTCAAACAATAAATATTTCTTGCCTAATTCGCGGCAGCGGAGAAGCCCGGCCGGCGTTACCCTTCGAGTCCTTTGAGCTGCTGCAGCTTGCGCAGCGTTTCCTGGGAAGCCTGGTGCTGCCGCTCCACGGCCTGCCGGGCCGGACCGGTGAGGCGGGCGTCGGCCAGGGCCTCGTTGTAGGCCTTGAGGGCCCACTCTTCGCCGTAGATGTTGGAACCGAGGATGCTTTTCTCGTCGTGGCCGGTCACGAGGGCCTTGGCGTCCATGAAGCCGCGGTAAAACTTGCCCTTGAGGGTGGTGTCTCCTTCGGCTTTGCCGCCGGCGGCGCGGGCGAACCCATTGAGGGCCTGCGCAAACTGTTCGCTCTGCTGCACCAATTGCTGGTAGTACGTCCGGTTTTGCGGGTCTTGGGTTTCGTGGGCGGCGGTTTTGTAGCCCGCAATCCGGTCGTTGACGAAGAGGGCCAGCTCGTTGAGCGTGTCGGCTAAATTCAGGTTTTCGGTCATGAGAAGCGGGGTTGCAAGGAAAAAAAGGACGGAGCGACAGCAAGCTGTTTTGCTCAGCGGACATCGGTTAACGGCATCCAGCGGGCGGGGGTTGAGCGCCGGACTCTTTTCTTTTAATAACCACAAAAACTCTGTTCAAAATTCAGAACACGCCCGCAACTGCTGCTGAGAAGGACATAATCTTATACCATAACTTCATGCAAGTCAAGGAATTAATAATGGTAGCTTTGGCCCGTTGTTCTCACCTTTCACTTTCTCCTCACCCTTTTTTAACCGTATGCGTTTCCCTCTTTCCGTTCGCCACTTGGTGGCCCCACTGCTGGGCGCGGTGCTCATCGCCGGTTGTTCCAAATCGGAGCCGACCCCCACGACGCCCACGGCCGGCGCCGTGAGCCTCAACGTGTCGGCCCCCGGCTTTCCCGAGGGCTTTGAGACCGGCACCAAAACTTCTTACGCCGCGGGCAGCGTCACGCTGGGCTCGGGCTCGTGGACGTTGAGCGACGCTCTGATTGGCAACACCAGCAGCGACGCCAAAACCGGGGCGCAGTCGGCGCGGGTGCGCAACAGCGGCTCGCTGAGCATGAACTTTGACCTGAGCGGCGGCGCCGGGGTCGTGACCGTGGCGCACGCCGTGTACGGCGCCGACGGCAACGGCACCTGGGAGCTGTGGGCTTCCACCAACAGCGGCACTTCCTATGCCAAAGTGGGCAGCACCGTCACCAGCGGCGGCACGGCGCTCAGCACGGCGTCCTTCACCGTGAACCTGGCCGGCGCCGTGCGCCTGCAGGTGCGCAAAACCGACGGCGGCACCAACCGCCTCAGCTTCGACAACATCACCGTGGAAAGCTACGCGGGCACGGGTGGCGGCGGCGGCACCCCGCCGCCCACCAGCGGCACCAAATTCCTGTTCGATGCCAGCCACGCCGAAACGGCCGGCAACGCCGACTGGGTGCTCGACGTGGACGGCGGCGTGGTGCCGCGCTTCCCGACCCCGGCCCAGAGCGGCATCAGCAGCAGCACGCCGGAAACGTACTGGACGGCTGCCCTCTCCTCGTGGGGCGTGGCCCTGGTGAAGCTGGGCAACAGCGTGGAGAACCTGCCTTCGGGCACGGCCATCACCTACGGCAACGCCGCGAACCCCCAGGACTTGGCCAACTACAGCGTGTTTGTGGTGGATGAGCCCAACACCTTGTTCTCGGCCACCGAGAAAGCGGCCATCGTCAACTTCGTGAAAAACGGCGGCGGCCTGTTCATGATTTCCGACCACACCGTGTCGGACCGCAACAACGACGGCTACGACTCGCCCGCCATCTGGAACGACCTGATGGCCAACAACACGGTGCAGGCCAACCCCTTCGGCTACAGCATCGCGCTGACCAACATTTCGGAAACCACCAGCAACGTGCTGGCCGGCGCCACCAACCCCATCCTGCACGGCTCGCAGGGCGACGTGACGGCCCTCAAGTTCAGCAACGGCGCCACCATCACCAAAACCAGCGGCTCGCAGGCCCAGCCCCTGGTGTGGCAGAGCACCGCCGCGCAGGGCAACACCAACATCATGTGCGCCAGCAGTACCTACGGCACCGGCCGCGTGGTGGTCATCACCGATTCGTCGCCGGCCGACGACGGCACCGGCAGCCCCGGCAACACCGTGTACCCCGGCTGGACCGAACTGGCCAGCCACGCCAAGCTGCACCTCAACGCCTCGCTCTGGCTGGCCAAGCAGCAGTAAGCGTCCGGCTTCCGGCGGCGTTGCCTTTCCTTAAAAAGCCCGTTGCCGGTTTCGGCAGCGGGCTTTTTGGCGCTATAGGATTCATTCCCCCCGCAGGGCTTCGGGGAAGAAAACGCTACTTTTGACGCCAACAGCTTCTAACACCTTTCCGTTTTTTATGAAATTCCACTCCCTGCTGTTGACCACGGCGGTGTCGCTGCTGGCCTTTCCTTTTGCTGCGGCCGCCGCGTTGCCCCTCCGGGCGGCGCCTGCGCAGCGCACCGCGGGGCCGCCCGCTGCGGCCGCAACGGTACGCATCGACCCCACCTATTGGTGGGTGGGCATGAAAAACCCCAGGCTGCAGCTGCTGGTGCACGCGCCCGGCATCGGCAACACGATGGCCATTCTGACCGCCTACCCGGGCGTGCGGCTGGATGGCCAGCAGAAGCTGGAGAATCCGAATTACCTCGTCCTCAATTTGGTCATCGACCCCGCCACCAAGCCCGGGCTGCTGAAGCTGGGCCTCAAAAGCGGCAACACCTACCGGCCCTACAGCTACGAGCTGCGCGCCCGCAACACCGACCCCAACCGCACCCAAGGCCTCACGCCGGCGGATTTCATTTACATGCTGATGCCCGACCGGTTCGCCAACGGCGACCCGAAGAACGACGTGGTGAAGGGCACGCGCGTGAACCACGTGGCCCGCGACTCGATGTATGCCCGCCACGGCGGCGACCTCAAAGGCATTGCCAACCACTTTGACTACTTTAAGCAGCTGGGCGTCACGGCCATCTGGCCTACGCCGGTCATTGAAAACGACATGCCCAAGGCCAGCTACCACGGCTACGCGGTGACGGACTGCTACCGGATTGACCCGCGCTACGGCACCAACGAAGAGTACGCGCAGTTCGTGAAAGCCGCCCACGGGCAGGGCTTGAAAGTGGTGCAGGACATCGTGCTCAACCACTGGGGCAGCTACCACCACCTGTTCCTCGACAAGCCGGCCGCCGATTGGTTCCACGCCTTCCCCGCCTTCACGCGCAGCAACTACAACGCCTTCGCCCTCAACGACCCGCACGGCTCGAAGCGCGACTACACGCTCTTCAACGACGGCTGGTTCGACACCACCATGCCCGACGTGAACCAGGGCAACCCGCTGGTGGCCACCTACCTGATTCAGAACTTTTTGTGGTGGGTCGAGTCGACGGGCCTCGACGGCTACCGCATTGATACCTATCCGTATTCCAACCCGCAGTTCCTGATGGCCTGGGGCAAGGCCATCGCCGAAGAATACCCCAAGCTGGCGCTGTTTGGCGAAGCCTGGGAGGGCACCGAGGCCGAGCAGGCCTTCTTCGCGCAGAACATTCTGCCGCCGGTGAACGGCTTCAAATCCAACTTGCCCGGCCTGCTCGATTTTCAAATCTGCTTTGCGATTGGGGATGCACTCAAGACCGAAAACGGCGACCTCAGCAAGCTCTACCACGCCCTGCAGGCCGACTGGCTGTACGTGGACGCCACACGCAACGTGCCCTTCCTCGACAACCACGACATGAGCCGCTTTTATTCGGTGATTGGCGAGGACTTCGGCAAGTTTAAAACCGGCATGGCCTGGCTGCTGACCTTGCGCGGCACGCCGCAGCTGTACTACGGCACCGAGGTGCTGATGAAGAACTTCTCGAACCCTGACGGCAAGGTGCGCGAGGACTTCCCCGGCGGGTTTGCGGGCGACAAAACCAACTACTTCGTCGCGCGCCCCGGCCCGGCCGGTGAGGCGTTCGACTACGTGAGCAAGCTGGCCAACTACCGCAAGGCGCACCCGGTGCTGAGCTCGGGCAAACTCATGCAGTTTATCCCGCAGAACGGGGTGTACACGTACTTTCGCTACGACGAAACCGCTTGCGTAATGGTTATCGCCAACAACACCAAGGACGAGAAACAGGTAGACGGCACTCGCTTTGCCGAGCGCACCGGCGGGTTTTCGTCCGGGGTGGAAGTGGTGAGCGGCGCGGTGGTGGCGGATTTGAAGACCTTGCGGGTGCCGCCGCACACGGCCTGGGTGGTGGAGCTGCGGAAATAAATTTTCACCGCAGAGGGCGCAGAAGGTTTTCGCAGAAGTCGCAGAAGAGCATGCACGAGAACGATATAACGTACCTGGTTCGGCAGTCGGCCTACCATGTGCATGTTGCGCTTGGACCGGGGCTACTGGAATCCGCTTACGAAGTGGCGCTGATGCACGAGTTACGGCAGAGCGGTTTGCACGTGCAAAACCAAGTGGGGCTGCCAATGGACTACCGCGGCATTCACCTTGACGTGGGCTACCGAATCGACTTGCTCGTTGAGGGCAAAGTCGTGGTCGAGCTTAAAGCCGTAGAATGCCTGCTGGACGTCCACCACATGCAGTTGGTTACGTACCTCAAACTTTCGGGCTGCAAAGCTGGCTTATTAATTAACTTCAACGTGGCCCGCATCAAGGACGGCATGTTCCGTAAAGTGAACGGCCTGGCGGAATAGCCCCCTCTGCGTCATCTGCGAAAACCTTCTGCGCCCTCTGCGGTGAAAAAATCATGACCGACCTCACCGACCAAGTAGCCATTGTATCGGGCGCCAGCCGCGGCATCGGGCGGGCCATTGCGCTGCTGCTGGCCCTGCAGGGCGCCAAAGTGGTGGCCGTGGCCCGCAGCGAAGCCGAGCTGGCCGAGCTCACCGCCAAAACCCGGGGCCTGGGCATCGTGGCCGACATCTCGGACGAAACCGACGCCCAGCACGTGGTGGCTGAAACCCTCCGCCACTTCGGCCGGCTCGACATCCTCGTGTGCAACGCCGGGGTGGGCTCGTTCAACGAGCTCGAGCATTTCGCGGCCGCCGAGTGGGACCGGATATTCGACACCAACGTGAAGGGCACTTTCCTGCTGTGCAAGGCCGCCGTGCCGCACTTCAAAACCCAGAAAAAAGGCCACATCGTCGGCATTGCGTCCGACGTGTCGAAGCGCACGTTTGCGCACGGCACCGTGTACGGCGCCAGCAAGTACGCCCAGGACGCCCTGCTGGGCAGCCTGCGCAAGGAGGTGCGGCCGCACGGCGTCAAGGTGAGCGTCATCTACCCCGGGCTGGTCGACACTTACTTCAACGACCACACGCCGGGCAGCGCGGAGGCCGAAAAAACCCACCTCCGTCCCGCCGACGTGGCCCAGGCCGTGCGCTACGTGCTGGAAGCCCCGCCCCACGTGGCCGTGGACGAGCTGCTGATTCACCCCCTCACGCAGGAATGGTGATTTTTTTGTGGTTAATGGCTAATGGTCAATGGTTAATTCCCTGGCCATACCCATTTTAAATCATTAACCATTGACCAGTAATTATTAATCATTACCGCGAAGCGTTATCTTGCCGCACCATGAAAAAATTGTTGCTGGCCGGCGGCCTCCTCACCTTGGCTGCTTTCTCTTTGCCCGACCCGCCCGTGGACGCCCCTTCCCCCGCTGCCCAAGACCCCAACACCACCGCGGAGGCGCCCCAGGACCACAAGCTGGTTATCTACCAGTTGATGACGCGCCTATTTGGCAACAAAGTGGCCCTGAACAAGCCTTACGGCTCCATTTCGGAGAACGGCTGCGGCAAATTCAACGACATCACCGACCGGGCCCTCGACGAAATCAAGAAGCTGGGCGTGAGCCACGTGTGGTACACCGGCGTGATTGAGCACGCCACCATGACGGACTACACCACCCAGGGCATTCCGCCCGACGACGCCGACGTGGTGAAGGGCCGGGCGGGCTCGCCCTACGCCATCAAGGATTACTACGACGTGGCCCCCGACCTGGCCGTGGTGGTGAAAAACCGCATGTCGGAGTACGAGGCCCTCGTCAAGCGCACCCACGACCACGGGCTGAAGGTGCTCATGGACTTCATCCCGAACCACGTGGCCCGGTCGTACCGCTCCGACGCCAAGCCGCTGGGCGTGGTGGACCTGGGCGCCACCGACGACAAAACCAAGGCCTTCGCCCCAAACAACAACTTTTACTACCTGCCCGGCAAAAGCTTCGTGGTGCCCGCCGGCTACAACCCGCTGGGCTCGCTGAAAGGCCCGCGCGAAGACGGCAAGTACTTCGAAGTGCCCGCCAAGGCCACCGGCAACGACGTTTTCTCGGAGGCGCCCAGCGTCAACGACTGGTTCGAAACCACCAAGCTGAACTACGGCGTGGACTACCAGAACGGCCGCACCGCCCACTTCGAAACCGTGCCCGACACCTGGAAGAAGATGCGCGACATCCTCGTGTACTGGGCCGGCAAAAACGTGGACGGCTTCCGCTGCGACGTGGCCGAGATGGTGCCCGTCGAGTTCTGGGCCTACGTCATCCCGGAGGTGAAAAAAGTGAAGCCCGACATCGTGTTCATCGCCGAGGCCTACAATCCCAAAGAATACAAGACCTACCTCGACAAGGGCAAGTTTGATTTCCTGTACGATAAAGTGGGCCTCTACGACGGCCTGCGCAAGCTCATGCGCCAGGAAGGCACCACCGAGGACCTCACCCGCGTGTGGAAGGAGGAAAGCAACGGCTTCGGCTCGCACATGCTGCGCTTTCTGGAAAACCACGACGAGCAGCGCGTTGCCTCCAAGGACTTCGCCGCCGACCCGCGCCGCGCCATTCCGGCCATGACGGTGGCCGCCACCCTGGCCAGCGGGCCGGTCATGCTCTACTCCGGGCAGGAGGTGGGCGAGCCCGCCCACGGCGCCGAAGGCTTCAGCGGCGAGGACGGCCGCACCACCATTTTCGACTACTGGGGCGTGCCCGAGCATCAGAAGTGGATGAACCAAGGCAAATTCGACGGCGCCAAGCTCAGCCCCGAGCAAAAAAGCCTGCGCGAATTCTACGGCCGCTTGCTGAACCTGACGAGCAGCAGCGAGGCCATCCGCAAGGGCCGCTTTTACGAGCTGCAGGACGCCAACAACCTGGGCAAGGAGTACAACCAGCGCCACCTCTTCGCCTACCTGCGCTACACCGACAAGCAGCAGGTGCTGGTGGTGGTCAACTTCAGCGCCGACAAAACCTACCGGCCCGTCATCAACATCCCCGTCGAGGCGATGACGGCCATGAACCTGAGCACCAAAAAATTCTACACCTACACCGACCTGCTCGACCCCGCCGAGCCCCGCAGCAGCCTCAACCTGACCCTGGCCCCACTCTCGGCCTACATTTTTGAGATAAAACCCCGGTAACGTTGCCGTAGTACGCACCGGAATTTGTAAGTTTGAAGGCTGTGCGGCCCCATTGCGGGGGCGTTGCAGCCTTCCTTTTTTTTCCAGCCGTCCCACCCGATGTCCATCCGCGTCGCCTCCGCCATTCCCACCCGCGAAAAACCCCGTCTCAGCTTCTGGCAAATCTGGAATATGAGCTTCGGCTTCCTGGGCATTCAGTTCGGCTTTGCGTTGCAGAACGCCAACGTCAGCCGGATTTTTGAGACCCTGGGCGGCACCGAAATCGCGCTGTACTGGCTGGCCGCGCCGCTCACGGGCCTGCTCGTGCAGCCCATCATCGGGTACCTGTCCGACCGCACCTGGAGCCCGCGCTGGGGCCGGCGGCGGCCGTTTTTTTTGGTGGGCGCCGTCCTGGCCTCCTTCGCCCTACTCGTCATGCCCAACGTGACGGCGCTGTGGATGGCCGTGGGAATGCTGTGGATAATGGATTCGAGCATCAACATTTCGATGGAGCCGTTCCGGGCCTTGGTCGGCGACCTGCTGCCCTCGGAGCAGCGCACCACGGGCTTTGCCGCCCAAACCTTTTTCATCGGCGTGGGCGCCGTGGTGGCCTCGTCGCTGCCCTGGCTGCTCACCAACTGGTTCAACATCGCCAACACGGCCCCGGCGGGCCACATTCCGCCGTCGGTGCGCTATTCGTTCACCATTGGCGGCGTGGTGTTTTTCCTGGCCGTGCTCTGGACGGTGCTGCGCACCAAAGAATACCCGCCCGAAAACCTGGCCGAATTTGAGGCCGAAAAGGCCCGCAGCGCGGGCTTCAGCAACGGCGTGCGCGAGTCGTTCCTGGGCATTTTTGCCATGCCCAAAACCATGCGCCAGCTGGCCGTGGTGCAGTTTTTTTCGTGGCTCGCGCTGTTCTCGATGTGGATTTACAGCACGCCCGCCATCACCAGCCACGTTTACCACACCACCGACGCGACTTCCAAAACCTACAACGAAGGGGCCGACTGGGTGGGCATCTGCTTCGCCGTGTACAACGGCGTGTCGGCGCTGGCGGCGTTGCTGCTGCCCGTTATTGCCCGCGCCACCAGCCGCCGCTTCACGCACATGCTGTGCCTCACGGCGGGCGGCCTGGGCCTGATTTCCATCTACTTCATCCACGAACCCAAAATGCTGCTCCTCTCGATGGTGGGCGTGGGCGTGGCGTGGGCCAGCATCCTGAGCGTGCCCTACGCCATGCTGGCGGGTGCGCTGCCCAGCAACAAAATGGGGTACTACATGGGGGTTTTCAACTTCTTTATTGTCATTCCGCAGGTCGTGGCCGGCCTCATTCTGGGGTATTGCACTACGCATTTTTTCCACGGCGAATCGGTGCTGACGCTGGTGCTGGGCGGCGTGTCGATGATAATATCCGGCCTGCTCACCCTCCGTGTCAACGACGCCGACGACATCCACCTGCCCGTGGAAGAGCCCGCCGAAACGCTGGGCTACGACGCCCTGGCCCCGGCCAACCCGCGGGTGTAAACTTACTTCATTGCCCAAAAAGCCCCGTTTTCAGACCGGAAGCGGGGCTTTTAGCTTTTTTACTTCATCGAATTTACCCGGTGATAATCGCCTCGGCCACCTCGCGGCCGGTGGCCAGCGCGGCGTTCAGCGACGGGTAGGCGGCCCAGTCGCCGCAGCGGTACAGGCCCTCGGCCAGCTGCAGGGGCTGGTGGGCGGGCTGGCCGGCCAGGTACACGGGCAGGGCCGCCGGAATGCGGTAGCTGCGCAGGTGCTGCCACTGCCGCGCCGCCGGTCCAAACCAGGCGGCCAGCTCCTCGCGCAGGCCGGCCGTGAGCTCGGCCTCGGTCAGGCTGCGCTCGCCGTGGGTACTCACTGAGATGAGGGCCCGGCCGGCCGGGGCGTAGGCCCCGCTCACGTCGGCCGGAAACGCCACGTTGTGGGCCAGTGCGCCGGGCGCCGCGTTCAGGCGCAGCAGCTTGTCGTTGCGGCCGGGCGAGTGGCCGGTTTCGGCGGCGAAGTAGGTGCAGGTGGTGAGGCGGGCCGCGGTTGGGAAGCTGGCCGGGTGGCCGGCGCCGGTATCGGCGGCGTTGCCGCTGCGGCCGGCCAGCAGGCGCAGGCCGGTCAGCCCGTCGGTGGCCAGCACCACGGCCGTGCCTTCCAGCACCTGCCCCGTGGTGAGGCGCACGTGGGGGCCCTCCACGGCCGCCGCCGCCGTGCCCAGCCGCACGGCCGCGGCGGGCAGGCGGGCCGCCAGCTGCGCGGGCAGCTGCTGCATCCCCAGGGCGGGCACGGCAGCCTCGCCCGTCACGAACTGCTGGAACACGAATTCAAAGAAGTTGCTGGCCGTGGTCAGCTCCCGGTCGAGAAACACGCCACCAAAAAAAGGCTTGAAAAACGTGTCTATCATCCGCTCGCTCCAGCCGTAATTGCGCAAAAAGGCAAGGGTTTCGGTGGCGGGCTGGGCCAGCAGCTGCTCGGGCGTGTGGGCCAGCACGTGCCGCACCAGGCCAAGGATGCGCAGCTTATCGGCCAGCGAGCCGATGGGCGACGCCAGGGCCGAAAACGCAGCCAGAGGCGCTTGCAGCGGGTTTTGCAGCGTCGTTTCGCGGCCATCGGCCAGCCGGATGACGGCGCCCGAGCGGAAGGCTTTGAGGTTCAGCGCGCGGTAATCGAACAGGCGCCGGGCTTCGGGGTAGTTGGTGAGCAGCACCTGAAAGCCGCGGTCGAGCCGGAAGCCGTCGGGCGTCACGTCGGTGCGCACGCGGCCCCCCACGGCGTCGGCCGCGTCGAGCACGAGCACGGGCCGGCCGGCGCGGTGCAGCCAGGTGGCGCAGGCCAGGCCCGCCATGCCGGCACCGATGATGATGACGGGTTTGGAAGAGGAAATCATATGCGGAAAGGCCCCCTTCACGGATTCCGGCAACAATCGGCGGAAGGTGAGGGGCGGCCCGGCTAATACGTTATTGGGGTTGCTAGTGGTGGCATGGCGCGGGGCAGCGCCCTACTGGGTATGGTCCCGCGCCATCCGAAGGCTTACATCATAACTCGAACAACTGCTTCGTGTTATTTTTTGCGTTCGTCCTGAACCTGTTATTATGAACTTTCAACTACCAATCGAGAGCCGATTAAGAGCAGTCGAGCGGGGAATTATACCATTCGAGCGGTGGGTGGGAGGCGGGTGGGGCCGGCGGGGAGCGGGGCGCAGCGGGTTTGGACGCGGCCGGGGGCAGGTTGGGGGCGGCGAAAAGGGGCCTGGATGGGGCGAGGACAGGGTTGGGGTGGGCAGTAGGGACTTGGGGGCGGGCGCGGGGCGGCGTGGGGGAAGGGGGAGGTGGGGAGGAGTGATAGTTGACTGAAAATTAGGGGGAAATAGCAAAAATTCGGGATGGGTTAATCGGGTAAATTGCATCTTTTGATGAAATAGAAAAAGGCGGGCATTAGGGGTCTGTTTGATGAAGTACTGCTATATACATTTGCTGGCACCAGCGGTTTGCTGGCCCTTTCCCCTGATACGCATGCTCAATCTATCGATGTCGCAAAGCGACCTGACGCGGGTGCTGCCGCTGGCCTGGCAGAACTACCTGGACTATCAACCCACGCTGGCCAAGTACAAGGCGCGGTACACGCCGGCGCTGGCCACGGCGGCGCAGGGCCGCATTGAGGCGGCGCTGTTGCTGCCCGACGTGCAGGCCCGCAACGCCGACCCGGAGCTGACCCGGATTGAGCTGGTGACGCAGGGCCGCGAGTTTCTGGAGGTGTGGCAGTGGCTGGAGGGGTACATCGAGGGGGCGTATCCGGGGGAGGCGAGCTACCGGGCCATGCGCGACGCGGCGGGCTACAAAAGCTACGCGGCGGCGGCCGGCTCCGACTGGTCGGCGATGACGGCGCTGATGAATTCGGCCAAGCAGTTTGTGCAGCTGCGCGATGCCGAGCTACAGGCCAAAGGCGACATGCCCGCCACCTTTGCCGCGCGGGTGGTGGCGGAGGCGGCCGACGTGGAAGCCCTGCTCCGGCGCATGGCCCGCGAGGCGCAGGCGGCCACCGACGGCACGTCGGAACGCCTCACGGCGCTGCTGGCCTGCCTGGAAGAATTTATGGGGGTGAGCCGCGACGCGCAGCGCGTGTTTCTGCGGCAGCCCGACGTGGCGCGGCTGTTTCAGGTAGAATACCTGCGGGGCCTAGTGGGGGGCGGGGCGCAGGCGGGGGTGCGCGGCACCCTCACGCTGGCCGATGGCGGCCCGGCCGCCGGGGTGCCGGTGGCCATCGCGGGCCAAAGCGACACGGTTTCGGATGCCGACGGACGCTTTGCGCTGGCCGTGGCGGCGGGCAGCTACGCCGTGGTGCTGGGCGGCAGCGGCGGCTGGGCGCGGCAGGAGCTGCCGGTGACGGTGGAAGCCGGGGTGAAGAAGCGGGTGGATGGGGTGGTGGGGAAGGCGGGGTAGAGCAGTGGTAAGCGGCCGGGGCTTGGGTTGTTTGCCGTTGCTTTTGGGCCGTGAGTTGCGGCAATACAAATGTTGGTTGCCAATTTATGAATGACACCAAACCATCAATTAATTTCTCAACACATGATAACTGATATTTTTAAAACAAATTCTGCTAAAAGCTTATGGACAATGCTTGTCTATTTTGTGCTTTGCTTTTATTTCTTTGGTGTCATTATGATGGTGCATTTTGTTGGTTATAATCGGTTTGACAAAATCCACGAACATATTCAAGCGGCGATGAAAATTTTCAATCATCGCATGACCTTGCTTTGCTATATACCAGCAGGAGTTTTACTATTCTCTTCAATTGCCTTGTATTGGTTCAGCCCAAGTAATTTTCCACGATGGACAATTATTTCCATTGTCATATTGACAGCTATTTCAGTTGTAACAACGCTATTTTTTATTGCTCCAATACATGCCAATTTACCTGCGACAGGATTTCAAGAAAGTATTCAAAATAAGCTGGTTTCAACTAGTTTATATTTTCAGATTATACCTTCATTCGCAACAGTATTTTTAGCATTGACATTGCTAAATAAATATTTATCTGACACAAAATCGATAGCAAAGTGGCTATTCATATTGGCCTTTACCTTGATTTTTTATACAGCGGGAACAGATTATGTTGAAACTTTAATTTATTATCCAATATGGTCTGTTATCGGCGAGAAAGATTGGCTTACTTTTAGACATGCAAGCGGCCTGTACTTTTTCAGAGTATATTTAATCCCATCCTATTTCCCTTTGATTTTACTTATATTCCTTAATTGGTGGCGGCCAAAAGGAATTCCCAAATTATTCGTACCTATCGCTTTGTTTTGTGTTCTCTTTATTTTAGGAGTTTCTGCCACATACTTCATACCTAAGTTGCAGGTAAAGCTAAATGCAGCTTTTTCTCAACAATTAATTGACGACCTTAATAAAAATCAATTTCTATTGAGAGGTATCCCAGAATTAATTTATTTCATTTTGACGGCATTTATGTTCGTAAAAATTGGACAGCGAAAAATTAGTGAGGACAATGCATAGAACAGAAATGGCAGGCAACAGGGGTTTGGTGTTATAGGGTCTGAAAAATAAGGGCTCAGGTGTAGGATTTCAATTTATCTTTAGCACAAGGTTGAGCTGATGCTTCCTGATTTCCGATATAACGTCAATCCCTGCCCTTTAGGCCCTACGTAGCGTGCGTTTCGTGAAGCGTCATTCGTGACTAACGTATTAGGCGAGGCTGGGCTACACTTGGAACGGCCCTACTGACACGTTGCAGTAGCTATTGCCGCTGGGGCGGCTGGGGAGGCACCGGCCGCCAGGGCAAGGCGGGGCGCGGGGTGGGCGGGGCTGAACGTGCGCCGGTTGGATTAGGTGGGGGTTTTAGAAAGAAAAAGGAGCGGCCTGCAGCCCAAATTGGGCTGCAGGCCGCTCCTTTTCTGCTGCGAGTGGCGGTATACTCGTCGCGAAGTGATTTGCGAAAAAAGTAGTAAGGTGCGGGGTCGTACCCTACTTCGCGATGCGTATAATGCGCATGTTGGGCATCAGGCGAAAGCGGCCGATACCCAACTAAAAGCAGCTCAGGAAATGGGGTTTCAGCATTTATAATCCTCACGAAGTGGCTTGCGAAAATTCAGCGGATGTAGAGACGCATATTTGCGTCTCGTCGTTGAACGAAACCGGCCGACGATGCCAGCGCGAGCCGTTCAACGACGAGACGCAAATATGCGTCTCTACATTAAAGCTTATTCGGAAGAGATGGAGAATTTTGCGGGTACGGGCGCGGGATACGCCCGTAGGGGACTGCGCACGCGCAGGTTGTGCAGCCCGCAGGCCACCACCATGACCGTGTCGCGCCG
>Ga0123336_10001876_pt1 | contig 18794 bp, 13 predicted proteins | sample SSSSmetaG_FD_96466 | JGI IMG/M metagenome (GOLD analysis project Ga0123336, IMG submission 96466) | Glacier valley bacterial and archeal communities from Borup Fiord, Nunavut, Canada, to study Microbial Dark Matter (Phase II) - ​SSSS metaG | ecosystem: Environmental > Aquatic > Freshwater > Ice... | reverse complement strand
TGTCGGGCGTGACCTTGCTCGGGAAGGCGGCAATCAGGTGGCCGTCGCGGCCCACCAGAATCTTGTGGAAGTTCCACTTGGGCACTGCCGCGTCGCCCAATTTGGCATTCGCCCATTTATAGAATGGCGCGGCGTTCGGACCGATCACGTCCGTCTTCTCCGCAAGCGGGAACCTGATCCCGAACTTGCTCTCGCAGAACTTCTTGATCTTGCCGTTGTCCTCATATTCCTGCCCGCCGAAATCGCCCGACGGAATGCCGACCACGGTCAAGCCCTGCGCCTTGTATTTCTCGAACACCGCTTCGAGCGCCTCATACTGCGGCGTGAACCCGCAGAAGGACGCGGTATTGACCACAAGGAGCACGCGCCCCTTCCACTGCGCCATCGGCATGGGCGCGCCGTCGATCGCGGTCATGTTGAAATCATAGGCGCTCTGCGGCGCGGGTGCGGCAGCGACCGTGGTCGCCAGCACGGCGACGGCGAGGATGTGGCGCAGATGCATGGCGAGGACTCTCCTGTTATGTCCGCTGCACTAGCGCAGACCGCGCGTGGGGTCACGCGGGTAGGGCAAGATTACGCATCTCGTAGGACATGCGCCACTCGCCGACGTCGTCGAGCATCACGCGCACCGCCTCCTCCGCGAGCGCCGACGCGCGCGTAAGCGTGATCGGCCGCACGCTCAGATCGCCCGCAAGCTTCTCCAGCGCCGTCGCCGTGCTCGCCGAGCGGATCGAGGTGCGCGCGAACTCGCCCTGCTCGCGGATACCGTGCAGCGCTGCGCCCAGCGCGGGCAGGCCGGCGGTAATCACCGCGAGCGGGGTCGCGAACCGGTGCAGCAGCGCCGGATCGATGCGCAGCGCCGTGCTCACCAGGTAGATCACGAGGCTGGTCAGCGTCACCGCGAACAGAATGTTCGCAAGGCTGTGCAGCCGGTGTTCCACCTTGTGCATCCGGTGCGCGTTGGCGTTGTGGTAATCAAGCTGCGGCTTGATCTCTTCTTGCACGGTAAGGTCGCTCAGCAAGGCGAGTGTCGTGCAATCGAGCTTGCCATCGGGACACCCCATGGCGCGCCAGAAAGCGGCCGCATACCAGTCGATCCAGCGCCGCCCGCCGCGGCGTTTCGATGTTGCAGGCGGCCGGGCGAGCGCGAACAGCTTCAGGCTGCGCATCGGGCGCAATTGCTCCGCCAGATGGCGGTAATCGAGCCAGCGCCGGTGCCAGGCACGCTTGGTTCCAACCCGCGTATTGAGGATGAACAGCCCGATCGCGCCCAGTTCGGCGGCAACCAGCAGCTGCTTCTGTTCGGGCGCGATCAGCCCGGCGAGCGCCAGCATCGTTGCGAGCGCGGCGAGTGCGAAATTGAGCACATGGCCGCTGCGGTAGGTGCCCGCATAATGTTCGGCGAGCTTGCCGCTCCAGCAATACGCCTGTTCGAGCGCGCGGAAACCGCCCGAGACCGCATGGCTCGCATCGGTGCAGCCCCGGTGGAACGCGCGCCATTCGGCCTCGACCGCAGTGGTATAGGGTTCGACGCGCACATGCGAAGAGCGCAGGCGGCGCACACCGAGCAGCGCGAGGAGCAGCGGATATTCGATGCGAACGCGCGTGCGTCGCTCGTACTCGCCAAGGAACAGTCTTGCAAAACCCCGTTCGGCGGCTCCGGCGGGAGGGGCGAGAAGCTGCGTCAGCAATGCTTCGAGCGTTTTTGGGTTGAACGGGCGCGAGGGCGCATCGCAGAAATCGAGCACGTCGATCGCCGGATCGTCATAACCCGTCCATAAAATGTGCAGCCCCTCGGCGGGATCGACTGCAACGTGGATCACCGGTAGACCGCGCCGCAGCGCATGTTCTACGATCTCGGCCGTGCCGCCGCGACCGCGCGCGGGTTCGCCGTCCCACAATGCCACGAGCAGATCGGCGTGCGCCACCACAGCGCGCCCGGCGGACACATAGGCATCGAGCGAGTGCGCGCGATCGCCGGGCAGTTCGAGCCGGGCGGATGCACGGCCAAGCAGATCGCGGAAGCCCGCCGCGTCGCCCGGGTTGGTGAAATCGGTGGCATAGACCTCGGCCGGGAAGGGCAGGATCGTTTCGAGTGTGAAGCCGTGGCCGAGTGCGATTTCGGCCGCAAGCTGGTCCGCCCCGTCGGCGAGCGGCGAGATGAAGCGACGCTGGCTGGGCTTGTCGTCGAAAAACGGCGCATTGGCCGCGCGGATCGCCTCGCCCGCGCGGGCGAGTTCGGCGATCACGCGCTCCATGCGCGCGCGCGCTTCGTCGATGGTGTCGCGGCCGACCGCCTCGACGCGGTGTCCGGTGACGCCGACCGAAAAGCCGAAGGGCGGGCGCGGCGGGCCGGCTCTCGGACGCAGGTCTTCGGTCAAAGCGCGCGGGTCGCGTGCGCAAGCCAGGCGGCAGCCGCGCCATCGAGCAACGGCCCGACTTCGCGCATGACAAGCGCGTGATAAGCGTTCAGCCAATCGCGCTCGTTCTCGTCGAGCATCGCGGGAAGAATCAGCGCAAGGTCGATCGGGGCGAGCGTAAGATTATCGAAACCGAGCATCGGCAGTTCCGCGCCCGCGATCGCCACCTCCCGGATCAGCACCAGATTTTCGATCCGGATGCCATAATGGCCGGGTTTGTAATAGCCCGGCTCGTTCGAGCAGATCATCCCCGCCGCCAGCTTCTCGTCGCCCCCGCCATAGGCCGCGATCCGCTGCGGCCCTTCGTGGACCGCGAGATAGCTGCCCACCCCGTGCCCCGTGCCGTGCGCATAATCGGCGCCGATGCCCCACAGCGGGCGACGCGCCAGCCCGTCCAATTGGCTGCCCCGTGCGCCGTGCGGGAAGACGGCGGAAGCAACCGCGATATGGCCCTTGAGCACGCGGGTGAACCGGTCGCGCATCTCGGGCGTGGGGTCGCCGATGGCGATCGTGCGGGTCACATCGGTGGTGCCGTCGCGATACTGCCCGCCCGAATCGATCAGCAGCAGTTCGTTCGCCCCGATGCGCCGGTTGGTCTCGGGCGAGACGCGGTAGTGCATGATCGCGCCGTTCGGCCCCGATCCCATGATCGTATCGAAGCTGAGGTCCGCGAGGTCGCCCCCCTCGCGCCGGAACGCTTCGAGGCGCGCGGTGGCGGATATCTCGTCCAGCGTGCCGTGCGGCGCGGTTTCGGAAAGCCAGTGCAGGAATCGGCAAAGCGCTGCCCCGTCGCGGCGGTGGGCAGCGCGCGTGCCAGCGATTTCGGCCGCGGTCTTCACCGCCTTGGCGTTCACCGTCGGGTCGCGCGCCTCGATCACGGTCGCGCCACCATCGGTCAACGCGGTGAACACCGCGTGCGCGGTGCGGTCCGGATCGGCCATCACCACCATGCCCGCAAGCTGGCCCACGGCAGCGGCGAACGCCCCATAGGGCGCAACGCGCACGCTGTTGCCCAGATGCGTGGTCACCTCGGGCGTGAGCTTGGCCTCGTCCACGAACAGGTCGGCGGTGCCGTCGCGGTGGAACAGCGCGAAGGCGAGCGCCACGGGCGTGCGCGCGACATCGCCCCCGCGCACGTTGAACGCCCACGCCACCCCGTCCAGCGCGGTCACCACGGCAGCATCCGCGCCCGTTTTCTCCAGCATGGCCGCGATCTCGGTGCGCTTTTCGGCGGCGCTGCGGCCGGTATATTCGTCCGGCTGCACGCTCAGCGGCGCGGGCGAGGGCGCGGGGCGATCCGCCCACAACGCGTCGATCGGGTTGGCGCTGGTGGGGACGAGCCTTCCCCCCCTCCCCTCGATCGCCTTGCGCCAGGTTTCGGCGACGCGCTCGGTGACCAGCCACGGATCGAAGCCGATCCGCTGCCCGGGTTCGACATTGGCGCGCAGCCAGTCGGCAAGCGGCGTCTCCATCGAATTCACATGCTCATATTCGGCGGAAACCTCTGCCGCCGCCTGCAGCGTATACCGCCCATCGGTCAGGAACGCCGCTTTGCCGGGCAGGACGACGGCAGTCCCCGCCGAGCCGCTGAACCCGGTCAGCCACTGCAACCGCTGCGCATAGGCGCCCACATATTCGGACCCATGCTCGTCCGCGATGGGCACAATAAAGCCGTGCAGGTTCTGGGCGGCGAGCGCGGCGCGCAGCGCGGTCAATCGGTCGTGGGATCGGGTCATCGCCGCCTGTTCATAGCCTGCGTTGCGGTGTGCGGCGGGCGCGGCGCGCGATCAAGCCCCGGCCGCGCGCTTCAGGGCGCGAAATCGCGCAGGCGGGCGACGGTGGCCGCATCGAGCCGCTCCACCAGCGCGACCACGAGCGCGACCATGCGATCGTAATCGGCGCGATCGATTACGCCGTTGTGCACGTGCGTGTAGCGCGCGGGAACAATCAGGTTGATCGTGGGCACGCCGCCGATGCTCTTCTGGATTTCGGCCGAATCGTCTCCGTAGCCCTGCACCATATCGAGCTGGAGAGGGATGCCCGCGCTAGCTGCGACCGAACGCGTGAGCGCCGCGAAACGGCGGTTGGGCAGTGCGCTCGAATCATACAGGAACAGCCCCGGACCTGCGCCGAGCCGCGCCTGCGTCTCGTCCGCGTGCGTGCCGGGCTGATCGCCCGCGATGCCGCCTTCGATTGCAATGCCGATGTCGGGGCGGATCGTGTCCGCAGCGGTATGCGCGCCGCGCAGGCCGATTTCCTCCTGCACGGTAGCTGCGACGAAAAGCTGGTTGGGGTGACCCTTCGTTGCGAGCTGCCGGAACGCCTCGATCACCACTGCGCAGCCTACGCGGTCGTCCCACGCCTTGCCGACATAGCGCCCGGTGCCGTTCAGCACCGCAAAGGATGAATCCGGAACCACCGGATCGCCGGGTTCCACCCCGAGCGCCGCGACCCCGGCTGCATCGCGCACGCCCAGATCGAGATACAGAAGATCGCGTGAAAAAGGCTTGTCCCGCTCGGCTACCGGGACGACGTGAACGTCGCGGATGCCGCTCACTGCACGCACCGGGCCGTGCGCGCCGACGATGATCCAGCGCTGTCCCGGCAGCGCCTGATCGAGCCAGCCGCCCAGCATTTGAATCGTCACATACCCGTCCGGCGTCACGCGACGCACCGCGCCGCCTAGTTCGTCCATATGCGCGTCCAGCATCACGCGCGGACCCGACGTGCCATGCTGCGCGATAACCGAACCCAGCCCGTCGTAGCTCAGCTTCTGGGCGGCGGGGCGGAGTTCGCGCACCATGATCGCGCGCACCGCTTCCTCATACCCCGACGGCCCCGGCGCATCAGAGAGCTCCCGCAGGAGCGTCTGCGAACGATCCTGCGCGGCGGCGGGGGTGCCGAACATTGCGAGGGTGAGGGCGATCAGAGCGGGCAACCTGTTCATCGTGCGATGGTGGCCCACCTCGCCAACCGATGGCAAGCTGCCGCTTGCGGCGCGCGAAGAAACAGGCTTCCACACCCGCATGACCGCCCCCCTCGCCGCCCGTCGCCCGCACACCGCCGCCCACCACGGCATCACGCTCGAAGATCCGTATGCATGGCTCAAGGATCCCGCCTACCCGCAGGTGACCGATCCGGACATCCTCGCCCACCTCGCCGCCGAGAACGCCCATTTCGAGGCGTGGCTCGCCCCCCGTGCGCCGCTCGTCGACACGCTGTTCGCCGAGATGCGCGCGCGCATCAAAGAGGACGACGCCAGCGTGCCCGTGCGCAACGGGGACTGGCTCTACTGGTGGGCCTATGAGACGGGGGGGCAGTATCGCCGCTGGTTTCGCAAGCCTGCGGGCGGAGGCGAAGACGCGCTGATCCTCGACGAACCCGCGCTGGCGGCGGGGCACGAGTATTTCCGGCTGGGCGGGCTGGCGGTCAGCCCCGATGGCGCGCGCCTCGCCTATGCAATCGACGACAACGGCTCGGAACGCTTCACCCTGCGCGTGCGCGATCTGGCAAGCGGCACCGATGGCCCGGTCATCAGCACCGAGACGATGGGCTCGCCGGTATGGCAGGCGGACAGCGCGAGCCTCGCATATGTCGAGGTCAACGCCGAGTGGCGGCCGTGGCGCGTGCGGCTGCACCGCCTGCCCATCAGCAGCCGTCATCCCGGCCTTGAGCCGGGACCCACCTTCTCGGCTGGGCCGATGCGGGAAGGAGAAGACGGTGGGTCCCGGGTCGAGCCCGGGATGACGACCGAACTAGATGAGGATGTGATTCTCTACGAGGAACCCGACGCCTCCTTCTTCGTCGGCATCGGCCGCACACAGGACCGCCAGTGGCTGACGATCGTCAGCGCGGACCACGTGACGAGCGAAGTTCGCCTCGCGCCCATCGCCGATCTCGCCGCGCCGCCCAAACTGGTGTCGCGGCGACAGGCGGGGCGGATGTATGACGTGGATAGCGGCCAAGGAAAGCTGTTCATCCGCGTCAACGATACGCACCTCAATTTCCGCGTCTGCACCGCCGATCCGGTCCGGCCCGCAGACTGGCGCGAGCTGATCGCAGGCACGGACGAGGTCTATATCCGCGATCTGACCGCATTCGCCGACTGGCTGGTGCTGGGCGAGCGCGTGGGCGGGCTGGATCAGGTCCGCGTCCGGCTCCCCGATGGCAGCGAGCACCGCGTGGCGCTGCCCGAGGCGAGCTATACGGTGAGCCTGGGCGAAAACCCCGAATATGCGCCCGACATGCTGCGGCTGCACTACCAGTCGATGGTCACGCCGCCCACTGTCTTCGATTACGATCCGGCTGCCCGCGCGCTGACCACCCGCAAGGTGCAGACGATCCCCTCGGGCTACGATCCGGCGCTCTACGAAACACAGCGGCTGCACATACCGGCGCGCGACGGGACGCCGATCCCGGTCAGCCTCGTGCGCCGCAAAGATGCCGCCCCGGGCAAGCTGCACCTCTACGGCTACGGCGCCTACGGCCTCGCGATCCCGCCCGGCTTTTCCACCTCGCGCCTCAGCGTCGTCGATCGCGGGGTGGCCTATGCCATCGCGCATATCCGGGGCGGAGACGATCTGGGATACGCCTGGTATCTGGACGGCAAGCTGGAAAAGCGCGCCAACACCTACACCGATTTCATCGATGTGGCGCGCGGGCTCGCGGCGCTCGGCCATGCAGCGGAGGGCGACATCTCGGCGAGCGGCGGCTCGGCCGGCGGGAACCTCATGGGCGTGGTCGTGAACGACGCGCCCGATCTCTGGCGCGCGGTGGTTGCGCATGTGCCCTTCGTGGACATGCTGAACACGATGCTCGATGCGTCGCTGCCGCTTACGCCTATCGAGTGGCCCGAATGGGGCGATCCGATCACCGACGAAGCCGCGTTCCGGCGCATCCTCTCCTTCTCCCCCTACGAGAACGTCCGCGCGCAGGCCTATCCGCCGCTGCTGGTCACCGCCGGGCTGAACGATCCGCGCGTGACCTATTGGGAGCCCGCCAAATGGGTCGCCCGCCTGCGCGCGACCCGAACCAACGACGCGCCGCTGCTGCTCAAAACCAACATGGGCGCAGGCCACGGCGGCAAATCGGGGCGGTTCGAGAGCCTGCGCGAGGTGGCGGAGGAATATGCGTTCGTGCTGGCCGCGTTCGGAATGGCGGGCGCTTAATTGACGACAAGCGGCGGACCGATCAACTCCATACCGTAAGCGTGCAGGAACGCCGCCCCGCTTTCCCCCGACGAATACGTCCCGGGCTTCACGCGCCGGTCGCGCTCGGCAAAGAACGCCTCCATCTGTCCGGCGGGCGCGAAGGAAATCAGCAGGCGGCCCGGCGCACCGCTCGCAAAAGCCCACGCGTGGGGGATGCCTCTGGGGCCCAGCACGCTATCGCCCGGCTTCAGCCGGAAGCGATCCGCGCCGACCTCGACAATGTATTCGCCCTCCAGCGCATAGAAGAGCTCGTCTTGCGCGTGATGAAGGTGGCGCGGTGGGCCGCCGGGCTTGTGGTTGGATTGTTCCAGCACGAACAGCGCACCCTGGCTGTCGGCGGTCAGCACCTTGTAAGTCGTCGCGCTCAGTCCGACGGAACGCGTCTTGTTCTCGCGGTCGGCCCCGGCGCCGACGCGCACTGTCTTGCCGCTGGGCTCCGACGCACCCGATGCCGTCGCGTGAGCGGCGGCGGCGATCGTGGCAAGCCCAAGCTGGATCAGCGACCGGCGTTGCAGAGTGTGCATCCCGAACCTCCATTAACCGACGTTACGGGCATCAAGGCCGAACCTGCCCGTTGCCGCGCACCACGGTCTTATACGTCGTCAACCCCTCGAGCGCCACCGGCCCGCGCGCGTGCAGCCGCCCCGTGGCGATACCGATTTCCGCGCCGAAGCCGAACTCGCCCCCGTCGGCGAACTGGGTCGATGCATTGTGCAGCACGATGGCGCTGTCCACCGCAGCCAGGAAGCGCTCGGCAGTGGCAGCATCTTCGGTAACGATCGCATCGGTGTGGCCCGATCCGTGGCACGCGATGTGCGCGATGGCCCCTTCCACGCCGTCCACCATCGCGGCCGCCGCAACCGCGTCCAGATATTCGGTGTCCCAATCTTCGGGCACGGCGGGGCGCAGCCGCGCATCGAGCGGGAGCAGCGCCGCGTCCGCGCGGACCTCGCACCCCGCACCCAGCAGCGCGCGCAGCACGGCGGAGGCACCTCCATAGCCGCGGTCGATCAGCAGCGTCTCCATCGCGCCGCACACCCCCGTGCGGCGCATCTTGGCGTTGCGCACGATCGCCACCGCCTTCGCCGGATCGGCGGCGGCATCGATATAGACGTGATTGTTGCCATCCAGATGCGCGAGCACGGGGACGCGCGCATCCGCCTGCACGCGTGCGACCAGCCCCTTGCCGCCGCGCGGGATCAGCACATCGATCAGCCCCGCCGCGCGCAGCATCGCACCCACCAGCGCGCGGTCCGGGCTGGCAACGAAAGTGATCGCGGCCTCGGGCAACCCGGCTGCGCGCAGGCCGTCCACCAGGCACGCGTGGATCGCTGCGTTCGAGCGCGAAGCCTCGCTGCCGCCGCGCAAAATGCACGCATTGCCCGCCATCAGGCACAGCGCGCCCGCGTCCGCGGTCACATTGGGGCGGCTTTCGTAGACGATGCCGATCAGCCCCAGCGGCACGCGCACCCGGCTGAACGCGAGGCCGTTGGGCCGCTCCCAGCGCGCAATAATCTCGCCCACCGGATCGGGCAGCGCCGCGACCGCCTCCAGCCCCGCCGCCATCGCCTCGATACGGGATGCATCGAGCGCAAGGCGGTCCTGCATCGCGGCGGAGAGATGCGCGGCTGCTGCGCAATCGGCGGCGTTCGCAGCCGCGATCCCGCCAGCCCGCGCGCGGATCGCAGCCGCAGCCGCGCTCAATGCGGCCGCCTTGCGCGCAGTCGGCGCAGCAGCGAGTACAGGCAGGGTCGCGCGCGCGGCCCGCGCAACAGCCTCGATCGCAGCGGTGGCTTCGATGTCGGTCATCGGCATCAGGCGAGCGCCATATGGTCGCGGTGGATCACCGCCGCGCGCGGCGCATAGCCGAGCAGCGCGGCGTGCGCGTCGCTGCGCGTGCCCGCAATGGCGGCGACCTCGGGCGCATCATAGCCCGCAATGCCGCGCGCGAGCGGCGCGCCGTCCGCTGCCACCACCTCCACCACATCGCCGCGCGCGAACGCCCCCTCGAGCGCGACGATCCCCGCCGCGAGCAGGCTCGCGCCGCCCCGCAGCGCGTCCGCCGCGCCGCGATCGACCGCAATCCGCCCCGCGCTGCGGCTGCCGCTCAGCAGCCACGCGCGCGTCGCGCGCGCACCACCCGGCGCGGCGAGGAACACCGTCCCCTCGCCGCTCGCAAGAAAGCGCGCGATCGGCGCGCCGGGCCGCCCGTCCGCAATCGCCACCGCCACCCCGCCGCGCGTCGCGATCCGCGCCGCCGCCAGCTTGGCCGCCATGCCGCCGGTGCCCATGCCCGAACGGCCGCGCGTGTCCGCCTCCACCGCGCCCGCATCCGCCACCGTCTCGATCAGCCGCGCGTCCGCCACCAGCGCGGGATCGGCCGTGTACAGGCCGGGCACCTCGGAGAGCAGCAGCAGCGCATCCGCCTGCACCGCAAGCGCCACCCGCGCCGCGAGCCGATCATTGTCGCCGAAGCGGATTTCGGCGGTGGCAACGCTGTCGTTCTCGTTGATCACCGGCACCGCGCCCAGCGCCAGCAGCCGCGCGAGCGTGGCGGCGGCGTTGATATGGCGGCGGCGGTCCTCGAGATCGTCCGCCGTCAGCAGCAGTTGCGCCGCCGCCACCCCGTGCGCGGCGAACAATTCGGCATACAGGCCAGCAAGCGCGATCTGCCCTACCGCGGCCGCCGCCTGCGCGTCCTCCAGACTGGCGCGGCCGCCCCTCGCCAAACCCAGACGCCGCGAGCCGAGCGCGATTGCGCCCGACGATACCAGCACCACCGCCCTCCCCTCGCCGCGCAATGCCGCCACCTCGCCCACCAGCGCGGCGAGCCACGCACGGCGCGGCGCGCCATCGGCGTCCACAAGCAGCGACGAGCCGAGCTTGACGACAAGGCGGCGCGCATCGGCGAAGGGGGCGGTGCGGGGGGTCAGCGGCAGGGGACAGGTTCCCTATTTCGCCCGGGAGCAACGCTCTCCAATGGCGCACATCGGCGCCGCGCGAAATAGGGCACCTGTCCCCGGATTGCTGCTACCGCGCGCCCACGAACACATATTCGTGCTGGCCGTCGCGCGTAGTCAGCGTGGGTTTGCCGGCCGCACCGCCCACCACGAACTCGGAACCGATGATGCCCGGATCGATCGCGATGAAAGACAGCGTGCCATCGTCGTTCCGGCGCGAGGCCATGTGCGTCGACCAGGTGCCATTATCGAAGATCACGCCCGCACCCTCGTGGCGCACACTGAGCGTGCCCAAATCGGCATTGGAATAGCGCGCGGCGAGCGCGGCGGCGGGGCTGTGCGCGGGCGGCACTGCAAGACGCGGCCGCTCGGCGGCAAGTTCGGCCTTCTGCCGTTTGGCAGCGGAAGCGACATCGCCCGCCGCCTCCTCCTTCCCGTCATACAGGATTTCGAGCAGGCGGCGCATGAACGGGCGCAGCAGTGCCTGGCCCTCGTCCGCATTGGTGAGGATCACCGCGCCCACCTGCGCGTCTGGAAGTGCGACCCAGTCGCTCTTGTAGCCGAACATCGACCCGCCGTGGTGCACCACCGGCACGCCCCATGTCGTATCGACCTCCAGCCCCATCCCGTAGGTCGCGCTCTCCCCGATGGGGACATTGGGGGCGCGGCGCCGAAGCAGGTTCTTCTCCGAGACCATGCGCTTGCCGCCGGGCGCGATGCCGCCGCTGAGCTCGTTCTCGACATAGCGGATCATGTCGTGCGCGGTCGACCACGCACCGCCCGCCGGGCGGTAGGGGCCGACGAGATAATTATAGTCCATCGCGATGAGGCTGGGCTTGCCATCGAGGTCCATCCCATACGGGCGCGCGTAGTCGCCCGCCTGCGCCGCAGGGATCGGAAAAATGGTTTCGCGCATGCCGAGCGGGCCGAAAACCTTCTCCTGCATCGCGGCATCGTAGGCCGCACCGATCTCCATCTCGGGGTGCACCAGATGCCCGCCGATATAGCCCGCTGCCGAGGCCATCAGATTGTTGTACTGGAACACCTCGCCAAAGCCGCTGGTGGGTTCGGTCTGCGCGAGCTGATCGAAGGTGGTGCTCGCGGGCGTGGTGCGCGTCGTCTTGAACACCCAGTCCAGATCCTTGCGCGGCAGCCCGGTGCAAGCGCAGACCAGATGGCGGATGAGCACCTTCTTCGTGGTCGCCGCGCTGCCCAGCCGGAACGCGGGATAGACTTTCGTGACCGGATCGTCCCAGTTCAGCTTGCCCTCGTCCACCAGTTGCGCGAGCAGCAGCGTGCTCATGCCCTTGGTGTTCGAAGCGATCATGAATTCGGTGTGTGCGTCGACCGGATCGGGGCGACCGAGCTGCTTCACCCCCACGCCGCCTTCGTAGACCACGCGCCCGTGATCGACGATCGCAATCCCCGCGCCGGGCACGCCCAGTTCGGCGATCGATTGCGCCACGAACGCGCGCAGCGCTTCCACGCGCGCCGCATCCATCGGATGCGCGGTCATCCCCGCGAAGCTCTCGCGCGCATAACCCGCCGGCCGCAGACTCTGCGCGATCAGCGCCACTGCACCCAGCCTTTTCTCGATCGTCGCATCGCTGCCATCGATGAGGAAGACGGTCCAGGCGGTGCCCTTGCGCAGCGCGATCGACTGCACGGCGGCCTTCTCGTTGGGCGAGGTTTCGTAACTTACGGTCTGCCGCTCCTCCCACCCGTTACGCGCCGGGCCGGGCGAGACGAGCTTGACCGGGCGCGCGGGCGCTTCGGGGCGATACGCCTTCCACGCAGCCGCAGCAGCGGCGCGCGCGTCGGGCGCGGGGCCGACGTCCACCAGCACGATGCGCGTATCGCCCTCGGGCGCAGCGATCACCGCCGCAGGCCCGGCAATCGCAAGCGACCACGCCTTGGGCGCAGTAAAGGTCGCGCCCGATGGCGTGCGCGACGGCGTATCAGCCGCGAGTGGCGCGGGCTGCGCGTGCGCAGCGGTAGCAACGGCGATGCCTGCAAACGCAGTGGCGGCGAGCAGCAGATGGCGCATAGCGGTAACGTCCCCTTTGAGATGAACGAAATTCTAAAGTGAGACGGGTCCGAATGGAACCATCCCCTTCGCACGACCGTCATCCCGGCCTTGAGCCGGGACCCACCTGCCTCCGTCCGGCGCGCGCCGAAGAAGGTGGGTCCCGGGTCAATCTCGGGATGACGGGGTTCGAACCGACGCTTCCCCGCTCCGAAGTGTGTCCGAAGAGGCCCAAAAACGGGCGTGCCGCTCAGCCCGCCGCCCGTCGCGCCGCGATCCACGCGCGGACCTGCCTCTCGAGCACGTCCATCGGCACCGATCCCTGCCCCAGCACCGCATCGTGGAAGCCCCGGATATCGAACTTCGGCCCCAGCGCCTGTTCGGCCTCGGCGCGCAGGCTGCGGATGCGCAGTTCGCCGATCTTGTAGGCCAGCGCCTGCCCCGGCCCCGCGATATAGCGGTTCACCTCGGCCTCGATATTGGCGGGTGTCAGCGCGGTGTTGTCCGCCATGAAGGCGATCGCCTGCGCCTTGCTCATCCCCATCGTGTGCATACCGGTATCGACCACCAGGCGGCACGCGCGCCACATCTCGTAGCTCAGCCGACCCATGTCGCGCTCGGGCGTGTCATACAGGCCCATCGGGATGCCCAGCCGCTCCGAATAAAGGCCCCAGCCCTCGGTGAACGCGGTAAAATAGGCGATGTGGCGGCGGAAGAGCGGGTAATCGAGTTCCTGCTGCAGCGCGATCTGGTTGTGGTGGCCCGGCACCGCCTCGTGCAGCGTCAGCGAAGGCAGCTCCCACAGCGGCCGCTGATCGAGGTGCGTGAGGTTCACCCGGTAAACCCCCGCGCGCCCGCTTTCGGGCGAACCGGGTTCGTAATAGGCGGTCGTCGTACCGTCGGCAGTCGCGTCGGGGACGGGTTTGACCGTGTAGGGGAGCCGGGGGAGCCTGCCGAAATATTTGGGCATTTCGCCATCGATGCGCTTGGTCATCACCGAGGCGGCGGCGATAAGATCGTCGCCCGATCTGGGGAAATATTCAGGATCGGTGCGGAGCCGCGCGACAAAGCCCTTGCGGTCCCCCGCAAAGCCCGCGCGCGCGGCAACCTGCTCCATCTCGGCACGGATGCGCGCGACCTCGCTCAGCCCCAGCGCGTGGATTTGCGCGGGCGTCAGATCGGTCGTGGTCTCCTGCCGCGCGAGAAAGGCATACCAGGCCGCGCCGTCGGGCAGCGCGGACGCGCCGATCTCGCGGCGGCAATGCGGGGCGTAATCGGCGGTGTAGAAGCGCAGGAATGCCCGGTAGGCGGGGATCACGCCGTCCCGGATCGCAGCGCGCGCCTCGCCCCTCAATGCCGCCCAGTCGTTCTCCCCCACCGCCGCCGGGCGATGTGCGAACGGCTTCATGAAATCGGACGCGTCGGGATCGCCGACGATCTCCCCCTGGATCGTCTTCTCGAACCCGCCCATCGCCGCGCACGGCAGCACGAACCCGTGCGCCACCGCCCAGCGCACCGTCTCGATCCCCGCTGCATTCTGCGCAGGATACGCCTTCAGCCGCGCGACATAGCTGCGGTAATCGGCAAGACCGTAGAAGGGCAGCGTATCGGGCCAGCCCGCGGCATTGGTGTGCCAGCCGCTGCGATTGCCGAAGATCATCGCACGCTGGCCGAACCGCGCCCCCTCCACCTCGCGCGCGAGCACACGGCGCAGAATATCGCGGTTCAGCGCATCGGCGGGCGAAAGCGCCTGCGCGGGAATCGCGTCCGCACGCGCCAGAAAGCCAGCTGCATCGCGCGCGCTGGCATCAATGTGCGCGAGGCTGAGATCGCTCAGCCTGTCGTCATACGCGCGCTCGCCGAGCTGCGTGGCGAACTCGGGATTGTTGCGCAGCACCCACGCCCAATGATCGGCGAGCAGCGCCTGGAAATCCTGCGCGGGGGTCGCGACAGCGGCACCCGCCCAGAGCAGCGCGAGAACGGCGAGAACGAAGCGCATGGGACCCCCCGATTGTTACGACGCCAAGCCTAGCGCGCGCCACGCGCGAGGCCAAGCGCTTGCCCGCAAACCGCACGCGCCGTATCGGCATGGGCTACAAGGGTGCGCGCGCCCTCCCCCGCCATGCCCGCGACATGGCTCGCGCCCGAAGGCCCCGATATGCTCCAGCTCGACAGCCTCACCTTCAACGCCTGGGGGCGGCGCTTCTTCGACAAGGCTTCGGTCAATATTCCACCGACAGCCAAGGTCGGCATCGCGGGCCGCAACGGCGTGGGCAAGTCCACGCTGTTCAAGCTGATCCTGGGCGAACTCCAACCCGATGGCGGCAGCATCGAACTGCCGCGCGGCGCACGCATCGGTGCCGTGGCGCAAGAACACCCCGCCACGCCGGTGACGCTCATAGAAACGATCCTCGAAGCCGACGCCGAACGCCACGCGCTCTACACGGAGCTGGAGACCGCCGAGCCCGAGCGCATGGGCGAAATCTGGGGGCGGCTGATCGAGATCGATGCCGACCGCGCACCCGCCCGCGCCGCAGAAATCCTTTCCGGACTGGGGTTTAGCACCGAGGACCTCGACCGCGCGATGAGCGAGTTTTCGGGCGGCTGGCGGATGCGCGTCGCGCTCGCCGCCGCGCTGTTCGCCGAACCCGACCTGCTGCTGCTCGACGAGCCGACCAACTATCTCGATCTCGAAGGCGCGCTCTGGCTGGAAGCGCGCCTCAAGAAATATCCGCACTCCGCGCTGATCATCAGCCACGACCGCGAATTGCTCAACAACAGCGTCGATCACATCCTGCACGTCGCGGGCGGCAAGCTCGATCTCTACACGGGCGGCTACGACGATTTCGAGCGTCGCCTCGCCGAAAAGTCGCGCCTGCAAGCCGCCACGCGCGTCAAGCAGGACGCCGAGCGCGCGCATCTCCAATCCTTCATCGATCGCTTCAAGGCCAAGGCAAGCAAGGCCGCGCAGGCGCAATCGCGCGTCAAGCGCCTCGCCAAGCTCGCGCCGATCGCCGAATCGGTCAGCGAGCGCGTCGCCCCGTTCACGCTCCCCTCGCCCGAACGCCCGCTCGCCCCGCCGCTGATCCGGCTGGAGGGCGTATCGGTCGGCTACGGCGACACCCCGATCCTCAAGGGCCTGAACCTCCGGCTCGATATCGACGATCGCATCGGACTGCTCGGCGTCAACGGCGCGGGCAAGTCCACCTTCGCCAAGCTGATCGCGGGCGCGCTGCCGATCATGGGCGGCGATATGCACCGCGAGCGGCGCATCCAGGTCGGCTGGTTCCACCAGCATCAGATCGAGGCGATGGACCCCAACGAGACCCCGCTCGAGATCATGCGCCGCGAAATGCCCGCCGCCTCCGAAGCCTCGCGCCGCAGCCGCCTCGCGCAGTTCGGCCTCAGCCTCCCCAAGCACGAGACCACGGTCGAGAACCTGTCCGGCGGCGAACGCGCGCGGCTGCTCCTCAACCTCGTGGCGATGAACGCGCCGCACCTGCTGATCCTCGACGAGCCGACCAACCATCTCGATATCGACAGCAGGCGTGCGCTGCTCGATGCGCTGAACGATTACGAGGGCGCGGTCATCCTCATCACCCACGATCGCTCGCTGATGGAACTCGTCGCGGACCGGCTGTGGCTCGCAGCCGACGGCAAGGTGGTGCCCTACCAGGGCGACATGGACGATTACGCGAAGCTGGTGCTCGATCGCTCGCGCGGGAACGCGCGGCCGACGCAGGTGCCCGTGGCGACCAAGGCGGACAAGACCGCGAAGGTCGATGCGCGCGCGGGCAAGAAGGGCAAGCGCGGGAGGTAGAGTTCGATCCATCCTCGTCGCACCCTATGGATCGGCATCCCGGGCTTGACCCCGGACTCACATAGTTTCCGTTCGACGCGGGACCAGGCCGACCGCGATCTTGCTGCTCGCCGGGCGCGGGAAGGGGCGCGAGGTGGTGCGTCAGTCCCCAAGCCATTCTCAAGCCGCGTCTCCCCGCTATAGTTCTCGTTGTAGTCACGGCTATCGGCCGCCTCCGCCGCTGCCAACCCCGCCCCTTTCGCAAAGGACATGGCCATGCGCCTCCTCGCCCTGATCGCGTTGCTGCTGCTGCTCGGCCTCGCGCCGCCGCCCGAGACGATCCTGCTCCGCCCCGCGCGCGTGTTCGATGGCGTCAATTCGCGTCCGCACGAGGGCTGGATGGTACTCGTGCGCGGCGAGCGCATCGCCGCCGTCGGCCCCGCGCTCGCCGCGCCGCCCGGCGCGCGCACGATCGATCTGCCGGGCGCGACGCTGCTGCCCGGCCTCATCGAAGGCCACAGCCACCTGTTCCTGCACCCGTATAACGAGACGCCGTGGAGCGATCAGGTGCTACGCGAGCCGTTGGCACTTCGCACTGCGCGCGCGGTGGTGGCGGCGCGCGCGACGCTGCTGGCGGGGTTCACCAGTGCGCGCGATCTCGGAACCGAGGGCGCGGGCTACGCGGACGTGGGCCTCAAACAGGCGATCGATCAGGGCATCGTGCCCGGCCCACGCCTCATCGTCGCCACACGCGCGCTCGTGGCACCGGGGGCCTACGGTCCCAAGGGGTTCGAGGCCGGGGCGGAGCCGCCGCAGGGCGCCGAGGAAGCCGATGGTCCCGCGCTCGTCACCGCCGCGCGCCGCCAGATCGGGCGCGGTGCGGACGTGGTGAAGCTGTACGCGGACTATCACTGGGGTTCGGGCGAACCGAGCCGGCCGACGTTCAGCGTGGACGAGATGGCGGCGGTCGTCGCCGCCGCGCATTCGGCGGGGCGCATCGTCGCCGCGCACGCGAGCACGGCGGAGGGGATGCGCCGCGCCGCGCTCGCGGGGGTCGATACGATCGAACACGGGACCGATGGCACCGCCGAGGTCTTCGCGCTGATGCACGCGCGCGGCGTCGCGCTCTGCCCCACCTTGGCCGCGACCGACGCGATCGCGCGCTACCAGGGGTGGGACGGTCGCGAACCCGCACCGCCCGAGGTCCTGCAAGCCCGCCACGCCTTCGCGCTCGCCCGCGCCGCGCACGTGACGATGCTGATGGGCGGCGATGTCGGCGTTTTTCCGCATGGCGACAACGCGCGCGAACTCGAACTGATGGTCGCCGCCGGGATGCCGCCCGCCGAGGCGCTGATCGCCGCCACCACGGCCAACGCGCGCGTGTTCGGCGTCGGCGACCGGGTCGGCGCGGTCCAGCCCGGTCTGCTTGCCGATCTGGTCGCAGTCGAGGGTGATCCCACGCGCGCAATCGGCGCGATCCGCGCAGTGCGCCTCGTGATAAAGGGCGGGGTCATCGTGAGCTTGCCTGCCGCCGTCCGCTAGCCGCCGATCTTACAAAGGGCAATCATGGGATTGGGATTGGGATTGGAGTTGACCCGGTTTGGTGGACACATCGACAGCAAGTTTTGGAGGTGCTCCGATGGCACGATTGCGACCGCAATATCCGCCCGAGTTCCGGCGGCAGATGGTGGAGCTGGTCCGCATGGGGCGCACGCCGGACAATCTTTCCCGCAAGTTCGAGCCGCACGCGCAGACGATTGAGGCATGGGTGACCCTCCGCAATCGGACTGGACTTCGATCGGCGACGTAGCGTGTGTGGGGATGCGAGTCGCCGGCCTGATGGGTGGGCGATGGCATGTCCGCTTTCGCCGCAGCGTTTCCCAAAGGCTGCCGGACCGCTTTCCACCATTCCCGGCCGCACGTTCATGCGTCTACGACCTGGTTCGGGTGGATCAAGCCCCAAGTTCCGCAATCTAGTGGTCAAAATCTGACACTTGGTACCCAAGGGGGTAATGGCAGCTTCCGCCCCGCTGACGAACGTTCTGGGGCGGTCTAGGTGAACCCGCTAGCAGACGTTCATTCATCGTATACGCACGGACCGGATGGGGAGGTTCGTATACGCGGGTGTCAGCACCACGTTTCGACGGCAGGAACTACCGTGGCAAGAACGTGAGATCCTGAAAGTCGAAACTGAAGTCGGCTACAGGAGACAAAGCCTTCATCGTCACCTTCGTGACGGCTCCGCTCTGCACCACGAAGGTGACAACCGCATCTTCACCGGCTTCTTGCGGAAAACGTGTGCGGAAGCTGTCCCTGCCCCAAGGCTCAAGGTTCCCCTTAAAGGCCGGCGTACGGGTAAAATCGATGTGTAATTGTCCG
>Ga0123336_10001875_pt1 | contig 18796 bp, 18 predicted proteins | sample SSSSmetaG_FD_96466 | JGI IMG/M metagenome (GOLD analysis project Ga0123336, IMG submission 96466) | Glacier valley bacterial and archeal communities from Borup Fiord, Nunavut, Canada, to study Microbial Dark Matter (Phase II) - ​SSSS metaG | ecosystem: Environmental > Aquatic > Freshwater > Ice... | reverse complement strand
TGAATTTTTCTTCGGATCCGAACAGCTCTCCGCTGACGGCGCAGAAGGATAAAAATGCGGTGACGGTGCGGTGGCTGGCGCATGATGACAATGGCGACGACATGATGTTTGCCGTGTGGTTTCGCGGGGTGGGCGAGGCGAACTGGCGGCTGCTGAAGGACAAGATCAGCGAGCGGTTTTTGAGCTTTGATTCGGCACTGCTGCCGGATGGAAGCTATGCGATGAAAGTGGTGGCGAGCGACGCTCCGGTGCACACGGATAGCGATGCGCTGATGGGGGAGAAGGTGAGTGGGGTGTTTGTGGTGGATACGACTCCGCCAGTGCCTGGGGCTCTTACGGCAGTGATGGAGGCGGGTTCTCCTGCGAAGATTCATGCGCGGCTGGAGGCGCGGGATGCGACTTCGCCGATTGCGCATGCGGAGTACTCGGTGGATGCGGGGCCGTGGCAGTATGTGGAGCCGTTGGGAAAGGTTTCGGACTCGCTGGTGGAGAAGTATGACTTTGTGGCGGCGATTCCGAATGTGACTGCGGGTGTCACCGATGCGAAAGAGCATGTGATTGCCGTGCGGGTGTATGACCGGTATGAGAATGTGGCGGCGGTGAAGGCTTTGGTGCGCTAGGGATGGCGACTGGAGCTTCAGCCAAAGGGACGCTGGTGAATCCGGATCTGCTGCTGTTAGTGGTGGACCTGGTGGGGACGTTTGTGTTTGCGGTGGAGGGTGCACTGGCGGGGATTCGGGGTGGACTGGATCTGTTTGGGCTGATGGTGGTTTCGTTTGTGACGGCGCTGGGGGGCGGTACGGTGCGGGACCTGCTAATTGGGGCGGTGCCGCCGAACAGTATTCGGGACTGGCGGTATGGGACGACGGCGTTTGCGGGTGGCGGAGCGGTGTTTCTGTTCTATGAGCTGATTCAGCGAGTGCCGCCGCAGTTGATGATTACGCTCGATGCTGCGGGGCTGGCGCTGTTTGCGGTGGCGGGAGCGGCGAAGGCGCTGGAGTTTGGCATCAATCCCCTGCTGGCGGTGTTGATGGGCGTGCTGACGGGCGTGGGCGGCGGGACGATGCGGGATGTGTTGATGACGCGTGTTCCGGGGATTCTGAATACGGATGTGTATGCTTCGGCGGCGCTGGCGGGTGCGGCGGTGATGGTGATTGGGATGCGGTGGAGGATGTCGCGGACGTGGGCTATGACGCTGGGTGGGGTGGTTTGTTTTGTGCTGCGAATGGTGGCGGTGTGGCGAGGGTGGAATCTGCCGAAGGTGATGGTGCATTAGGAAAGCTTGGGTCTGTGGCGTTGTAGACTCCTTGGGTGAAGACGCCAATGATGCAGGTGGTTGTTTCGATATTTTGCTGGGTGGATGGCTGGGTTGCGGCAAGGGCTTGCGCCATGATGAGGGTGCGAATCGTGTTGTCGGCGCCTGGTATGTCTACGATTCTGCCGCACCGTTTCATCAGCATATGTATGTGTTCAATGCGGGTGGGACGATGCAGCAGGCAAATCCGGATGCGGGAGATTCGAGGACGAGTGACAGTGATGGCAAGGGGATATGGGTGGTTGGCGGCAGCGGCGTGAAGGGTATGTGGGTGGAGATTACGGCCAATCGCGTGACGCATCAGTTTGTGGGTCGGGGTGAGTATTCGTACGAGATCGCTGTAGATAAGGACAGCTTTACCGGAAAGGCGACGATGTAGTTCTATGACACGCATGAGGCGCGTATGGGTGAGCCGCTGCGTACGACGATTACGGGCAAGCGTGTGACGCTTCCGTGACGATGGGATAGTAAGCTGGGACTCGATGCGATTTGAGTTATTCATTGCGGCGCGGTATCTGCGGGCAAAGCGGCGGCAGGCCGTGGTGGGCGTGATTACGGCGATCAGTGTGATTGGCGTCGCGGCTGGCGTGGCTTCGCTGATTATTGCCCTGGCGATTACGAATGGGATGCGGCGCGATCTGCAGGAACGGCTGCTGGGGTCTACGGCGCATGTGCAGTTGATGCGAGTGGCGGCGGATGGGATGCGGAACTGGCGGCTTCTGCTGGAGCGGCTGAAGAAGGTGCCTCATGTGACGGCGGCGGCTCCGGGGCTGTATGGGCAGGTGCTGATCTCGCATGGGGCTCGTGCGGGCGGCGGGTTGATTGAGGGTGTGGTGCCTGCGGATGAGAAGACGGTGGGCGATTTGCTGCAGAAGGTGGTGGAGGGATCGGCTTTTGAGTTGGAACCGACACCCCCGGTTGTGTCGGCGGAAGTTCAGGTCTCCGCGCAGGCGGTTCCGCCGATTGTGATTGGGAAGGATTTGGCGGAGTCGATTGGGGCGGATGTGGGGGAGACGGTGCTGGTGACGAGTCCGCAGGGGGCGTTGACGCCGCTGGGGTTGGTGCCGCGGTATCAACAGTTTCGGGTGGTGGGGATCTTCAAGTCGGGGTTTTATCAGTACGACTCGAGCTATGCGTTTACGCGACTGGCAGATGCGCAGCGGCTGTTCTCTGAAGCGGACCTGATTTCGATTATCAGCTTCAAGGTCGATGACCTGAACCGTGCGGACCGGGTGGCGCAGGCGATTGAGGCGGCGGCGGGTAAGGGGTTCCAGACGACGAACTGGATGGAGCAAAATCGTGAGTTGTTCCGGGCGCTGAAGCTGGAGCAGTATGTGACGTTTATCGTGCTGGCGCTGATTGTGTGTGTGGCCGCGCTGAACATTCTGATTGCGCTGACGATGATGGTGATGGAGAAGACACGGGATATTGCGGTGCTGATGAGCTTTGGGGTGACGGCGGCGCAGGTGCGGCGGGTGTTCCTGATGCAGGGGCTGCTGATCAGCGTGATTGGAACGGTGCTGGGGCTGGTGGTGGGCTATGGCGTGAGCTGGGCGGGCGGGCACTACAGGCTGGTACAGCTGGATTCTTCGGTTTACTCGATTGACTATCTGCCGTTTGCGCCGCGGGTTGTCGATGCTTTGATTGTTGCGGTGGTATCGCTTGGGGTGAGTTTGGTGGCTACGCTGTACCCGAGTGGGAGGGCGGCTAAGGTTTTGCCGGCGGAGGCTTTGCGATATGAGTAATCCGAGATTGAGGTATGTACAGTTGGCGCCTGAGGGGTTTGAGAAGATGCGGGCGCTTGAGCACTATCTGAATACCGAGACGGGGCTGGAAACTTCCTTGCAGGGGTTTGTGCGGCTGCTGGCTTCGCTCATGAATAGGTGTGAGTATTGCATCAATTTGCATACGGCGGAGCTGAAGAAGCTGAACGAGACGTCCGAGCGGATTGCGGGGTTGGCGGAGTGGCGGGAGCGGAGGATTTATACAGAGCGGGAGCGGGCGGCGCTGGGGTGGACGGAGGCGGTGACGAATATTCAGGAGGGTCATGCGCCGGATGCGGTGTATGAGATCGTGCGGGCGCATTTTTCGGAGGCAGAGACGGTGAATTTGACGCTGACGATTACGACGATCAATGCGTGGAATCGGCTGGCAATTTCGCTGGGGTCTCATTCGGGGCATGGTTCCGGGGTGCAGAGTTGAACGGGAATGGGGGTGAAAAGACTCTGAGCGACGGCGGGGCGGGGCGGTTGGAGCCGTTTCCGCCGCTTGCCGGACGGGAAGTGGTGCTGCGGGCGGATGGGTTGACGAAGACTTATCCGGCTGTTTCCGGCGTGGCGGGGCGGGGAGATGTCGTGCTGTTTCGGGGGTTGGATCTGGCGGTTCGGGGCGGGGAGATGGTGGCGATTGTAGGGAAGAGTGGGGCGGGTAAGAGTTCTCTACTGCATCTGCTGGCAGCGCTGGACCGGCCTACGAGTGGGGAGGTCTGGTGTGGCGAGCAGAGGCTGAGCCAGTTTACGGAGCGGCAGGCCTCGGAGTTTCGTAATAAGGATGTGGGGTATGTGTGGCAGTTCCACTACTTGTTGCCGGAGTTTACGGCAGTCGAGAATGTCGCGATGCCGCTGCTGGCTCGAGGAATCGGGCGGCGGACGGCGCTGGAGCGCGCGAAGCGGTGGCTTGGGGAGGTCGGGCTGGCGGGGCGGGATGAGCATCGGTCCGGCGAGCTTAGCGGGGGGGAGCAGCAGCGGGTGAGTCTTGCCCGGGCTCTGGTGACGGAGCCGAAGATTCTGCTGGCGGACGAGCCCACCGGCGACCTGGATGTAAAGACGGCGGAGACGGTGTTTGGCCTGCTGCGGGGGTTACATACCATGCATGGCCTTACAAGTGTGATGGTCACGCACAGCCTTGAGTTTGCGGGGCGATGTGACCGGATGCTGCGTTTGCGGGATGGGCGACTTGTTGAGGACAGTTGCTAGCTTCCAGTTGCTAGTCAAAACGATGGATTTGAGGTTCACGGTACTGGACAGCGTTTGCTTCACCTAAATGGGTGCACCATGTTTAGTGCTGATTTTGCACAGCGGGCGTCTAAAGGGGTGGTAGCTTATGGCATAACTTTCTAGTCATTTCGGGAATGTTGCATGGACGACTACACTGGTAACAGTCGTGTGGTAGCTCTGGTGGTATTGGAGTTGCCTGATTTGTCTCTTATGGGCGACTGACATGGAGACGGGTTTGGGACCAACGGCGCTATCCGGCCTTCGGGGCGGGTGGTGGCCGGCTGAAGGGGAGAAACATGTTCGAACGCTATACGGAGAAGGCGAGAAGGGTCATCTTCTTCGCACGCTACGAGGCCAGTCAGTTTGGATCACCTTATATTGAGACCGAGCATCTGCTGCTAGGTTTGTTGCGTGAGGATAAGGCGCTGACGAACAGATTTTTGCGTTCGCATGCATCGGTGGAATCGATACGGAAACAGATTGAAGGGCATACTACGATCCGGGAGAAGGTGTCGACTTCGGTCGACCTGCCGCTCTCGAATGAGTGCAAGCGGGTGCTGGCGTATGCGGCTGAAGAGGCCGAACGGCTGAGCCATAAACATATTGGGACCGAACACCTGTTGCTGGGATTGCTACGCGAAGAGAAGTGCTTCGCGGCGGAGATTCTTACCGAGCGTGGTCTGCGGTTGCCGGCGATACGCGAAGAGCTGCAGCGCACGACTCAGGAGAAGGCTCCGGCAGCGCAGGGCGGTAAGGGCGGACGTGGCGAGACGAGTATGCTGGCCGAGTTCTCGCGCGATCTGACACAAAGTGCGCTGGACCAGCAGCTTGATCCGTTGGTTGGGCGCGATACGGAAGTGGATCGCGTGATCCAAATTCTGTGCCGCCGGACGAAGAACAATCCTGTGCTGATTGGCGAGCCTGGCGTTGGTAAAACAGCCATCGTGGAAGGGCTGGCGCAGAAGATCGCGGATGGCGAAGTGCCGAGCTTCTTGGCCGATAAACGGGTACTGGCGCTGGACCTCTCTTTGATTGTTGCAGGAACAAAATATCGTGGGCAATTTGAAGAGCGGTTAAAGACTATTATGAAGGAGCTGATGGAGAACCAGAACTCCATCGTGTTTATCGATGAGTTGCATACGCTGGTGGGCGCGGGGTCGGCGGAGGGCTCGCTGGATGCCGCGAATATTTTGAAGCCGGCGCTGAGCCGCGGCGAGATTCAGTGCATTGGCGCGACGACGCCTGCGGAGTATAGGAAGTCGATTGAGAAGGATCGCTCGCTCGAGCGGAGATTCCAAGCCGTGAAAGTTCCGCCGCCCAATGAAGAAGATGCGATCAAGATCATCATGGGGATCAAGGAAAAGTACGAGAAGTTCCACGCGGTGAGCTACACGGATGAGGCGATCACGTTTTCGGTGTCGCACTCGAGCCGATATATTCCGGACCGATTCCTGCCGGACAAGGCGATCGATTTGATCGACGAGGCCGGGGCGCGGGTGAAGCTGCGGCAGACTTCCCTGCCCGAAGAGCTGACCGAGGTACAGAAGCGGATCAAATTTATCGTACATCGAATGGAGAATGCGATTGCGAATCACGAGTTCGAGAAGGCACGGTTCTACTCGGATGAGGAGCGTAAGGAGCGGGAGAACTTACGGGCGTTACGGGACAAGTATCACCTGGACGATTCAAGCGCGGGGATTGTGACGCGTGAGGATATCGAAGATGTGGTGAGCCGCTGGACAGGCGTTCCGATCAACTCGCTAAAGGAAGAAGAAACACAGCGGCTGCTGCGCGTCGAGGAAGAACTGCACAAGCGTGTGATTTCGCAGGACAAGGCGATCTCCGCGCTGGCGCGTGCGATTCGACGTTCGCGTGCGGGACTTAAGAATCCGGCACGTCCGATTGGCAGCTTTCTGTTCCTTGGGCCCACGGGCGTGGGTAAGACAGAGATGGCGCGGACGTTGGCACAGTTCCTGTTTGGCAGCGAGAAGGCGCTTATCCGGTTCGATATGTCGGAGTTCATGGAGAAGCACTCTGTGAGCAAGCTGATTGGCTCGCCTCCAGGATATGTGGGTTACGAAGAGGGCGGCCAACTAACGGAGCGTGTGAAGCGCAATCCGTACAGTGTGGTGCTGCTGGATGAGATTGAGAAAGCCCACCCGGATGTCTTCAACCTTCTGCTACAGGTGTTTGAAGACGGACAGCTAACGGATGGCCTAGGCAACACCGTCGACTACAAGAACTGCATCATCATCATGACTTCTAATATCGGAGCAAAGCACTTGCAGAAGCGGCAGGGGTTGGGCTTCCAGAGCGAGAAGGAAAACATGGTGCTGGACAAGATGGAAGAGCTGGTGCGCGGCGAGGTGAAGCGTACGTTCAATCCGGAGTTCCTGAACCGGCTGGACGAGATCATTATCTTCACTTCCCTGTCGGACTCAGACCTGTTGCAGATTCTGGAATTGCTGGTGCAGCAGTTGAACGTCAACCTCGTACACAAGGCGATTACGTTGTCGGTTACGGACGATGCAAAGTGCTGGATCATCGAGAAGACAGCGGCAGACCGAACATACGGAGCGCGTCCTCTGCGTCGCGCGCTGCAACGGTATGTCGAGGATCCTCTGTCTGAGGCGTTGATTGCAGGCGGACTGGTGCAGCGTCCTGCGTTCATCGAGGTTTACATGGAGAACAATGCGCTGTTTTATCGTCCCATTGCAGCTGATGGCGAAGAGAAGATGGCTGGACTGGCTTTGACGACAGTTTAGAGACAGTTTCTAGTTGCTAGTTATTCGCGATGGGGCTCGTGTGGTTTGCGGGCCCCGTTTTTCTTGGTTGATACAGGAGACATACGATGATGGATCGACGTGAGTTTGCGGGATTGGTGCCGGCGTTATTGGCTTTGGGAGTGATGGGCGGCGAGACCGCCGAGGCGCAGGGCCAGCAGGTGGCGGGCGCGGCGACCGGGCTGGAGCCGCTTGAGTCTGGTGTTTGGAAGGCCGGACCGGAGCACATGGCGGGGCCGCAAAGAATGTCCCGGCCATCTCTGAAAGGATTGCTGAAGGCTGGGGAGATTCAACTCGAGATGCACACGACAACACAGGAGGTAGGGGCCCCGCATGAGCCGTTGGGGACGCACAAGCACAGCGAGATATGGCTGGTGCGGTCTGGCGTTGTGGAGCTGACGACCAATGGTGTGGCGCGCCGAATGGAGGCGGGCGATATTGGGATTTGTACCGCGGGTGATGAGCATTTCGTAAAGAATGTGGGGAGTGTTCCGTGTACGTATTTTGTAGTGACTGTAGGAGCGCCGGAATGATACCGGCCTGAACAGCGAAGAACAGCTAAAGATAGCTGAGAACAGTGGAACCAAAAGCAAAGCCCCGGCGAGTGCCGGGACTTTTCTTTGTAGTGCTACTCAAGATTATACAAGGGATTGGACAGTCTTAATGGCTCCTGCTGCGAAGTCGCTGGTTTTGTCTACGGCGAACTCTACCTGTCGGTTGGCGCGCTTTACGGCTTTTTGGGCTTCGGTGGCGAAGCGATCTGCCTGGGTTTTGAGGTAGTCGCCCGCGTCTTCCAGGTATTCGCCTGCGTCTTCGACTCCTTTACGGAGTTGCTTGCGGGTTTTTATGCCTGTTTGTGGTGCGTAGAGAAGCGCGATTGAGGCACCGGCGGTGACACCCACTCCGAAAGCGAACCAGTAAGTTTTTGCACTCATGCAGATGACCTCTTGCTTGATTTTGTCCTGCAACTGCTACGAGTTGGATTCAGTGATTCGGGGAATGGTTGGCTTTAATTCTGGTAGCGGGAGCTTACGGCAGAGGAAAGGGAGAATCAAGAGCAGTAATGACGAGGTCAATGCGAGGTTTTTGATGCCGGGCTGAATGCGTGTCCAGGTGCACTAGAGTCACGGCTGAGGTGATCTATGAAGACAGCTTTGACGATGCTGGCATTTATGGCGATGGTGTTCTCCCCGGCGGTAGTGGCATCGCTTTCGATCAATGAAAAGACGGGGCTTAAACGTCGAGGCCTGATTTCTCTCTGGCGCGTACGAACACGCGTGTAAACATGGCGCGGTCAAGGCGTCCGGTGTTGGTATTGCGCAGCGAGGGGTGGTAACTGCCGAACAGTTGCAGGCCGTTGGGCAGGGTGTACTCCGCGCCGTGAGTGAAGACATAGGCAGACTTACTGGTGATGACGCCGGTGTGGAAGAGGTGGGCGAGGTAGCCGTCCCAGGCTATTTTGCCGAGACAGACGACGACACGGACGCGGGGCAGGTGGGCTATCTCCGCGGCGAGGTGGATGCTGCAGTTGCGTACTTCTTCGGGAGTCGGTTTATCGCCGGGTGGGGCACAACGGACGACGGAACCTATCCAGGCGTGGCGTAGTTTGAGACCGTCCTCGCGGGAGATTGCCATGGGCTTGCTGGCGAGACCGAGGTCGTGGAGGACGGGGTACATGAAGTTGCCGGAGCCATCGCCCGTGAAAGGGCGGCCGGTACGGTTGGCTCCATGGGCTCCGGGAGCCAGGCCGAGGATGAGGATGCGGGCGCGAGGGTCGCCGAAGCCGGGAACGGGGCGGGACCAGTAGATCTGGTCGATGTAGGCGCGACGGCGGGTTTCTGCTAGTCCTTGGCAGTAGAGGCGGAGACGGGGACAACGCTCACAGGCGATGATGGACTCACGTACCTGATGTAGTAGCGGCGACGGGGATGGGATGCGCGGTGAAGTCACTACAGTGGATACTATTAGCTTTGATGAGCAGGCTACAGCTCCTAGAAGCAATATGGGGTCTGGTAAGCAAACCTTGTGTGTGAAATGAGGGCATGTGGAAGATCCACGGATTAGCAGGATGTATGCCTCGTTGGTGGGTGGGAAGCTGAAAGAGATGCGTCATCGTGCGTGGCATGCGGCGGTGATGCGGTCGGGATTACTGACCGCGCTGGTTCTGGTGATCGGCGTCCTGCTGGTAGCGTTTGCGATCCGCGAGCGGGGCCGCGGCCACGTGGCGCGGTTGAAGGCTGAACTGCAGGGCAGGAACCGGCCGGTGGAGGTAAAGGTTACGAAGCCGGGTGGGCAAGAGGCGGTTGTATTGGAGCGGACGCAAGTGCTGGAGTCGGAGACACCCGAGTTTCAATCGGCTACGCTGCTGCCTGGGCGCGGGTTGGAAGTGCTGCAGATTACCGCTTATATTCCGGGGAAGGGACAGGTGAAGCTGCTGACGGCACCGACAGTCGAGGAGATTGCAAAGCTTAGTAGTGACGCGGCGGAGAGTTCAACAGGAGGAGAGTTTGAGCTGCCATGGGCGGGTGCTCTGCACGGGCTGGCCTCACCTGATGGGCGGAGCATGAATACGACATGGCGTAGGCAGGGGCTAAATATTCCGGTCGGGCAAAGCGACCATCCCGCGAGTGGGGTGGCGCGGGGAGGTTTGTTGCGTGCGCGGAGGGCTGATACGGTGCGCAGCGACGTGATGCCGGATGGCGGTCAGGTTGAGGCGGTTTACAGGGCCGGGAACTTTGACGGACATTGGCCTTCTACGACCGAAATTACGACGTCCGTGCTGATGAGTGGCCGTGATATGGAGATGAAGGTGGTGGCGCACAACACAGGGACAATGGCGGTGCCCATTGGAATGGGCTGGCGGCCACGGTTTGCGATTCTGAGTGGAAATCGCGGGGATCTGACTTTGCGGCTACCCAGCGAGACGCGGCTGGAAGTGAAGGACGAACAGAGCGGCCTGCCGACAGGCAAACTGATTTCCGTAGCGGGCACGGCGTATGACTTTTCTGGTGTAAAAGGGGCGAAGCTGGGCGATTTGAACCTGGACGAAAGCTTTGTGCACCTGCGAACGTCGTTCCTGGATAACGGACCGGCCGTCGAGTTGCGGGATACGGCGAACAACTTTGGCCTGCGCATTACGGCGATGACGCCGGCGATCCGGGTGATTCGGGTGGTGGCACCAGCAGCGGGTGGGTATGTGTCGATTGCGCCACAGTTCAACTACGACGACCCGTTCGGCAAGGAGTGGAGCAAGGACGAGGTAACGGGGATGGTGGTGGTGCAGCCGGGAGAGAGTGTGCAGTGGAAGATTCGGCTGGAGATCTTTGGGTTGAAGGCCACGGAGGCACCGCATCTGTAGCCTTCCGGGAGCTTCGCGGCAGTTGCAGCGGGAAAATAGCTGCGGCATTGATTTTGACGAGGGACAGAGGGTGGTTTGACCCCCCGCAAGCAAGACTCGTACAGTAGTAAGAGGTTACTTGCAGTCGACGACACGTTGCGCGACGCGGCAGGCCGAGACGAACCCTGGAAGGCATGGATTTTGACACCGACTGAGATGACAGAGACGAATGAGATTGCAGAGACGCAGTCCGATGCCGTAACGACTACGCCAGAGCACGCCCACGACCATGAGCACGCGCATACGCATACGCACGCTGCTCCCTCGCTGAACCCCGAGCTGATGCGCGAGATTGAAGTGGAGTCGCCAGCGGAAGAGGTTTCGAAGAGCTTCAAGGCTGTCGTGAAGCGTTACCAGAAGATGGCACGGATCCCTGGCTTTCGTGCAGGCAAGGTGCCGGAGTCTTTGATCCGCTCGAAGTTTGCGAAGGAAGTTCGCCAGGAGGTTCTGGAGAGCCTCGTTTCTGAACGCTTCCGGCAGGCGATTGCGGAGCAGAAGCTGAAGCCGGTTTCTGAGCCACAGCTGATGGATCTCGTGCTGTTTGATGGGCAGCCGCTCAAGTTCAAAGCTGCGTTTGAAGTGGCTCCCGTGATTGACGTGACGGGCTACGAGACCGTCACGATCGGCAAGCCTGATTTTGCACTGAGCACGAACGAGTACGAATCTGAACTGGATCGTGTGCTCGACACCCATGCAACTGTAGAGACTGTAGAAGAAGAGCGCCCCTTAGTGGATGGCGATTGGGCCGAGATTACCTTCAAGGGTGAGATCAAAGAGCTGGCGCAGACCGTGACGGAAGATGGCGCGACCAGCAGCACTCCGACGCAGCCGATTACGGGCGATGATGTGCTGGTGGAGATTGGCGGCAAAAATACCCTCGCCGCCTTCAATGAAGCTCTGCGCAATGCGAAAACTGGACAGGAATTGACGTTCGAGGTCGACTACCCAGCCAACTTTGGCGAGGAGCGTCTGGCTGGGCAGCAGGTGAGCTATAACGTCACCGTGAAGAGTATCAAGAAGAAGACCTTTCCTGAGCGTGATGCGGAGTTTGCCAAGCAGCTTGGTCCGTACGAGAGCTGGGATGATTTCGAGACGAAGCTGCGCGAGCACACGGCGAATCGCAAGAAGGACGCGCTGGAGTCGCAGGCGAAAGTTAAGATGCTGAGCGACCTGATTGGGCGTTACCAGTTCCCTGTTCCTGAATCGTTTGTGCAGCAGCAGGTGGATGCGCGGCTTGACCGCGGTCTGCGTGCGCTGGCACAGCAAGGGATGAAGGCCGAAGACATGCGCAAGCTGGACTTTGGACGGCTGCGTGAAGCACAGCGCGACCAGGCCGTGAATGAAGTACGTGCGTCGATGATTCTGGACCGGATCGCAGAAGTAGAATGCGTGACGGTGAGCGATGAAGACCTTGACCGCGAGTTGTTAATGCTTTCGATCCAGTCGCGTGAGCCTCTGGAGACGATGCGCGAGCGACTGTCGCAGGACGGCGGACTGAGCCGGATTCGCGAGCAGATGTTGCGGGAGAAAACTGGTAGCGTGCTCTACGAGAAGCTGTCGGCGTAGATCGATCTGGGTGCAGTTGAACGAACGAGAAAAGAGAGCGTGATATGGGATTAGTACCGATGGTGATCGAGCAGACGAGCCGGGGCGAACGCGCCTACGACATCTACAGCCGCCTGCTGCGGGACAACATCATTTTTCTGGGGACACCGATCGATGACAACATCGCCAACGTGATCATCGCGCAGATGCTGTTTTTAAGCGGTGAGGACCCAGAGAAGGACATTCAGCTTTACATCAACTCGCCAGGTGGTTCGATCACGGCCGGGTTGGCAATCTACGACACGATGCAGTACATCAAGAACGACGTGGTGACGTTCTGTATCGGTCAGGCTGCGAGTATGGGCGCTTTCCTGCTGATGGCGGGCAAGAAGGGCAAGCGATTTGCATTGCCGAACTCGCGCATCCTGATCCATCAGCCTTCGATGGGCGGATTGAGCGGACAGGCGACGGATATCGATATTCATGCCCGCGAGATTCTGCGTATTCGCGAGATCACGAATAAGCTGATGAGCGCGAGTACAGGCCAGGCTCTGGAGCGGATTGAACGAGACGTTGAGCGGGACTTCATCATGACGGCTCCGCAGGCACGGGAGTATGGCATTATCGACGACATTATTGATCGGTCACGCACGTAGCTTGATGAGTTTTACGCGAAGGCCTGGGCAGATTGCCCGGGCCTTTTGCTTTGTTTGACCAGACTTCTCGGTCAAGCATTTTAATGACCAAAACGATGTATTGCCGACGGCACCCCAGTACGGGATTCGCACAGTGAATCGGGTGTAAACTTTGATCTGATCATTATGCTTGCGAATCGTAATCGTCAGCTTGACGTGATGCTCAAACTTTAGTTCGCAATACGCTGCATGACACAGGAGTTGTCGTATCTATGAAAACTTCACGGGGCTCAGACGAAACTCTTCGTTGCTCTTTCTGCCACAAATCCCAGGACGCAGTTGCCAAGTTGATCTCTTCCCCTTCGGACTATCCGCGGGCGTACATCTGCGATGAGTGCGTTGCGGTGTGCAACTCGATTCTTGAGGATGACCGAGCAGAGGCGACGCCGGGAAGCGCTCCAGCGCACCTACCCAAGCCGCAAGAGGTTAAGGCGTTTCTGGATGAGTATGTGATCGGACAGGACCAGACGAAAAAGAAGCTGGCCGTCGCAGTCTATAACCACTACAAGCGCATCCAGATGAACAAGACGCGCGGCAACGATGTGGAACTGGCGAAGTCAAACATTCTGCTGGTAGGGCCGACAGGCTCGGGTAAGACACTGTTGGCACACACGCTGGCGAAGATGCTGGACGTTCCGTTTGCGATTGTAGACGCGACGACGTTGACCGAAGCCGGGTATGTCGGCGAGGACGTGGAGAACATCATCCTAAAGCTGCTGCAGGCGGCTGAAGGCGATGTGACGCGGGCCCAGCAAGGCATCATCTACATCGACGAGATCGACAAGATTGGCCGCAAAGATGAAAACCCCTCGATTACACGGGATGTTTCGGGCGAGGGTGTGCAGCAGGCGCTTTTGAAGATTCTGGAAGGCACTGTAGCCAACGTTCCACCGCAGGGTGGACGCAAGCATCCGCACCAAGAGTTTACGGCGGTCGATACCACGAATATCCTTTTCATTTGCGGTGGAGCATTTGTGGGACTGGAAAAGGTAATTGGACGACGGGTTGGTAAGAAGGCGCTGGGCTTCAAAGTGCTGACGGATACCGAGGCGAAGGACGGTGATGTGACGCCGATCCGGGCACAGCGCGATACGGAATTGTTGCGCCAAGCCGAGCCACAGGATCTGCTGAAGTACGGGCTGATTCCTGAGTTCGTGGGACGTCTGCCTGTGATGGGCGTGCTGGACGAATTGGATGAAGCTGCGCTGATCGAGATTTTGACGAAGCCGAAGAACGCGATTCTGAAGCAGTACGCGAAGCTGTTTGACTATGAGGGCGTAAAGGTGACGTTTACAGATGAGGCTGCGCGTGCGATTGCGCGTGAGGCTCTATCGCGCAAGGTAGGCGCACGTGGTCTGCGGATGATCATCGAAGAACTGATGCTCGACCTGATGTATCACGTACCGGGCAACAAGAAGGTGAAGGATATCGTGATCACCGATGCGATGGTGAAGAACCGTGATCTGACGCTGCCGGTGCTGCTCGAAAAGGCTGGTTAGTACTAGGACATTCGCGCTGCGCGGGCTGGTGCGCGACGCGAATGTTGACCTCATCATCCCGGCCCCCGCTTGAACGTCGCATGACGAGGCACAAGCAATTACAATCGCAGAAGACGCTTACTCCGAGTCTGCATCGTTCCCGGGTTTCGACGTCTAAGTGGGGAGAGATATGACAAGCCAACCAAAAGAAACGCTGAGCGGTCCCATACGAAAGCTACCGATGATGCCCATTCGTGACATGGTCATCTTTCCCCATATGATGACGCCGTTTGTGGTTGGCCGAGAGTCCAGTGTTCGCGCACTGGAAGAGGCACTTAACGGCGACCGCAAGATTTTTCTAGCGACGCAGCATGACGCCTCGACTGATGAGCCGAGTGCGGATGATATCTATGCGACAGGCACCATTGGCAATATCGTACAGAGCGTGAAGATGCCGGATGGCAATATCAAGGTATTGGTTGAAGGGGTGGAGCGCGCGCGGGCCATCGAAGTAAATGACGCGGACGGATTCTTCGTCGCGACCGTACGAACAGGGCAGACGCATCTAGAGATGACTCCGCAGGTTGAGCTGCTGATGCAGCGGGTCCATAGCCTGTTTGAGCAGTATGTGAAGTTGCAGCAGAGTCTGAACTACGAGACGATGGCGGCGAGTGTCCGGTCGGATGAAGCGGCTAAGCTGGCGGATACGATTGCTGCGAATCTGCAGCTCTCGATTGAAGAGAAGCAGCAACTACTTGAGGTCTTTGATCCAGAGCTGAGGCTCTCGAAGGTTGCAGACGTTCTAGATGTGGCGATTGAAAAGCTGAACATGGACCGGACCATTCAGTCGCGGGTGAAGCGGCAGATGGAGAAGGCGCAAAAAGAGTACTACCTCAACGAGAAGATCAAGGCCATCCAAAAGGAACTGGGCCGCGGTGAGAAGAGCGAGTTCGACGATCTGAAGAAGAAGATTGAAGCTGCTGGAATGCCGAAGGACGTGCTCGACAAGAGCATGCAGGAGCTGAAGAAGCTTGAGGCTATGCCGCCGATGTCGGCTGAGTCGACGGTTTCGCGAAACTACCTGGACTGGCTGCTGGCTGTGCCGTGGAAGAAAAAGTCTAAGGAGATTCGCTCCATTGAACACGCTGAGAAGATTTTGAACGAAGACCACTACGGGCTCGAGAAGATCAAGGATAGGATTCTTGAGTTTCTCGCGGTGCGTCAGTTGGTTAAAAATCCGAAGGGATCGATCCTCTGCTTCGTTGGGCCGCCGGGGGTGGGTAAGACTTCGCTGGGTATGTCGATCGCGAAGGCTACCGGGCGCAAATTTGTGCGGATGTCACTGGGCGGCATACGTGACGAGGCCGAAATTCGCGGGCATCGGCGTACCTACATTGGCGCACTGCCGGGCCAGATTATTCAGTCCATGAAGAAGGCCGGAACGAAGAATCCGGTGTTCATGCTTGACGAGATCGACAAGATGGCTTCAGACTTCCGAGGGGATCCGGCTAGTGCTTTGCTTGAAGTGCTGGATCCAGAGCAGAATACTTCGTTCCAAGACCACTATCTGGATGTGGAGTATGACCTTTCGAACGTGCTCTTTGTAGCTACTGCGAATGTGCTGGATACGATTCCGGGGCCGTTGCAGGACCGTATGGAGATCATTCGGCTGCATGGTTACACCGAAGTCGAGAAGCTGGAGATAGCCAAGCAGTACCTCGTGAAGAAGCAACGCGAAGGCAATGGTCTAACGACGAAGCAAATTACGTTTGAAGACTCGGCGTTGAAGGCCATTATCCGCGGCTACACGCGGGAGGCTGGCGTACGTAATCTGGAACGCGAGATCGGTAACGTTGGCCGCAAGGTAGCTCGTAAGGTGGTACAGACCAACGCTGACCATAAGGAAGTGGTGACCGACGAGACATTGGAGAGCCTGCTGGGTGTGGCGAAGTTTCGCGACTCCGAAGTACATGCGAAGAGCGAAGTTGGACTGGTGACCGGGCTTGCCTGGACGTCGGTTGGCGGGGTGATTCTGCAGACCGAAGTGCAGGTGCTGGACGGTAAGGGTAAACTCTCTGCTACCGGACAACTGGGCGACGTGATGAAGGAGTCTGCCGAAGCTGCTCTGACGTATACACGATCGCGGTCGGCGCATCTTGGGTTGCCGAAAGACTTCTACCGCCACGTGGATATTCACGTCCACGTGCCCGAGGGTGCTACACCTAAAGATGGCCCTTCTGCAGGAATCACGATCGCTACCGGGCTTGCCAGCGCGCTCACGAAGATCAAGGTTCGTCGCGATATTGCGATGACAGGGGAGATTACTCTACGCGGTAAAGTACTGCCCATCGGCGGATTGAAAGAGAAGCTGCTGGCGGCGCATCGTGCTGGTGTATTTGAGGCGATTCTGCCGGAAGCGAATCGTAAGGACCTCGCCGACCTACCAGAGTTGCTGAAGAACAGCATGAAACTGCACTTTGTCGAAGAGATGGACCAGGTACTGCAAATTGCTCTTGAAGGTGGTCTGCCGGAGTTGAAGGAAACGACTCCAGAAGCCTTGACGGCTGTGATCCCCGCAGACCTGCCTCTTTCACAGCCGGTCTCGCACCAGTAGACCGTTTGAAGTGCACGAAAAGGCCGACCTTAACGAGGTCGGCCTTTTCAGCTTGCGCTTTTGCACTTTGCGAGAGCTACACTGCTCTACGTCCGCTGACGAAGTACATGATGACGGAGATAACCGCGAAGATCAAGAGCAGGTGGATGAGGAAGCCGGCGGCGTGAAACATGACGAATCCGCCGAGCCAAAGAACTACGAGAACGACTGCGAGAATGAGAAACATGATGCCTGCTTTCCTGGGCCGAAAGGTCTCGCGTTTGCGCGAGGCTACAGGGCATAAGAGAGCGACTGGGGAGTAAGTGTTGCTCGTAAGCAAAATATTTCTACAGAATGGCCGACTGGATACCTAGTAGTCTGTGCCGCCGGCGATAGACGGGATGAGCATCACCTCATCACCATCCTGGAAGGCGTAAGCTTCGCCCCCAATGAAACGAATGTCTTCATCGTTGACGTAGATGTTGATGAAGCGGCGTAGTTTGCCGTCTTCACCTTTGATCTGCGTGCCGAGCGCGGGGAAGATCTGCTCGATATGGGTGATAAGACCGGGGAGATTATCAGCGGCGGACTCGAACTGTTTCTGGCCGTCGGTATGGCGGATAAAGGCGGTGGGGAGAATGACTTTAATTGACATCTAGCGTGCTCCTGCGAGAATAAGTTCGGGTTCGGTTTCATCGTCGAGTTCACGAATGTAGGCGTCGAAGTCGGCGAGACGGGGGCGTATGGTGCGGTCAGCGGTGTATTGTCCGGCAAGGGCGTCGGTCGTCTTAAGTCCGTTGCCAGTGATGCAGGTCACGGTAATCTCATCAGGTCCGATGCGGCCGTGAGCATAGAGGCGGGCGGTGACTGCCGTCGTAACGCCGCCGGCGGTTTCGGTGAAGATGCCTTCGGTTTCGGCAAGTTCCTGGATGCCTGAAACAATTTCGACGTCGGAGACATCTTCGGCCCAGCCGCCGTCTTCGCGAATCATCTTTGCGGCTGCTGGGCCGTCGGCGGGATTGCCGATGGCGAGCGAACGCGCGATGGTGTTCGGACGCTGCGGGATGATGTCTTCCGTGCCATCCTTGACAGCGGTGGAGATGGGCGAGCAGCCGGTGGCCTGAGCGCCGTAGAAGCGGACCGGCTTATCTTCTACGAGGCCAAGGTGGACCAGCTCGCGGAAGGCTTTGCGAATTTTGCGAATGAGCGAGCCGCCCGCCATCGGGACGACGACATTATCAGGAAGCTTCCAGCCGAGCTGTTCGGCGATCTCGTAGCCGACGGACTTTGAACCTTCTGCGTAGTAGGGGCGGAGGTTGACATTGACGAAGCCCCAGTTGTATTCGTCGGCGATCTGCGTGCAAAGACGGTTGACGTGATCGTAGTTGCCATCGATGCGGACGAGGCGGGCTCCGTAGACGAGGGTGTTAAGTATCTTGGCCGGCTCGAGATCAGCGGGCACCAGGACACAGGCCTTGATACCGAGGCGGGCGGCTTGTGCGGCGACTGAGTTCGCGAGATTGCCCGTGGAAGAGCAGCCGACCGTGGTGAAGCCAAATTTCTGCGCGTTGGCGAGGGCAACAGCGACGACACGGTCTTTGAAGCTGAGCGTTGGGAAGCAGACGGCGTCATTCTTGATGTAGAGGTTATTGGCGCCGATGCGCTTACCGAGGTTCTTGGCACGGACCAGCGGAGTGAAGCCTACAGGGAGTTCGGGCTGGAAGCCGTCGGGGATGGGCAGGAGAGCGGCATAACGCCAGATGCTGGCGGGTCCGGCGGCGATGTTCTCACGGGTGAAGATACCGCGTGCGGCTTCGAGGTCATAGACGACTTCGAGCGGAGCGATGCAATCCGGGCAGGCAGAGAGGGGCTGGTTGCCGAAGCGTTTGCCACACTCGTGGCACTTCAGTTCATAACGCGAACAGGAATACTCCATCAGGTCTCTTCTCCGAGTGGCGGAGGTGATGGGTATTTTGACTGCTCTTTTCTGAAGG
>Ga0123336_10001874_pt1 | contig 18800 bp, 21 predicted proteins | sample SSSSmetaG_FD_96466 | JGI IMG/M metagenome (GOLD analysis project Ga0123336, IMG submission 96466) | Glacier valley bacterial and archeal communities from Borup Fiord, Nunavut, Canada, to study Microbial Dark Matter (Phase II) - ​SSSS metaG | ecosystem: Environmental > Aquatic > Freshwater > Ice... | reverse complement strand
CTTATATTTGTTGGGATATCATACTTTATAACATACTCTGTTAAAAATTCAGGCTTGTTTTCAAAACAAGCTAGACTCCTTATTATTGGAGCGACATTGCCCACGATAGTAAACATAATGCTAGTTTTCAAAGTACCCATGACTCAATTGTATAATTCCCTTGGTTTTGCATTTGCAGCGTTATGTTTTTGGATTGCAATTGTTTATTATGATTTTTTAAATATAACTCCAATGGTTGTACAAACAATAATTGATAATATTTCTGATGGATTTGTTGTTATAAGCCCTAATTATTCATTTTTAAATTCTAACAAAACTTTCAATGATATGTTTTCTGAATTTAAAATAGAAAAAGATGGAAATATTTTAGATTATCTAGCAAGTTTTGGATTTGATAAAGATAAAACTATAACATTCATTGAATCCTCAGTGATTAACAAAACAATGGTTTCAATAGAAAAACATGTAACTAAACTAAACAATGATAGGTATTTTAATATAGAATCAAACCCAATTTATGCAAACAAAAAACACATAGGGACTGTTCTACTATTTAAAGATATAACAAGACATATAAAAAGTATTATTGAACTTGAATTCAAAAATAAAGAGCTTGATGCTCAAAATAAACAAATAGAGGATTTAAATGTAAAACTTAAAGACCTGGCAGAAAAAGATGGACTTACTAGAATCTACAATAGAAGATTTTTTGATGAATACTTCACAATTGAAAAAGATAAACTGTTAAGTCAATTTATTACTAAATCTATGGATATAACTCTTTTAAATTTTGGTGCAGTGATATTAGATATAGATGATTTTAAATTAGTAAATGATAACTATGGTCACGCAATGGGAGATATAGTATTAATAGAAACCGCTAAGGTTATTCAAGAATTAGTTTTTGATAGAGATATAGTTTGTAGGTATGGTGGAGAAGAATTTGCAATCTTGTTTACAAATACAAACCAAGAAGGAATAATTAAAGCTGCAGAAAAAATCAGAAAGGGAATATCCGAACATTTATTCAATGGTTATGATATAGAAAACATACACATTACTGTTAGTCTAGGAGTTGCGATGTTCTATGAAAGTTATCAATATGGACAAAGTGTAACTGACCTTCTTCGGCTTGCAGATAATAGGTTATATGAAGCAAAAAGAACTGGTAAAAACAAAGTTGTTTATTTAGAAAAAACATGTAATATGCCAGATACAAAAAATTAAAAAATGTTAAGATATAAAAAGCATAGAAGAAAGCCTTCTATGCTTTTTGATTGTTTAGAATACAGCTAATTCACCGTATTTTTCAAGTTTTTCTTTATTCCTAGCTTGTTTAGCATTATCAACTAACCAATATCTTATGCCATCTATATCTACATATGGAATTACAAAAGTTCTTCCATAAAAACTTTTGCTAGCATAAGTAATTGCGATTGCATTACCTCCAAACCATCTTCTATCAAACTTATTAAGGGCTCTAACTGTTTCAGTTCCATCATAAGTGGTACTATCTTCTTTTTTGAAGTTTTCCAATTCAATAAATTCTCTTCTTGATACTGGACAACTTTTTCTTTTACCCATTTATATTATCCCTCCAATTTGATTCTAATTTATTTCTAGGTTTAATGAAAGTGTGCAAATTGCATTAAATATATAGTTGGACAATTTTGAGATTCTCCAAAAACAATTTTATAAACCTTTTCCATCCTTTCTTTTATTTCTGGTGGGATTGGAACCAATTTTAACATATCATTTGCTCTTTCGTTTGGTTCTGATTCATCATCTGAATATTTTTCTACTGTTTTAATGAGAACAAGTTTTGAGTATTCACCACACATACCATCATACAGTAAAGTTATATCATCTTCTTTTTGCTTGATATCAGAATAATATGGTACAACTTTTAGGGCTATCAACTCTGGGTTATCCATCTTTCCATCATAATAATCATCCCACAATTGTTTGCTCTTGTTGTATTCTTCGGTTACATCCATAAAATATCCAAAATATTTATCGACATATACTCCCATTTAAATTCCTCCCTTTTTATAATTATAATACATTATATGATTTTTTTGATATGTGTTATTACAATATATCATTTTTCTTTGGTCTTTTTATTATTAAAATAACATGTTATACTATATAATATTAGTACAAGAATAAAAATGGGGAGGAATATAAAAATGAAGGAACAAAAAAATAAGCAATTTGCCAATGGAGCCGTATATGCTCTAAAAACAGATGATGGGTTTTTAGTTGAGGTAACAGACACATTCTTACCTTATTATACTAAGGATGCTATTGGTAGAAAACAGAATTCTTTAATTAATTATGATTTGGGTTCAAGGAAAGAACGTTGGCTTATAGGTGTTAGTTGTATGTCTGGTTGCCCTATGGGATGCCAATTTTGTGCAACTGCACAGATGAAAAAATGGAGGAATCTTACAGCACAAGAGATTTTTGACCAGGTTATGTTTATAGTCAACAAACATCCAGAATTAGACCCAAAAGATAGTCAGGAATTCAAGATAAATTATACCCGTATGGGAGAACCTTTTTTAAATATTGAAAATGTAAAAGATGCAATTAAAATGATTAATGAAAAACTTGGCGACAAGGTACATCATTATATTTCTACAATTGGCATAAAAGGTTCGGATTTTTCATGGATTGCTGATAATGTTACATTACAGGTATCTCTTCATTCCTTAAAAGCAGCAAAAAGAGATTGGTTGATACCCGTTAAAAACAAAATGACAATTGAAGAGCTTGGACAAATTAGAACTAAGTCTAATTTAAAGACTACTTTAAATATGACATTGGTTGACGAAGATGATTTTGACATTACCGCCCTTGTTAAGCATTTTGATAAAGAACATTTTTTTGTCAAACTTTCACCAATTAATAAAAATACTATAAGTGAAAGCAAACACATGGGTGACGGAATTATTAAAGGAATTAATATAATATAGGAGGTAGAAAATTATGGAATTCATTGATTCATATATTGAAGCATTGAGAGGAGAGTATTTATTCCTGGAAGAGTATTATCAAGTATTCAAAATGAAACATTCTAGTATATCAAAAAATTTATTGGACAAGTTATTTAATGCAGAAGTAGTTGAGCTTATTAAAGCTGACCAGGTAGGAGAAGATTCTTATCGATTATTAGTACTTTCTGAAAAATTAGAGGTTAAACTTCCTAGTATTCTTGATGAAAAAGAAACTATAAGTACAAGTACAGGAGTCTCTAAACCTATAATAGCTACACCTATAATAGCTACACCTTCAAAAGCCCCTATTCCAAAGCGTACAAGACCAGCAACGGTTGACCCTTGTAGTAGTGGCTCAACAGGTGGAAGTTCATCATATGGTGCAAAAAGCTGTTAATCAACAGCTCACATAGACGCTAACTTATGAATAAAGCCATGAGTGTGCGTCTACATTATCAAAGATTTTAGGAGTAGTAAATGGGAGGAGAACAAAGATGGAGTTATTTGAGAAAAACGTGGAATTGAAAACTCAATTTTGCAGTAAAAATGGTGTTTTACCAGATGCAGGTAGTGTTCCTTATGTAAATGTATATGTAAGAATTCGCAACAGATGCCCTGCAAAATGTAAATTTTGTGAATTTACATGTGATGAAGAATTTTTTAATGTTGATAAATTTGTAGCATCATTAAAAGAATTAGCTTCAAAAGTTAGAGTTAATAAGATATCATTTACTGGAGGAGAACCCACTTTAGATTTAGATTTACTAGAATATTGCTTGAAAAAAGTTAAAGCAATATTGCCAAATGCATTCGTTGTTATAAATACTAATGGCTCTGGTACATTCATGATGCTTCTTAAATATGAGAATTATTTAAATTCTATTGCACTCAGTAGACATCATTTTGATGATGATAGAAATGAAGCAATTTTTGGATGTTCAGTACCTAACGTTACCACAATTAGAGATTTTCAATATCTGGTTAAAAATAAGAATTTGTTACATTTAAGTTGCAACCTTATAAAAGGTGAAATAGAAACGCACATGGATATCAAACATTATTTAAATCATTGTGCAGATTTAAATGCCCTTGATGTAGGATTTGTTACTCTTATGCCAGCCAATGATTTTTGTAAAAAGAATCAGGTTGTTTTTGATTCAGTTATTACACCAGATACTCAAATACTTCGTAATAAAGTGTGGAACAATAAAGACAGTTGCAGATGTGCTAACTTTCTTTATATAGATTATAACACAGCTAAGATTGTGAAGTTTTATGCAAGATATGCTTGTGATGCCTCGTCAAATGCTGGACAACTTGTATTTGATGGTAAAAATTTAAAACAGGGATTTAATGGTCCTATTATTTATTAAATAAGAACCAAAAATGGAGAGGAGAGATATATTATGAACGAAAATATTAAAAAAGCTCTTGAGGAAAATGGATATGATTTTGCTGTTGCAGTTGCAACTGAGGCAGAAATTAATGCCAAAGCTGCATGCGGACAATTAGCAATAATTATTGAAGAAGATGCAGAATAATACTATTATAAATATTTATAAAGAACAGAAGAAATTTTCTGTTCTTTATTTTTTTGTATGACTGCAGGTCCAGCTCAGGAATAGAATGAATTTTACAATATTAAAATATATATTATTATTATCGTTCCCTGCAGCTTAGGTTTGCGCTGCTTCGCTGCTGCGTGCTGGGTCATTAATCTATTAAAGAATATTAAAATATATATTTATATTCACGCTCTTTAGTATTAGCTGTACCTGCGTGAATAAATTATATTAACCAAATTGAACTAAATAATCCTTCGCATAAAAAAAACACCTAAACATTTAGGTGCCTTTATCATTCTTTTAATTTTATTTTTTAATTGTTTCGAATGCTTTCTTATAGCCTTCCAGCCCATCAATATCTATTAATCCTGTGTTCCCACAATTAAGACATTCATGAGGAATCGTACCACCAAACCCCATGGTATGATTTATAAATTCTTTATTTCGGTATTTTTCAAGAACTTTAGAGTCTCCAACCTCATCTCCTAATCCACCTGGATATAATTTAGCATAAGATTGCACAGCACCTTTATTTCCACAAGCTACACATTTAACGTTTTTTTTGATTGTATATAGTTTAATGTTTGATTCTGCCATAAATAGTCTCCTTTATAATAAAATATTTTAATTGTTAAAATAATGGGGCCAATTTGTTAAAATAGTTTATACAATTTTCACAGTCTTCTTTTGTTTTAAAGATATATTCACTTAAATAATTATTGTATTCAGCCTTGTATTTCTCGCATATTTTTCCGTATGGAACTGATGGAAATTTTAGATAAATAAATGAATGTCCGTGGATATAATAACAATCATATTCTTTATCATAATTGCAAAACACAGGAGTATATTTATCAGTTTCTGTTAAATTCAATATACCTAAAAGCTGTGTATGTTGAAATTTCTTGTCTATCTGAATGCTTAAAATATATTTAGACTTAGCTTTATCCCAAAAATTACTAGGAAAACTATGTCTTATTGCACCGATTACTCCTACGTATTTTTGTTCAGAACTTTCGGCAATCTTTACCTTTGTACCTTTCGGCAAATCTATTAATTCATTCTCGAACATAAAAGTCCCCCTCATATTTTAACAAATTTTTATGTATTAATTAGATGTATTATATAATTTAAGTTTATATGTTATTATTACTATAATTAGCAAGTATTTCTTACCCTTATATAATAACATGTTATTGTCAATAAATCAAGCAATGTTGTAATGAAATTATGAATTGTAGCCTTATAATTAATCGATATATTATTCAGTAACTTGTTGTTGATGTAGCCTTGCTTTTTACTTTTAGTTTTATTGTTAACTTTTAATTTATATAATATATTATTAATAATGGGAGGTGTTCAACATGAAGAATACAATACTATTTGATAACCAATATAATAACGACAAAGAGATGCAAGATATTATTAACAATGCAAACAAAGTCTTTTCTCCGTATTTTTTAAATGATAATAATATTAAAGATAGAGAAATATTGTATGAAACTATTTATGGATTTAAACAAGTATTGGTAGATGATTACGGATTAACCATGGATAATATATATGATAATCTATCTCATGTTAAAGCTATTGTGCTGAAAAAATCAGAGGATTTAGCTGAAAATAAAGCTAATGTTTTGGGTTATTTTTCTGCTATAGATAACGATTCTAAATTTACAGACCAATATTTTAGTACCATCACTATTGTTGAGGATAAAAATAAAGAAATTGAGGAGTACAGAGAAACGTTAACTCATGAATTAGTCCATTTATTTTCTCAGGAATATATTAAGAATGAAAATGGGTTAATTATTAAGGATGGAAAAGATGGTTTAGCCGATACCTTCCAAAACAAATATTTGAATGAAGTTATGACGCAAAAGGTAGCTATTGATATATTAGAAAAGTTAGAATATACAGTCCAAGACAAAGATATCCAAAAGTATCTAAACAGTGATTTTGCTCATGATGTAACTATGGTTTCACGTGGTGAAGGATACGCCTCAATTTCTCAAACAGGAGTTGCTTTTGAATCACTTTTTAAAGATACAATATATAGTGAAATGTTTGACCATACAAATAAATTTACAGATGAAATTGAAAGAATAAATGGAAAATTATCGTTTCAGGAAATAGATGGTCTTTTGGAATCATCTTTAAATAATACTTGCGGTGATGATTCTGCTAGATTATATAAAGAAATTTCCAACATTATATTTAAAAAAGTTGAATCGGAAAACTTTCAGATTGCAGATTATTTAAATCTGGCTAAGAATATGAATGAAGGATATGGTTGTATTCTAAATATTGACAATCAATACATGAATATTTTAAATACTGTAAGCACATCAAAAGAAATAGAACATTTTTATGGCGTATTTAACAAAAACTTTGATTTAAAACAGGAAATTAATCCGTTTACTAGATGTAAAGATTGTGAAGATTTTTTAATTGTGATGCAATCACTAAAAGACCCTAATATAGAATGTAATGTTAATAAAATTGGTAATTTAACCTGGAAAGAGTTAAGTAGAAATGACAATAATATCATTCTAACATATGTTTATGATGATAAAGACTATTTGGCTTCTGCAAAAAAAGACGTAGATACTGGAATAATTTCAATGCAAAAAACTGAACCACTAAGTAATATGGGGTTGAAAGAATTTGTAGAATTGTGCAATCTTAAAAAGGAAGATTTAACTTTAAAATCAAAAGAAGATTTTATGTTTATCGCAAATTTAGCGAATATATCTGACTATTCAGATATGATGATAAACATTAATAATGACCCTAAAATAATTATTCAACATTCAATGGCAACTCTGAATTCTAAGGTTTTTTCAGAGAATATAGAGAGGGTAAATATGGTGGATATTGTTGATGATAAGAACAATAACTTACTTCACATATTAGCTAGAAATGAGGACAGATATAATTCTGGCGTCATTATTAAAAGTATGGTTGAATTAAACTCAGATGATACAAATACACTTCTAAATAAAAAAAACGACAAAGGAAAAACCCCAGTAGATATAGCAATTATGGGTGGGAATTTTTCTCTTGTAAACAATGCTTGTTCTGTTGGGTTAAATATTGAAAATGCAAACAAATATGATGTGGTGAAAGTAAATGATGAACCATTGATTCATCATTTATATAAAAATGATGATTTTGATACTGTTGTAAACTTTATTAAAAATAATTATAATGTACACACACTAGACAACAATGGAAATTCTGTATTACATCTTATAATGGAAGATAATAGTATTTCTTTTAAGAAACAGGCAATGAATGAATTAATACACAAAGATAGATATTTAAATGCGAATGTAGAAAATTCCAATTATATGACGCCATTAATTAATGTTTGCAAATTAGAGCGTATTTGTTTTAACGAAATAAAATATCTTTGCAAAGATTTAAATGCAGACACCAACTATAAAAATAAGGATGATAAATCTGCTATTCATTATCTATTAGAACCAACTATAAAACATGATATCAAAACAAATAATTCTGCATTAAGAGATTTAATAGAATGTGGAGTAGATGTAGAGTTATTGGGAAGTTCATTTAATTATAAAAACGAATTGATATCACCAATACAAATTGCTACGGGAGCAGATTATTTTCAAATCACAGATAAGCCTTTGCATATAAATTATGATAATATAACTACTTTGGTTAATTGTGGTGCTGACATTAATCAAACTTGTGGAAATATTCCTAGTGCTTTGGAGATGGCTCACGAAACAAAAGATATAAAAATGTTTGAATCTTTTATAGATGGAGGAGTTAAAATGAGAGACCTACGATTAGAGGATTCAACTATTGATACTAATCTAAAATCAGATATATCGAAATATTATGACGATAATATAAAAGAATCTTCTATAGATTTAGAAAGATAAAAAAGTCAACATAATTGTTGACTTTTTCTTTAACTTATATTTAATCAAATCTTGTATGTGGATTCATTTCTGCTGGTGTTTTCCAATCTATATTGAAAAACTTTAACATTTCTTTTTGTTCTTTCCAATATACATGACATCTGCCCATTCTCATGCCTTGTTCATCCATTATTCTATTTAGTTTGTCTAATGCTTTCTGAATTTTTATCATAGCTCTTTTATATTCTTCAGTTTCTTCTATGGGGTCACGTAACATTAAATATCGACTCCTTATTATTGTCCATCATTTAATCAAATCTTGTATGAGGATTCATTTCTGAGGGGGTTCTCCAATCTATATTGAAAAATTTTAACATTTCTTTTTGTTCTTTCCAATATACATGGCATCTACCCATCTTCATTCCTTGTTCGTCCATTATTCTATTTGTCTTGTCTAATTCTTGTTGAATTATATGCATAGCTCTTTTATATTCTTCGGTTTCTTCTATGGGGTCACGTACCATTAAGTATCAACTCCTTATTATTCTTGTATTTAATCAAATCTTGTATTCGGGTTCATTTCAGCAGGCGTTTTCCAATCTATTTTCAAAATTTCTAATAGTTCCTTTTGTTCTTTCCAATATATATGACATCTACCCATTCTCGCGCCTTGCCTATCAAGTCGTTCATTCAAACTATCTAGTGATGGTTGAATTAAGTACATTGCTCTTTTATATTCCTCAGTATCTTCTATTGGGTCACGTAACATTAATAAATCAACTCCTTATTATTGTTATATTGTATTTAATCAAATCTTGTATGTGGGTTCATTTCTGCGGGGGTTTTCCAATCTATACCATATTCCTTTAGCCTTTCCTTTTGTTTTTTCCAATATATGTGGCATCTGCCCATCCTTACACCTTGTTTATCAAGTCTTTCATTTAATCTATCTAGTGATGACTGAATTTGTCTCATTACACTTTTAAATTCTTCTGTTTCTTCTATTGGGTCACGTAACATTAAAAAATCAACTCCTTATTATGTTTTATATATTATAGTATATTAATTTAATTTCTAAAATGAAACTATAACTTATGCTTATGATATTGAATAGTTAAGCATTCCCTATATCTGTTATTCTTACCGCGGGTACAACTCCAAGATATAAAGCATTTAGATAATATTGAAAAATATTTTAATATTGTTTTGCCTGATACCTAAGAGATGTGCTGCTTCGCGGCTGCATTATGAGTTCAAAAAATTTGCAAGAATAATAAAATATATTTTTATATTATGTGTTACAGGTATGAGCTGGCGGAGCTATTGTTTTATAAATGCAAAAAGAATAGACTTTTAGATTTTTGTAAACTAACAACATAAAAGATGCTTATTTATGAGTTAATAATTATATAATAACAAAAAGAAAGGAGATGTATTTTTTGAAAAGTTTTTTAAGTGGACTAGGTTTGTTTTGCCTTGGAGTGTTTCTAATAACGCAAAATACAATTGTGCGTACTGGATTTAGCTTTGGAGGTCTTTTTGGAGGATATAACCCTCCTTTTGGGATGTTACTCATACCAATTCTTATAGGAATCGTCATGCTTTTTGTTATGGACGGGTCAAAACAGATTTTTGGATGGTTATTTGTCATTGGAGGAATTTTAACAGTATTATTAGGAATTCTTATGGGGCTTCAAATATCATTTAAGCCAACCACATTATATATCTTAATGCTAATGTACGGTAGTGTTGCTGCTGGGATAGGGCTAATTATAAAAGGAGTTATTCAATCTAACCAAAAATAGTAATTACTGTAAAAAAAGGAGCCTCTTAAGCTCTTTTTTTAATTTGCCTAATATATAATATTAAAATATTTTCGAATGTTGTTTTTACGGACGTTGAAGTTATATCCAGCAACACATTAAATAAAAGAATAAAAAGACTGAACGTAATCTGGATTTTTATTTTTTCCTAAAAAAACAAAAAAGTGTTTTTCTTTTTCATAAAAAATAATACAATATATTATAAACACTTACATGGCAAGAATATAAAATTTGGAGGAAAAAATATGAATGAAGAAACTATTGTATACTCACAACCTAATGTTTGTTCTACATGCAAAGGAAGATGTTGCAAACATATGGGATGTCACTTTTCTCCCAAAGACTTTCAAGAAATTAGCCTTGATTCATTAAAAGCGTTTATTGAAAAAGGGTTTGTTTCCATAGATTGTTGGGATGGAGATGTATTGGGTAGAGATAGAGACAATACATACTATCTTAGAATAAGGAACGTTGATAGTGATATTCTCGATTTCTCATGGGGTGGCAGATGCATGTTATTAACAGATACTGGTTGCTCTTTGTCGTTTAATGAAAGACCTAAAGGAGGCAGGGAATTAGTTCCCCAATTAGATTTCAGATGTTTACCATTATATTCGAAAAAAGACGCTTGCATAGAATGGTATCCATATCAAAGAATTCTAGAAAAACTTGTGTCTATATACGAATAAAACACAGAATATTTTCTGTGTTTTTTATTATTGTTTTTGCTATTACACTATTTGTTTCCTAGTCCAACCGAATTCGTTAATTCCTTTTTGCAAAAATGTTTCCGCAATAAACAATCCCATTCCTGCAATTAATGGTAATATCACATATACATATAATGGCTTGTACGAAAATAGTCCATATAATAATAAGAATGATGGAAGTGTTAATATTGTAGAGGGTATCCACAATAAGAAATTTACTTCTGATTTTAGATATTTTCTCAAAAAATATTGTAGTACGACTTTTATCATTGTTCCAATGAATATACTATAAACAAAATATTCAAAAGGCAATGCGACTTTCCAACCATCAGCTAAAAGATATGAGACACTTCCATGCAATTCGTTATTACTCATCATGTTGATTAAATACTCAGATTCACTCATTTTTTTCACCTCTATATTTTTTAATTGGCTTTTTATAATAATAAATTATTTTCTAATATTATTTGAATTATTTATTATATTTATTGTAGTAATCTAATTCATTTGTGGGTGTTAAAAGATATTTTGTAGTTCCTAGTTCTATGTCTTTTATATTTAGTTTCTTTAATCTTGTATAAGGTATTCTTATAAGTGGGATGTTGTTAGTGAAACAATAATCATTTTTAAGCTTGTCCCTTTTTTGAGTACCATTTATACTATCCAGAGAAAACCATCCTCTATTTTTTCCTGTAAAGTGTTGCTCACCATCAAATTCTATTAGATACAGTAACTGATTGTCCTTATTTAGAATACCAAAATCAAACCTATACAGTCTACCTTTTTCTCCTTTGCAATCATCGAACTTGTAGTTTCTTTTAGATGGAATATGGTTTTCTTTTAGTATTTTAGAAATTATTAATTCTCCATATGAAAGCAAACAACCACATGACTTTGTATGTTTAGAAACTAATTTTCCTGATGCAACTGTTACAATTGCACCGCAATCACATTTGCATTCCCAATAAGTTTGAAGGTCTGCAAATTTACTAAGTTTGTTTTTTGAAGCATAATCAAAATCTCGTTCTAAAACCAATAATCTTTCAAATCGCTTTCCTGTTAAATCTAAATAATGAGTCTCAGTTGCCTTTTCCTTTTGCAAACAACCACATGATTGTGTATGACTAGTTTCCAAGTGTCCTGAACTAACTATTGTTTCCTCTCCGCAATCACATTTACATTTCCAGTGTACAGCGTGTTTTTTAATTTCTATTCTTTCAATAACTGTTAATCTTCCAAATTTTTGTCCTTTTCTGTCGATAAAATTAGCGGGAGTACCATGTGAACAGCCACAACTTTGTGATTTCCCTGATGTTAAATTATTTGTAGCTATTATTTTTGTATTACCACAAGAACATTTACACGTCCAAAACGTACAATCATAACCTTTTTCTGTTTTTATTTCTTTTTGTTTTTCTAAATTTTTATATAGAACAACTAATTTACCAAACGTTTTACCTGTTAAATTGAGACTTTCTGCTATTTTTAACTCCTCCTTAAACCTAATTTGTAATTAACAATAACTCCCACTTATGTAAGTGGGAGTTATTCAATATATATCTTATCATTTATCTTAATTCAACCAAATATTTAATTGTAATTTGGTCCTCTTTGTAAACAATAATTTCATCATTTCTAAGCATTTGACCTTCGTGAGCATGTAAGCAGTGAGCACCTGGTTTAGCTCTTTGTAATGCTTCAAAATTGAAGTTGTAGAACTTATTATCAAAAGAATGTGCATCGAATGGAGTTCCGTAAGCAACTTCATATAGTGACATAAATGCTGAGTTTGAATTACCACCAGCCCAATAAGACCCTTGTAAAGATGTATAACCTAAAGATTTCCTGGCCTTAGTGGCGAAGTATAAGCCTTTTCCAAACATGGACCCGCTCAAAATTGAATTTGTAGGTCTTAATACTAATCCAGCATTAACAATTGACCACCAATTTTCATTTCTGCTACCATGCCACAATAGCTTTGTTTTAATTTTTCCTTCTTTTTTCATGAAGTTATCAAATTTTTCCTGGGTTCTATTGTTTGTAACTTTCCAAGCTTTGTAAAATTTATCTTTGGATTCTGCCAGATTTTTCTTAATTACTAAGATTTCAGCAGGTGTACATTCTTCAAATACTAATCCCATTTCTTCAAGAATTGTCTTTTGAGTCATGTCTTGTTCTGTTACAGTCTCATCTTCTTTAACAACCTTGTGTTGAACAACCTGCCCACGCATAACGTCTAGTAGGTCCTGCTCCTTTGTAATGATTGGTCCAAAATCTTCTTTTCTACCTGCCAGGTAATCTGCAACATGACCCATTTTTCTTGGAATTGTTGTGAAAAGATTTAACAGTAATTTGTTAAAGGCTTCTACTGTGGCACTCTTTGATAATTCTGTAATAAGGTCCTGTGCTTCATCAACCATTTTCTGAGTAACTTGATTTGAAGAAATTGTATAGTTATCTCTGATTGCCTGTTTTGCCATTCTTTGTAGGCGGTCTACGATTTCAAGAATAGCTTTATTTTCTATTTCTCTGTATGTAGATTTTGAGCCATCCTTAGCTACTTCCTTCACAATTAAATCTTCCATTGACTCAGTACGGTCAACATAACCTTTTCTGATTTTTTCATTATATTTAGAGTTCCATTTACTCATACTATATGAAGTCTTTTGACAGCTGGCACCAACACGCCCATATTCTATATCAAAAGAATCTCCTTTTGGTATCATTTTGTAATATTTATTATTGTTTTCAGCAGTAACCATTACTAAGTATGCTACTCTATTATCCATTTAAATAGACAAATTGAACTGCTAATAATAAACTGAACAGTTCAATAGTCTTTTCACATCCTTTCAATTAAATTTGTTATTATTTATATAAATGATATACGTTTATTTTACAATAAACAAACGAGAATTTCTACGTCAGCACCGTCAAAAACTTCTTCTATAATTTCTTTTACGGAATCCCAGGAAAGTCCGTTATGTCCACAGCCTATTTGAGGCATTGCAACTTTTGTAATTAAGTTTTCTTTCATTTGTGTTCTCATATCTTTAAGACATTCTGTCAGTACATCAGAACTTGCCTTATGATGAGATTTGTTTTTTATTACCAGGTTGAACACGTTATCAACTAATAGTGCAGCACCGCTAGCATTTAGTTTTGCGTGACCATGAAAATTATTTAATTTTTCTTCCATGTTGTAAACTTCATCAAATCTTTTTGCGATAACCCCAGCGGACATGTTAAAATCTCCGCTAATACTATTAGCCAAATAATACCCTTGTGGAACCTCAAACAAATCCATTTTTTCTTCTCTTAATATCATATAAAATTACCTCCTATTGATTCTTTTTCATACTATTATTATAACATATTTTCTTTGTTATTTCAATGGTTTAATGCTGTTAATTAAAGAATTTATTTTGTTATTTTAAGTATAACCTATTCTAAATTAGATATACAAAGTGCATTATAAGACGATTTATTAAAACAAAAAACAAATAGGAACTGTATATTATTAATAAATAATTATAAAAAACAAGGATGTGTTTTTATGCGAGAAATAGTTACTTTGCTTTATGAAAACGATGACCAAAAATCAAAAAGACATATTAGTAGTGAACTTCACAAAAAGAAAATTCAGTATAATCAAAATATAAAAGATGTTATTATTAAGATAAAACAAGAATTTGGAAGTTTAATTGAAGAATCAACGTATAAAGTTTGGTATGACAGTTTTACTTGTGTAGATAATATACGTCATAATTGTTATCATTTTAAAATTGATTATAAATTATCAAATGGTAACAATTTTATTATCAATGATGGAATGGATGAAGATTTGTGGTTTGGCAATTACCTTGAAACAGATGCTGTTTATAATTCAGCGAAAAGAGAAATCGAAGCACATAATTGTTAAAAATTTCTACATTATATAATAATATATTTTAATATTAAGGAGGTGTGTTATGAAGAGTTGTCGTTGTCCAAAATGCGCAAAAGAGTTGTCTATTGATGACAAGATTGGTTCGATTATTAAACCTATTAAATGCAAGGAATGTGGTGCGATGCTAATAGAAAGTGCAAAAAAATCTGCATTATTTTTTTTAATATGTTTATTGATTTCTTGGCCCATACTCGATAGGCTTGCCCCGTATCTTACTGACATTTTTGGATATTTTATAGCGTTTATTGTGGGTTTGATTATATGTGTATTAGATGTTGTTTTTGTGCCATTGGTTGAAGTGAAAAAACATAAAAATATGAATACAAACAAAGGAAAGCTATCCAAATAGCTTTCTTTTGTTTGTATAATAAAACTTTATTTTTATTTGTAATATAAAATTATATCTATGTTAATTTAATTATAAAATATAGTAATAGAAAGGTGGTGTTTATCTTGAAACTTAGTGAAAAATTCGAAGAAACGTATAAAAATAATCAGGACATGAAAGCAGTAATTTTAGATACTAACAATGTTATGTCATCATATTTTTTAGAAGAAAATAATTATAGAGATAGGGAAATACTTTATGAAACAATCTATGGGTTTAAACAAGTCCTAGCTGATGAATATAGCCTATCGATGGACAATATATATAAAAATGTAGCACATCTTGATAGCATTAATTTAATAAAAAAAGATAAGTTAAACCCGAGTGAAAACGATAGTACTTTGGGTTATTTTGATTGTTCAGGAAATGTTAAAAATTCAAGTTATCGTTGTAGTGTAATCGCTGTAATGGAAGATAATCATAAGAATTTTTCTGAATATAAAGAAACTTTAACCCATGAATTAGTTCACTTATTCTCTCAAAGATATACTGAAAACGAACTAGGGGAAGTCTCTCAATTTGGAGATTGTGGATTGGAACAAGGATATCATTATAGATATGTTAATGAAATTATGACTCAAAAAATCTCTATGGAAATATTAGATGAATTAAAATATGACGTTAAAGAAAGAAAACTAGCTGTGGATTTAAAAAATAATTATGTAGATACCGTAGGAATAGTTTCTCATGGTATGGGATATTCGTCTATATCCCCAGCAGGACAAGTCTACCATGAGCTTTATAGCAATACAATATATAGTGAGATGTTTGACCATACAAATGATTTTACGAATGAATTAGAATATTTATATGGCAAAGACAAACCTAAATCTACAATTTGTCTTAATACAGCATTAAACGAATCATTTAATAATGGTAAAGCATCTGATTATATTGAATTATATAGACAATTATCAGATGCTATTTTTACAAAAGTTGATGTGAAGAATATAGAGTTTGCAGAATACTTAAATATTCTTGGTAATATAAATAGTGAATATGGCTGTGCATTAGCAATTGGTGACGCAAACATGAAAGCACTGGATGCATTGTGTACATCAAAAGAAATAGAACATTTTTATCAAAATTTCAATCCTAAATTTAATCCTGAAACTGATTTAGAGAAAGAAATAAATCCTATTACTAGGAGTAAAAATTGTACTGATTTTCTAATAATAATTAATGCTTTGAAAGATATGAATCTAGAATATGAGACAGAAAAACTTGAGGATTTAACGTACAAGCAAATCGTGAGAGATGGCAATAACATATCGTTATCATATACCTATGATGATACACTTTATCTTGTTTCATGTAAAAAGGATTTAAATACTGGGTTAATATCAATAGAACAAAACGATGAAATTTTAGATGAAAAAAATATTATAAAACCTTCTATTTTTAAAAAATTACTTAGTAAAGAGACGGAGCTAACATCGGAATATGATTTCGAATTTATATCTAAAATGTCTAAAATTTCTGATTATTCTGACGTTATTGTTAATACAACCCAATCTCCTGAAAAAGTGATGATTCATGCTATGGCTACTTCTAATAATGATGCAGTACATAACTCTATAAAAAATGTAGATATATCAAATATTTTAGATTCTAAGGGCAATAATTTATTACATATTTTGTCAAGTAATCAATCAACTTACAAAACTAAAACAATCATTAACGAAATGTGTAATTTAGATATTAAAGGCACTAACGCTATATTTAATGCGGAAAACAACAAAGGAAAAACGCCAATAGACATAGCTCTTTTTTCTGGAAATTTAAAAATGATAGATAATGGATGTTTAGACGGTTTAACTATAAATAATGCTCAAATATATGATGGTACAACAGTTAACAAGCAACCACTACTGCATCATTTACATAATAGTTGTAATTATGGAGCGTTTGAACAATTTATAAAAGGGAACGCTGATATTGACGTAAAAGATAACGGTGGAAATACTATAGTTCACTTAGTAGCAAAAAATGATGATTTGTTGTTTGACAAAATAGGAACAATTAATGCTTTAATTAAACGAAATGCAAACCCAGATGTTGAAAATAAAAACCATCTTACTCCATTAATGGAAGTATGCAAAACAGATGGGCTTTCGTCTTATGATGTCAAATACTTATGTGATGGATTAAATGCAAATCCTAATTATAAAAATTCAGAAAATAGAACTGCTATACATTATTTGATGCACGCGTCAATTCAAACACAAGATAAATCACACGTTTTAACTTTGGAAGAATTGATAACTAGTGGAGCAGACGTAAATATGCCAGGCAAGGCATTTAGATACACTGATGAATTGGTGACTCCTTTACAAATAGCAACTGGTGCAGAATATCTTAATTCTCCACATAAAAATATAACTTTAGATTATGATAATATAACAACATTAGTAAAAAATGGTGCTAATATAAATAGATGTTTAGGGGATGACATTCCTAGCCCTTTGGAAATGGCTCATTATAAAAATGATGTAGATATGCTCAAATCATTTATTGATGGTGGCGTTAAAATGGAAGAATTGCATATAGATAGTGGGAATTTAAGCATAAGCACTCAATTAGAGATTGTTAAGTATAGCAAAGAAAGTGAATGTGAAGCTTTTCAAGAAGTAGCCGCTACAAGAGAACCCGCAACAAATTCAATAGATAGAACGCTGGACCTAGATGAAATAGAATTTGATTGTTAACATCAATAATATTAAAGATATCAGACAAACATTATGCATCAAAGAGCTTAGATGGGCTCTTTTTTTGTATTGTTTTTTATTTGTTGACATAAAAAAAAGACACTTTTAAGTGTCTTTTTTTTAATCTGCTATTTACTTAAAGTAAATAGTATTAGTTCCATTACCAACAGTGATATCAAGTGTAATGCCATTCATAGTAACTATACCATGATTACCTGATGATGAAACATCCTTAAATCCAAAATTATTAGTATTAGAAGAACCATTAATTCCAGCATCATCTAAGAAATTCCAAATAGCCTTTGCTACTTGTTTATCTCCACACATAGCATATAATGTTTCAAGTACAGCATTAAGTGCATTGTTTTCAGACATATTGGAATCATAAGAATCTCTCCAACCGAAAACTTCTAATCCATAACTATTAGTAGCTGTATTATACTTAAAAGTTGCATAACCACTATCAGTTCCACTTTTAGTCATAGTTGGAACGTATCTTAAACCATAAGTGTTTCCAATCATACCATTAATTTTAGAAATATTTGTATCATAAGATGCACTTTTATCAATAGTAACAAGTTTACTTGAAGAAGTAACAAAGTTTCCTGCGTCACGTTTTACTACTGGGGGTGTAACTATAGGAACTGTGTTATCAACATAAGTTATTTCTGTTACATTTGGACGTCCCACGATTTCTCCTGTAAGATTGTCTATCCAATTTCCTGAAAAATCTTTAACGTAAATTTTTCCACCTGCCACTAT
>Ga0123336_10001872_pt1 | contig 18812 bp, 20 predicted proteins | sample SSSSmetaG_FD_96466 | JGI IMG/M metagenome (GOLD analysis project Ga0123336, IMG submission 96466) | Glacier valley bacterial and archeal communities from Borup Fiord, Nunavut, Canada, to study Microbial Dark Matter (Phase II) - ​SSSS metaG | ecosystem: Environmental > Aquatic > Freshwater > Ice... | reverse complement strand
TTTTCCAGCGCCACCAAGGTCGGCGTCTACGCGCTCAGCTCGAAGGCGTTTCTCCTGACCAAGGCGCTGTTCCCGCGCTGGATTCTCGTCGTCACCAGCCTGGCCAACCCATTACTGACGCTGCTGGTCTGGACGATCACCATCGTGGTCGTGATCAGCATCGCGCACAGCGTGCCGCCGATCTGGGCCATCCTGCTCTTCTTCGTCTATCTGATCCTGCTCGTGCTCATCGTGCTCGGCTTTGCGCTGGCCAGCTCGGTGCTCTATCTCAAATATCGCGATCTCGATCAGATCTGGGACGTCACGCTGCAGGCCGGCTTCTTCCTCGCGCCCATCGTCTACGACATCTCGGTCCTGCCCGAGCGCTATCACAAGCTGCTGTTTCTGTGGCCGCTCACGCCGGTGCTGCAGTTCTCGCGGCAGGTCCTCATCGAGCACACCGCACCGACGCTGAAGGCGCACTCGCTGCTCGTCGCCTTGACCGCGGCCATCCTGCTCATCGGCGCCGTCGTGTTCCACAAACGCGCGCCACGCGCAGTGGAGCAGCTATGACCGACGTGGTCATCCGTGCACACGACGTGCACAAACATTTTCGCATCCCGAGCGCCAAGCGCAGCACCGTGCGCGAGCATTTTTTCGGCATCTTCACCCCACGTCGCTTCGAGCGCCTCGACGTGCTGGCGGGCGTCTCGTTCGAGATCGAGCGCGGCGAAACCGTGGCCATCATCGGCCGCAACGGCTGCGGCAAATCGACGCTGCTCAAGATCCTGGCCGGCATCTACCTGCCCAACGCCGGCTCTGTCGACGTGCGCGCAGGTGTCACTCCGATCTTGGAGCTCGGACTCAACTTCAACCCGCAGCTCAACGCGCGCGAAAACGTCTACCTCACCGGCACCGCCATGGGCCTCACCATCGCCAAGCTCGAGGCGGAGCTAGGCCAGATCCTGGCCTTCGCCGAGCTGGAGCGCTTCGCCGACCTCGAGCTCAAGCACTTCTCGAGCGGCATGTGCTCACGCCTGGCCTACGCCGTCGCCTTCCGGGCCGTGCGCGACGTGCTCTTGCTGGACGAGATCTTCGCCGTCGGTGATGCCGGCTTTACCCGCCGCTGTGAAGACCGCTATCGCGAGCTCAACGACGCCGGCCACACCATCGTCCTTGTCTCGCACTCCGAGGCCACCGTCAGCGACTTCTGCAAGCGCGCCATCCTCATCGAACAAGGCGTCATCGTCGCCGACGGGCCGGCCAAAGACGTCTCCATGATCTACGAAGAGCTGCTCGCCAAATCGCGCTGATCACCAGCGCAAGCTACTGAGCGCCTCGATCAGCAGCGTGTAAGTCTCTTTGAGCTTGGCGTTGTGCGGCCCGTGCCGCGCCAACAGGCCCAGAAACGCCGCATATTCCAGATCGGCCAAACGCGCCGCCAACGCCTTGGGTCGCCCTTCGGCGTGCCAGATCTGCTTCAGATACGCCACCCGTCTCTCGTCGACAACGGCGACTGCGGCGCGCGCCACGGCATCCCGGTAGCCCCAGGCGCGGATCGCGACTTCGAGCTCTTGATCGAGGGCTGCCACGGCGCGATGCAAAGCCTGCCGTCGATCCGCCAGAGGCACCGATTCGGCCGCCTGCATCGGTCCCTCGGTGTGCAGCTTCTCCCAGAACATGAGCAGCGCCGCGCGAAAGGCGGGGATATCGGCATAGTGGTGATAAAAGGCGCCTTTGGTGCGTGCCACCGACGCACACAGGCGTTCGATGGTCAGCTCGTCAGCGCCGCCAGCGCGCAAGAGGGCAAAGCCTGCGGCCAGCCAGTCCTCGGGCCGGGTCTTCACCTCGACGAGAATGCCAGCGCGGCAATGAACAGGCAAAGCGGAGAATAGAAAATGCGGCTCAACACGGCGTACGGCGTCTTGGCCGTCTCCGGCCGCAGTTGCCGCTCGACGAAGCCGAACAACCCGCGCGCGCCGAACACCACCACGACCACCATCCGCGCGCCCGGCACCGTCAGCCACACCGCCAGTGCCAGCCCCGTCAGCACCAGCGCGACCATCGCCGTCGGCAAGCGCCCCACTCCGTCACCCTCGGGATGGCCAATGAGGTAAGCCGGCATGGCCCGCCGCGACGGCGCCGGCCAGGCCACGCCCAGCACCCACGCGACATGCAGGCCGGCCAGCGCCAGCAGCAACAGCGACGTACCCAACCGCGGCGCGTCGAGCAATGCCAACGCCACCACCAGCGGCCCAATCAACACCCACTGTGGCAAGCCAAAGCCCGACCCGAGCCGCTTGGGACCCAGCCACAGGAACACGGCGCCGATGCCGGCCATCTGCAGCGTCACGAACCAGACCAGCGTCGGCTGCGGCGCCCACGCATGCCAGCCAATCGCCGCCGCGCAGACGAGGAGATTCCACGAGTACGCATGCCAGACGACCTCCATCGTGCCACGCGCAAACGGCGCCACCTTGCTCTCGACGAGCGGTGTGGCCACCCGACGCTGACCGGCGAACGTATGGACGGCAAACACGTAAAGTGCCCATACAGCGACGATGGTCGCGGTCATAGCGCCAGCCCAAAACAGACGCTGGCCACCGACAGTACGACGATAGGTGGCGGCGGAAAGGCGCGTATGGAAATGCCGAGCAGCACCACCGACACCCCAAGGTTCAGCCACCCCAGCGACGGCGGCACCATCACCCCAAGCAACAAGTCCGCGGCGCCCAGCGTCATGAACAGGAGGCCCATGACCACGCTGAAGCCGGCATACATGTCGCGTAGGTTGCAGTTGCGCCCGAGCACCGGCACCACCTGGGCGCGCAAATAGGCGTCCCTCTCCTGACTTGCGCGGGGCCGTCGCAGGCTGGCCAAAAAGACGATGCCCAGGTGCCCGACACCGACGATCACCAAGGCCCAGGCGCCCATCCGAAACCATGCCAGGTTCATGTGGCCCTCCGTAAAACATACTATAAGGTATGTTTTACAGCCCGCCAGGGGTGTCGGTCAGAACAGCGTGTAAATGAACGGCGCGACCGCCGACCCCTCGGACAGCATGAGGATCGTCCCCAGCGTCAGAAGCACCACCAGCATCGGCAAGAGCCAGTAGCGTTTGCGCTGAAATACGAAGCGGCCCAGCTCGCGCAGCGTCGAGGTGCGGCTCATCGTGGTACCATCGGGATCGACGATATCACGAGGTCCGATGCTGGTGGTGATCCCGGCGCACAACGAAGTGGAGAGCCTGGCGGCGACCGTTGCCGAGCTGCGGGCCCTCCACGCCGGCATCGAGGTCTTGATCGTCGATGACGGCTCCGATGACGGCACCGCCGAGCTGGTGACCCAACTCGGTGTCCCGTGGCTGCGTTTTCCGGTCTGTCTCGGCGTCGGCACCGCCATGCGTGCGGCGCTTCGCTACGCGCACCATCTCGGCCACGAGATCGTCGTCCGCATCGATGCCGACGGCCAGCATGCGCCGGAAGATCTGTCTCGGCTCGTCGAGGCGCTCGGCGCTGGCATCTCGGCCGTGGTGGGCTCGCGCTATCTGGCCGCGGGCGGCTTTCGCGCCTCGGGCTCGCGGCGTCTGGTGCAGCGCGTGCTCGGTCGCTGTCTCGGCTGGGTGGTGCGCCGCCCGGTGACCGATCCGACATCCGGCTTCTGGGCGTTCGGCCCTACCGCGGTGCGCCTCCTCGGCGAGCATCACCCCACCGACTATGCCGAGCCGGAGCTGCATCTGCTCCTGTGGCGACAGGGCATGACCGTCCGAGAAGTCCCGGTCACCATGCGTGCCCGTGGCGCTGGTCGCTCGACGCTGACCTGGTCGCGCGCCCTGACCGCCGTGGCGCGCGCGTTTCTGGCGCTCATCGTCGCCCCACTACGCACCACGGCGCCGGTCGCCGAGGCCGAAACAGAGCTCGAGGCGCGATGACCGACCTCGTTCAAGTCGTCTCCATCGCCGTCTCGCTGACGCTCTTGGCGGTGGTGATCGAGCTGGTTCGCCGCCGACTTCTCGTCGAGGAATACTCGCTCATCTGGCTGGTCGGCGCGTCGTCGCTGCTGCTGTTGGCCTGCTTCCGCGAGATCCTCCACGTGGTCGCGCGCTGGCTCAATGTCCGCTATCCGCCGAGCTTATTGCTCCTCGTGATCCTGTTTTTCGCCTTTATTGGCCTGATGTTCTTCTCGGTCGTCGTGTCGTCGCAGCGGGCCCAGATCCGGCGACTTTTCGAGGAGACGGCGCTCTTGGCGGCACGGCTGCGCGCGCTCGAGGCCAAGCAAAAAGCCGAGGTCACGGCGGCCCATAGCGACGCCGCAGATGATGAAAGAGACCGCGGCCCAGTGCACTGAGCGACGGCAACCGAGGCGCAGGTGGCCGCAACAGGACCTGCATGAGGTAGTAGGAAACGACCAGCGGCGGCCGCCACAGCGACGGGAATAGCTTGTCGACCAGACGCAGATGGTTGCGGAGCGCAAAGTAGAGCCGCTCGGGCGACTCGGCGCCGATCGACCGGCTGCCGAGATGCACACACGTGGCACGTCGCTCGACCACGCTGCGCCACCCCGCCGCCCCGAGGCGCAACCCGAGATCCAGATCTTCGAAGGCATAGAAATAAGCGGCGTCGAACAGGCCCACCTCGACGAGCGCAGCGCGTCGCAACAGCACCGCCGTCCCGGCGACTGCCGCCACCTTGTCGAACGATCGCGGCTCCGGGCGTCCGGCATCCCGGAGCCTCATCCGCGCCGTCCGCCTCGAGAAATCGATGCCCGCCGACTCCACCATCCCGTCGGGCCGACGCACGACAGGCGCCACCGCGGCGACCCCCGGATCCAGCAACGCCGCCTCCAACCAGCCGAGCGCATCGGGCATGAGGCGCGCATCGCTGTTGAGCAGCAACACCGCATCGGCACCATCGGCAAACGCGCGCCGTAGCCCCTCGTTGCAACCGCCGGCAAAGCCGAGGTTGCGCGGCAGCTCGACCAGCTCGACACCAGAAAGCCCGAGCTCACGCGCTGGCACCGTCGGTGAGCCATTGTCCAGCAGCCACACTTTGGCCGGCTGCCGCATGCTCTCGGTCAACGACACCACACACGCCGCAGTTTCCTGAGGCGTGTCATAATGCAACACAATTGCATCTACGCGCATCAGGCCAAGCGCGCAGCCAGCTCAGCGGCGAAACGCTCGACGCCATAATCGCCCAGATCGAGTCGCGGCAACCGCAGCCGGTCTGTCCCCACACCCACCACGCCGTCGGCCACGGTCACCGCCCGCTCCACGCCAGCTGCGGCCGCACCCGCCACCGCCTGATCGTCGACGGCGCCGAACGGATACGCCAGCGACGAGACGCGCTGCCCCAGCAAGGCCGTCAACGTCTCCACGCCGCCGGCCAGCTCCGCAGCTTGGGCGTCAGCCGACAATCCGTCGAGGAACAGATGGTGCACGCCGTGCGCGCCGATCTCATGTCGCGCGGCCAGCGTCTTCACCTCAGAGCCGAGGAGCGCCCGATGGCTGGGCCGCACCGTCGCTGTGATCTCGGCCCAGGCACGTAGCTCGCTGAGGCGCTCGCGACGGGCGCCGACCTCGAGCCGCAACAGTGCCCGATGTGCCGCCCGATATGCTCGCCGCCGCTCCGCCGAGGTCGAGGTGGGATGGCTCACCCCGTCGAGGCTCAGCACCGCCGGCGGCGTGGCGGCGTAAAACACCGTCTCGAGCTCGTCCCACCAATGCTCATGTGGCGCGTCGAGCCGATCAGCGACCACGAAGAACGTCCCGCGGATGCCCACCTCGTCGAGAATGCGGGCGGCTTCCAGATGATCGATGGTGCCGTCGTCGAGCGTCACCGCCACCGCACGCGGTGGCAGACGCCCGGCCAGCGCCGCCGAGGTCAGATCCACCAGCGACATCGGCGTGCAAGTCGAAGCGAGATGCTTCATCTGCGCCCGAAAACGCTGCGGCGGCACCCCCAGCCCATGCAGATCCACCGTCGGTGTGGCGACCCGGTGATAGCTGAGGATGGCGCCAGTCACGTGTGCAGCCGTCGGGCTTCATCGTCGAGAGCCAACAGCTCCGCCTCGGCGGCGGCGATGAGACGGCCGAGATCCTGCGACTCACGCACCAGCTCCTTGACCCAGCGCTCACGACCGACCACCGCATCGGCGATCTGGTCGAAGAAGAGCGCCTCGTGGCGCGCGATCACCGTCGCTGTCGCCGCTTCGGCTTCATCGCTGAGTGGATCGAGCCCGGGTCGACCGAACGGTGCCGCGCGCACCGCCGGATCGGCCAACCACGCGCCCTCGACGCCGTTTTCATGGAGGCGCAACAGCAGCTCGGCCTCTTCGCCGCACATCAGCGACGCGTCAAAGCCATGCATCTGCCACGCCGAACGTCGCAGCACCAGCGGCGCATGGGCCAAGAGCGGCCGGGCACACACGGGCGCAGCCGGTACCACCCGCCCAAACCAGCCGGCTGCACCGTCGCCCATCGCCGTGACCCAACCGAGCACGGGCTCTCGATCGAGGAGCGCACAGGCCCGCTCCAGAAACACCCGATCGCCGAGCCCGCCTGCCCAGTCCGACTCGGTCAGAAAGGTCAACAGCGGCTCATCTCCGTCGAGACTGCGGTTGCGACGGGCCCCAGGCGTGGCCGCATCGGCCAGCACGACCACGCGTACCACACGGCCACAGAGCTGCGCCAGCGACGCCGCCAGCGTCGGTGGGGGCGCGCTCTCGCACACCGCCAGCAACGGCTCAGCGGCCACGTTCACCAAGCCCCAGCGCTTCGTAGAGCCGTCGCAACGGCGCCGTGATCCGCCATGACACCGAGCCACGCAGCGCCGCGGCCTCGAAACTCCCGTCGGGAACCCGCAAGGCCGCCACCTCACGCCGTCGCACCTCGATCCGCGCCGACAACGCATCGAGCTGCCGTCGCTGCCGCACTCTTTCTTCGAGATACCACGCCAGCGCGCGTTCTTTTTTCCAGAGCAGCTCCGCCGCCTTGGCCCGATAGCTCGTCACATGTTTCTCGACGCGCTCGCGATAGAGCGCGAGGTAGGTCTCGCCGCGATCGGCCACCCCGCTTCGCGATCCCGGCCGCCGTCGATAGTCGAACAGCAGCTCGGGAACAATCGTGCCCTCGACCCCGCTGGCCACCAGCGACAGCCACAGGTCCCAGTCCTCGTGACCGAGCTCCGTCGACGGGTCATAGCCGCCCGATCGATCGAGCAAACTCCGGCGAACCAAGGCGCAGGTGGCCACCGAACAATCGTGGAGCAGCTCTAGTAGATCGCAGCGCTCCGGCATCCAGTCCCACTCTTCGGCGCCGAACAAATGCACCCACACCGACGCAAAACCCAGCGCCGGCCGCTCCTCCAGCGTCGCCACCGTCCGCGCCAGGAACGTAGGCCGCATACGATCGTCGGCATCGAAGAACGTGACATAGGTGCCGCCCGCCTCGGCCAACGCGGCATTGCGCGCCCGCGTGACGCCGCCATGCGGCACCCGCAAGACCTTGGTGCGCGGCCGGCCCTGCAGGCTCTCGAGCAGCGCCAGCGTCTCGGGATCGGTCGACCCGTCGTCGACGACCAGATGCTCCCAGTCGACGAACGTCTGCGCCGCCAGCGAGGCCAGCGCCTCGGGCAGAAACGCGCCGTCGTCGTAGACCGGGGTAATGACGGAAACTTTGGCCACGCGCCGATATTTTGTCACGCCTCGGCCCCCGTCGCGGAAAATCTCACGCTACGTGGCATGATGTTGGCACCTTGAGCTCACGCAGGGACGGTGCTTGGCGCTTGCCGGCTGCGGGCGCGCGGCTCGACGGCGTCCTGTCCCTCGTCGGTGAGCTGCCTGCCGATGCGGTGGGACTGTTGGTGCGCTGGGCAGGTCAGGTCGCGCGCCAGGTTCCCATCGACCACGGCGCCTTCGCTCACCAGCTGCCCCTTGGTCGCGCCGACCATGGCCCCACCGAGCTCGAGCTGTGGACCGTCGCCAGCGACGGCACCCGACAACTCTGGCAGCGACGACAGGTCACCTTGGCCCGGCAGGCGCCGCCGTGGCGAGGACTTGGCACACGGGTCTGGGGCGCGGCCGACAAAGCCGTCCGGGCCTGGCGCGCAGGGCGACTGTCGGCCGATCCGCGCCAGTGGCTCTATCTCTGGCGTCGGCACTTGGCCGAGTCCGCCGAGATGGCCGACGCCGAGACGCGCCTCGCTCCCGCCCGCCAGGCCATCGACGCCAAGCGCGTGCTCGGGGCGCTCCTCGACGGCAATCAGCGTGTCACGGTGCCAAGCTCGGCGTCGCCGCGCGTCACGGTGATCATCGTCGTCTACAAGCGTCCGGAGCTGCTGCTAGCCGCGCTACGCTCGCTGCCTGACCAAGATCTGGAGGTCGTGCTCGTCGACAACGCCAGCGGCCCCGAGACCGCGCGTCTCCTCGATCGCATCGACGGCGCTGTCCTTGTGCGCAACACCGACAACCGCGGCTTTCTGCTGGCGGTCAACCAAGCCGCCGCGCTTGCCCAAGGCGACGTCTTGCTGCTCCTCAACAGCGACGCCGAGCTCCGTCCGGGCGCGCTCGCGTTCGGCCTCGCCGCGCTCGTCGACGGGGTTGGCGCCGTCGGTGGCAAGCTCATCCACCCTGACGGTTGCCTGCAGGAAGCCGGCGCCACGCTCGGTCCCGACGGCAGCGCCGTCGCCATCGGCCGCGGCGCTCCCGCCGACGATCCTGCCTACGACGTTCGCCGCGACTGCGACTATGTCTCGGGCGCGCTCCTCCTCACCCCGCGCAAGGTCTTCGTCAGCGAAGGGGGCTTCGACGAAGCCTTCGCACCCGCCTACTACGAAGACGCCGACTATTGCGTCCGTCTCTGGAAGCGTGGCCTCAAGGTGGTCTACGAGCCCGACTTCGCCGCCGATCATCTCGAGTTCGGCAGCGCGGCATCCCCGTCGCAGGCCCTCCTGGCACAGGCCCAGCGTCGGCCGCAGCTCGTCGCCAAGCACGCCGCCTGGCTGGCCAAGCATCACCGCACCACAGGCCCACGCGTCCTCTTCATCGACGACAGACTCCCCTACCGCCGCCATGGCGCCGGCCATCCCCGCGCCGGGAGCATCGTCCGCGCGCTCGCCGAGCTCGGCTGCGCCGTCACCGTCTATCCCACGCTGTTCCCCGCGGACGAGCAGACCCTCGACCTCGCAGCACGCCGCGCCGAGCTGCCCAGCTCCATCGAGCGCGTGCCCAACCGCGGCTCGGCCGGTCTCGGCGCCTTCCTCGCCGAGCGCACCTTCGACGTGATCGTCGTCAGCCGCGCACACAATCTGGCCCTCATCCAGCGTCTGTTACCGTCGCCACCGCCCCTCATCTACGACGCCGAGGCCCTCACCACCGATCGCGATCGCCGGCTCGCAGCACTCACTGGCACCCCCTTGCAGCCCGGTCTCGAGATGCAGATTCAGGCCGACCTCATCCTCGCGGTCTCCGACCTCGACGCCGCCGCGCTCCGTCAAGCCGGCCATCGCACGCGCACCCTCGGTCATGCCCTTCAGCCCCGGCCCACCCCGCGCGGCTTTGCCCAGCGCGCCGGCGTCTTGTTCGTCGGTGCGTTCGCCGGCCTCGGCTCTCCCAACGCCGACGCCGTCAGCTGGTTTGCGACCGCCATCTGGCCGCAGATCCGCACGGCCCTCGGCCCGGTCTGGCTCACCGTCGCTGGCGCCCGCATGCCGCCCGAGCTCCTCGCGCTCGACGCGCTCAGCCCCGATCATGGCGTCGAGCTGCGTGGCGAGGTCTCCGCAGCCGAGCTCGAAGCGCTCTACGACCAGGCCCGCATCTTCGTCGCTCCACTACGCGCCGCCGCCGGCCTGCCGTACAAGATCCACGAAGCCGCCGCCCACGGTCTCCCGGTGGTGACGACGCCGCTGCTCGCCGAACAGCTCGGCTGGCAAGACGAGCTCGCCATCGCCAGCACGGATGATTTCGCCGCCAAGGTGATCGCGCTCTACCAAGATCCCGTCGCCTGGTCTGCACGACGAGCCGCCGCGCTCGCCCGCGTCACCAGCGACTGCGATCCAGCCCGCTTCCAAGCCACGCTCTCGGCCGCGCTCGCCGAGGTCCGCCGTGGCTGAGCCCCGTAAGCTCCTCGATCGACTGTGGTTCTGGCCGGTCCTCTTGGCCCTCGGCGCGCATCTGCCCGCGCTGTGGCATCCGCTCGTTTGGGACGATCTCCGCGTCGTCGCTGGCAACCCCAGCATCCGCGCGCTGGGCGATCTGCGCCATGTGCTGCTCGGCAGTCAGCGCCCCACCACCAACCTCGTCTACGCCGTCGAGTACGCACTCGGCCACGGTCAACCCCTCTGGTTCCATCTCGGCTCCATCCTCGCCCACGCCGGCACCACCTGCCTCCTCATCGTGCTCGCCCGCCGCTTGCGCGATCGACACAACGTCCATCTCAGCCCCATGTGGATCGGCGCCGTCTTCGCCATCCATCCGCTCGTCGTCGAGTCGGTCGACTATCCCGCCGCTCTGCCCGGCGTGCTCTGTGCGTTCTTCTCGCTCGCGGCCTTCCTGTCGCTGCGTGAGCGACGGGGTCCCCAAGTCCTGGGCCTGGTCTGTTTCGCACTCGCACTGGGCAGCAAAGAATCCGCGGCCGCCTTGCCACTCGTCCTCATCGTCGACGCCACCGTCTTTTCGCCCAACGCCGATCGCCGCGCGCTGTGGACTCGTCATCTGGGCTTGTGCGTGCTGGTCGCTGTGGCCGGTGCCTGGCGTCTCTCGTTACATCTCGGCCGCCAGAACGGCAGTCTGCCGTCGCTGAGCCATCTAGGCACCCAGGCCGTCGTCCTCTTCGGCTACGCGCGTCTGCTTGTCATCCCTGTCGGCTTCAGCCTGTATCACGACATCGCCCCGTCGCTGCCACTGATGCTGGGCGCAATCGCCGCCGTGCTCGCCATCGTCATCGCCGTTGCTGTCCGCGGTCCGGCCTGGCTCCGCTTCGGCCTCGCCTGGTTCGTCCTCTACCTGTTGCCGTCCAGCCTGTTGCCGCTTCGCGAGCCGATGGCCGAGCATCGTGTCTACGAAGCCTTGCCCGGCGCCCTCATCGCTTTCGCCGCCGCCATCCAGCTTTTCCCCAGCCGCGTCCGCCTGCCAATCCTGGCTTTTTTCGTCGCTGCGTTCACCTTCACGGGCCTGTCACGTGCAGCCCTCTGGAAATCGGAGCGCGCGCTGTGGGCCGATGCTGCCGCCAAAGCGCCCAACGCCTGGGTCCCGACTTACTCCTACGGCGACGCGCTCCGCCTTGCTGGCGACTGTCGTGCGGCGGTTCCGGTGTACGATCACGCCATCTCGCTTACCGATCTCGACACCCGTGCCCACCAAAATCGCGGCCTGTGCCGCGCCGAGCTCGGAGACCTTGCCGGCGCCCGCGACGATTTCGAGGTCGCTCTCCGTCGAGATCCCCGTGATCCGTCGCTGCCGTACAATCTCGGCCTGCTTGCCGAAGCCGAAGGCGATCTACCCACTGCGCGCACCTGGTTCGCCGCCGTGCTCGCCATCCAGCCGAGCCACGCCGGTGCCGCCCGTGCCCTCGCCCGCGTCGGCAAACCCTGACTTGCGCATCCTTCACGTCACGCCGTTTTACGACGATGCTTGGGCCTACGGTGGCATCCCCCGGGTGGTCCCGCGGCTCTGTCGCGGTCTCGCCGCGCGCGGTCATCGCGTCACGGTGCTCACCACCGACGCCTGCGACCAGCATCGTCGCCTGCGCTGGAAGCACGATCAGCACGCCGAGACCGGTGTCACCGTCGAGATCTTGCCCAATCTATCCAACCGCGCCGCCTATCAACAGCTGTTCTGGCCGCTCGGCCTCCGTCGTTTTTTTGCCGAACACCGCGCCGCGTTCGACGTCGCCCATCTGCACGCCTGCCGCAATCTCCTCACCTCGGGTGCCGCCCGCGCACTGAAGTCCGCCGGCGTCCCCTATGTCGTCTCGCCCCACGGCACCGCCCCACGCATCGAGCGCCGGCTCGTCGCCAAGGCACTCTACGATCGCTTCATCGACCACCACACGCTGCGTGACGCCGCCCGCATCGTGGTGGTCAGCGATGCCGAACGCCGCCAGCTCGTGGAGCTCGGCGTCTCACCTGCGCCCCTCGTCATCGTCGAGAACCCGCTCGACGGCGAAGAGCTGGTCTCCCTGCCCGCGTCCGGCGCGCTCCGTCAAAAGGTCCCCTTCGATGAGATCTTGCTCTTCGTCGGCAAGATCACGCCGCGCAAACGCCTCGATCTCCTGATCGAAGCCCTCGCCGTCATGGACCGTCCGCGTGCGGGCTTGGTGGTGATCGGCAACGACATGGGCGGCGAGCGTGCCGCCAGGGCCCTGGTGCGCGCCCGGGGTCTCGAACAACGCGTGGTCTTTCTCGGCCTCGTCGCTGGTGCCGAGCGTCTGGCGGCGATGCGCGACGCAGATCTCTTGGCCTACCCGTCGCGCGACGAGGTCTTTGGCCTGGTGCCCTTCGAGGCCCTCGGCTGCGGCATTCCGGTGGTGGTCGCCGACGACTCCGGCTGCGGCGAGCTCGTCGCCCAGGTCGGCGGCGGGCTGGTCGTCCGCTCCGGCGACATCGCCGCCCTTGCCACCGCGCTGACCCAGCTTCTCGACGACAAACCGGCGTGGCGCGCCGCCGCCGCCGAGGCCCATCGCATCCTCGAAGATCGTTTTGGCCGTGATCGCGCCGCAGCCCGCCTCGAAGCCGTCTATGCGGACGCCGTCCGTGAAGCGCGCCCATGACCGTCAGCTTCGTCATCCCGGTCCACAACGGCGAGCGCTATCTCGCCCAGGCCCTCGACGCCGTCCTCGCCGAATGCGCTGGCCTAGTCGATCAGGCCAACGAGGTCATCGCCGTCGACGACGGCGGCCAAGACGGCTCCCGCGCCATCCTCGACGCCTATGCCCGGCGCGGTCAGCTCCGCATCGTCGACGGACCCCGCCGTGGCGCCGCCGCAGCCCTCAATGTCGGCATCCGCGCCGCCAGCCACGACATCGTCTGTCAGATCGACCAAGACGTCATCATCCGCCCCGGTTGGCTCACGGTCCTCACCGCCGCACTCGACGATCCCACCGTGGCCGCCGCGCAAGGCTACTACGAGACGCCCAGCGACGGGTCACTGTGGGCCAAGACCATGGGCTACGACGTCCAGCTCCGTTACGAAGACATCCCCGGCGACGACGTCGACCACGTCTGTACCGGCAATGCCGCCTATCGGCGCCAGGCCCTCTTTGACGTCGGTCTCTTCGACGAGAGCTTCGGCTACGGCTACGACAACGACATGAGCTACCGACTGTCGGCCGCCGGCCACCGACTCGTCATCTGCCGCCAGGCCCGCAGCATCCACCGCTGGAAAGATCGCCTCTGGGCCTATCTGCGCCAGCAATACGGCCAGGGCTACGGCCGCCTCGATCTCGTCGCCAAACACCCACGCCACGCCCACGGCGACGTGGTCTCCCGCGTCTTCATGATGGCCCACGCGCCCCTCACCGCGCTGAGCCTAACGCTACTTCTCGTCGCTGCGCCCGTCTGCTACACGCTCGGCTACGCGGCCAGATGGCCCATCCTCGTCGGCACGGGCCTCTTGACGGTGCTCGCAATCGAGCGCCTCGTCGCTGGCATCCGCGCCGCGCGGCGTTTCTCGTCGTGGGCGCCGATCGGCTTCGTCGTGGCGCACCTGTTGCGCGACGTGGCGTGGTCGGTGGCGATCGTCAGATGGAGTGTGCGGCGCATGGTCGGCGTTCCGAGACGGCCAACCCAGAGCATGTAGACGGCTGCTGGCTGGCTTACTGCTGGCGACGGCGAACAGCAAGGACGAGCGCGACACCGAGGAGCGCGAAGGCGAGGCCCGCGCCGGTGGTGGCAGTGGTGCTGGAATAGCTACAGCCGGTATCGCCGGCGCCGGGACCGTGGGCCATATCGACGCCGCCGTGGATGCTGCCACCCGGACAACCGCAGACGCCGGTGAAGCAGACGCCCATGCCGGGGCAAGCAACGGGGGCAGCCGGGCAGTAGGTGCCGTCAGCGACCACATCGAGCGAGCAACCAGTGCCCGCGCACTTGGCCACATGGCAGGTGTCTGACGGACGGCACTCACAGCCGTTGGCGGCATTGCCGTCACAGTCGTAGGTCTCAGCGCCCACTTCCGCCGAACAGCACGTAAAGCTCGGCGTGGCCGCCTCGAGCGGGGACAGACAGGTCAGCGAGCCAGGAGGACTGGCTGCGTGCGCCGCACCAAACCCCAGACAAACCCAGCTGAAAGCAAGAATGCCAAGTAATTTTTGGTTGTGCGCCATACTGATAAGGCTACGCGGGAAATTGCCAACCTGTCAACGGAATTGCCCCCGTCGGTGATCGGTGTTCGGCGCACGCAACCCGTTGACGCAAGATACGCGCTCGGTATCATGCAACCATGTCGATTTTCTCAGACTTCTTCACCACCCGAAGCCAGCCGAGGCGCGCGTCGCATGCCGCGATGGCCCTGTTCCTGCTCGTATCTAGTGTGAGCTTGGTAACGAGTCTGGCGAGGACTGCTGCTGCGGCAGACGCGCTCACGCCGGCCAAGAAGAAGGAAGCGCGCGAGCACTTCTTCACTGGTTCTCGCAAGTACGATCTCGGTCGCTACGACGAAGCCAGCGAAGAGTTCCAGAAGGCCTACGAGATCCTCGGCGACCCGATGATCCTTTACAACGTGGCCAAGAGTCTCCAGTACGCCAAGAACATCGAACGCGCCCTTTTCTTCTACAAGCGCTACCTGTCGCGCAGCACCACGGCGCCCAACCGCAGCGAGGTCGAGACCCGCATCGTCGAGCTGACCGCAGCGCTGGACAAGGTGAACCAATCAGACCGCATCCCGCCCACCGGCATCATTCGACAGAACGATCCCAACGAGACCGAGGTCGACAAGACGCCGGACAAGACCGACAGGACCGCGGACAAAACGCCCGACAAGGTCGTCCCAACCAAAGTCGATGAGCCCGCCCCCGTCACGCCCAAGCAAAAGCTGGCCCGCGGCCTCGGCTTTGGCCTCATCGGTCTCACCGTCGCTGGCGTCGCAGCGGGCGCCGCCATGCTCGCGCTTTCATCGTCGCGCAACAACGACTTCCAGACCCGCGCCAACGCGGGCGGCCTCACCTACGACGACCCATCGCTGCAAAACTCCGAATCGCGGTCCAAGACCTATGGCAACGCCGGCATCGCCTGTCTTGCCATCGGTGGCGCGGCGGCCATCGGCGCCGGTGTGGCGCTCTATTTTGGGTATCGCAAAGGCCGCGAGACGGCCGCGCCGGTCAAGACCACCCAGGTGCTTCCATTCTTCTCACCGTCGAGCGGCGGCATGCTCGTGCAGGGACAATTCTGATGCGTCTTTTGTCTTTGTTGCCTCTGGTTCTCGTCGCTGGCTGCTTCAACCCCAACCTCGACGACGGCGTGCTCGGCTGCAGCACCGCCAAGACCTGCCCGGCCGGCTACTCGTGTCTCGGTGACAATCGCTGCTACCACAGCGGCCGCAACTACGACCTCAGCGTCGGGCCGTTTTATGGCACAGGCGCGCTTGGAGATCTCACTCTGACGGGCAGCGGCATCCTCTTGGCAGACCCGACGACCGGCCAGCTCAAGTTCGATCTCGGCTCCGAGGTCCTGCCGGCGGGTCAGCCCGGCTTCACCAAGGTCGACCAGTCCAACGGCGTCTCCGTCGGCATCTGGAACTTCCGCAACATCACCATCCCGCGCGCCATCACCGTCTCGCCGAGCTCCAACTCGACCGCGATCTTGGCCTTCGCTGCCACCGGCACCCTCGATCTCGAGGGATCCGTCGTCGTCGACGCACTCGGCGCACGCGGCGGCGCACCCGGCGTTGCCGGCAATGGCGTCACCTCCGGCGCCAACAAGCAGGGCGGCAACGCAGCCGCTGTCGACGCCAGTGCTGGCGGCGGCGGCGGCGGTGGCAACGGCACCAACGGCGAAAAAGGCGGTGGCAACTCTGGCGGTGCCGGCGGATCCATCATCGGCACCTCGGCCACGCCCATGACCTTCGGCGGCGGCGGCGGCGGCGGCGGCTCGGCCAAGCAGAGCGACGGCGGCGTTGGCGGCAACGGCGGCGGCGGCATTGCGCTGTTGGCCGCGCACCTCAAGATCGCCGGCGCGATCACCGCCAACGGCGGCCTCGGTCGCGCTTCGCCCACCAAGCCCGCGGGCATCGCCACCGGCGGCGGCGGCGGCGGCGCAGGCGGCTCCATCTTGCTCTCCAGCGACGACATCACCTTCGTCGGCGGCTCCAGCGGCGATGGCGGCGCAGGAACTCTGATGACCGCAGTCGGCCGGGCCGGCGCCGACGGCACCAACTCCGGCGGCACCGGCGGCGCAGGCGGTCTCGGTCGCATCTCGTTGTTCGGCACCGTGACTGGCAGCGCCTCGGCCACCCCGCAAGCCGCCTCCAATCCCAGCCCCATCGGCAACTTCCCCGAATAGTTAGGCTGAGAATCCGTAGCGCAGCGTCGGGCTTTGCCCGCGCGGAGCGTCGGGGGTCCGGAACCCTCTCAGGGTTCCGGGCCACGATGGTATCACTCGCTATACCAACTTCCACCGACGGGAAGAAATAGGATGTGGTTGGCGTCTTTGCCCATCGCGCGGTAGAGCGCGGCCGGGGGCTCGTCCATCGGCTCGTCGCTGAGGTGAAACGTCCCCCAGTGAATGGGCACGAATGTCTTGGCTCCGAGCTGGCGAAAGGCGACCGCAGCCTCGTCGGGCGCCATGTGTTGCGGATGCAAGAACCAGCGCGGCTCGTAGGCGCCGATCGGCAGAAACGCAAAATCCAGCGACGGGAAACGCGCCGCGACCTCGGGGAACGCGGCAGGAAACCCGGAGTCGCCGGCAAAATACATCCGCGGCAGCCCCGCGCTCTCGAACACATAGCCACCCCACAACACGCGATTGCGACCGACGAGCGGACGCTGGGACCAGTGCTGCGCCGGCACCATCGTCACCGTCATGGGTCGCCCACGTACGACGATCTGCATCGACTGCCACCAGTCGAGCTCGGTCACATTCAGGCGTCCACGGGCGCGAAACCAAGCCGCGCCACCCAGCCCCACCACATAGTGGGTGTCCGCAGGCAGCCCATCCACCGTCGGGGCGTCGAGATGGTCGGGGTGGTTGTGCGAGATCACCACCAGATCGATATGCGGCAGCCGCCCGAGTAGCACGCCCGGCGGCGCCCGCCGCGCGATGACACCCAGAATCCCGTCGCTGAAGATGGGATCGGTCAAGATGTTCACCCCGCCGAGCTGGATGAGCATGGTCGCATGTCCGATCCAGGTCACCGACGTGCGGCTATGGTTGGCGCGCAGCTCGAGCCCGTCATTGACGCGAAACGGCGGCCGAAACCGCGGCGTCATGTGTGGCCGTCCGCCAAGCCACCACTTGAGCACCTCGGCGCCCTCGACCCGGCTCGGCCACGACGGCGGATTGACGAAGCGATGCTCACGTTTGGACCACTGCGCCGACGACGGATATTCCGGCGGCGCCGGGATGCAGCCCACCATCCCCACGGTGACAGCGATCACCAAAGCGCGCATGGCCCGTTGTCCGGCCAGACGGCCCCCGCTGTCAACGTGGTCGATGCCCAAGACCTCATGTATGCTGTGCCCGATGCCGCTCTCCCGTCGACGCTTCATCAAAGGCACCCTAGCTGGCGGCGCCCTTTTGCCGCTCGTGTCCATCACTCCCGGCTGTGGCAACCAGGTCGTGGCCCCGCCAGTGGTCGACGCGCTCGTCGGCACCGACGGCAAAGTCCAGATCCCACTGGCCCAGTATCCGGCGCTGGTCCCGGTGGGCGGCGCGGTCACGCTGCGCTTCAACCTGCCCGCCGACACGGTCTATCACGTCGCGCGCTCCGGCATCCTCCTCGTACATCGCGCCGCCGCCGAAGATCCGCCGGCCTTCGTCGCCACCCAGTCGGCCTGTCCGCATGCCGGCTGCCCGCTCGGCTACAACCCCACCTCGACGTTGATCGAGTGCCCTTGCCACTCGTCGCGCTTTCGGTCGGTCGTTCCCGACGACGGACTCGGCTGCACGGGTGAGGTGATCCACGCGCCCGCCAACCAGGATCTCGTCGTGTTTCGTGTCGACTACGACCCCAATACGCAGGTGGTGGTCGTCAACCTCAACCGCACCCTGCCCTGCGGCGGCGGCACTCCATTTCCCGCCGTCACCAACGGCACCGTGGTGTTGCCATTCACCGATTTTTCGGAGCTGCAGACGCCAGGCGGGTCTTCGGTCGGCCAGCCCGACGGTTGGCCGGACACGTTGATTGTCATCCGCGTCAACGCGACCACCGTGCGCGCGCTCAGCGCCGTATGCACCCATCTCAACTGCAATGTCGCCTACGATATCGGCAAGGCCCGCATCGCCTGTCCGTGTCACGGCTCGATCTTCACCGTCGACGCGGGGCAGGTCGTCAACGGCCCGGCCAAAGATCCGCTGCGGGTCTACACCGCCACCATCAACTCCGACGATGTCACGGTCACGTTGGCCTAGTTAACCGCCCACCACGAGGTGCACCTTGAAAAACTCGCTTCTGCTGCTTCCAATTCTGGGTCTCTCCGTCGCTGTAGCAGGCTGTAGCGATTCGGGAAACGCCTTGTGCACCGGCGTGACGGGCAAGTGTGTGGGCCTGGCGAGTGGCGCCTCCGAGTCGCAGGTCTCCACGGCATTCGGCACCGCCACCGACGGCACCACCATCATCTTCGGCGCCGGCACCTTCAAGTTCAAGAACACGGTCGCGTGCGCCGCCAACGTCAAGAACCTCAC